>VAPF01024621.1_pt1 | contig 15286 bp, 15 predicted proteins | sample 3393931 | NCBI WGS metagenome assembly VAPF01 (sample SAMN08290437, study PRJNA428436) | hydrothermal vent metagenome | isolation source: Deep-sea hydrothermal vent chimney | place: Atlantic Ocean: South-mid Altantic Ridge | depth 2773 m m | reverse complement strand
ATCCTCAATATAATTTCTTGAACAATCCCGATTTTTCGGAACGGCTGTACCAAATCAGCCGGAGACGGGATTTATTTAAAAGTGCGAAGATAAGAAAACGATGGAAAAGTAAAAGGAAAGAATTTGATTTTTATACTCACAATAACGGAAGGCAGTTCCCCGGATAAAAAGCCGCTCCATCCCATAGGAAGGAGCGGCGAGGACAAACAATCTTTCAACTATGCTTCCATATCCGGAAGCTTCATATTTAAATTACACCCTGGTCCATCATGGCGTTGGCCACTTTGAGGAAGCCGGCAATATTGGCTCCTTTTACATAGTTGACATACCCATCATCTTCGGTGCCATATTTAATACAGGCATCGTGAATGGAAGACATGATATGGTGAAGCTTGGCATCTACTTCTTCCGAAGTCCAGGCAAGTTTCATAGAGTTCTGTGTCATTTCCAGACCGGAAACGGCAACACCACCAGCATTAACAGCTTTGCCGGGTCCAAATGGGATCTTTTTCTCGTGGAAAAGCGTAACAGCCTCCGGAGTACAGCCCATGTTGGAAACTTCGGACACCACCAAAACACCATTGTCGATCAGGTTTTTTGCATCTTCACCGTTCAGTTCATTCTGAATGGCACAAGGCATGGCAATGTCGCATTTCACTTCCCAGGGATGCTTTCCGGAAACGAAAGTGGCAGATGCAAATTCATCGGCAAACGGTGCTACAATATCCTGATTAGACGCCCGGAGCTCAAGCAGGTAATCAATTTTTTCACCTGAAATCCCTTCCTGATCATAGATGTAACCATCGGGGCCTGAAATAGTAACTATCTTACCACCCAATTCGGTAACTTTCAGGGCAACACCCCAGGCAACATTACCAAAACCGGAGATAGCCACTGTTTTACCTTCAAAAGTTTCGTTTTGTTCGGCCAGTACTTCTTTGGTGAAATAGACTCCGCCAAATCCGGTAGCCTCAGGGCGTATAAGGCTGCCACCCCAACTCAGACCTTTGCCCGTGAGAACGCCGGTATTTTCTCTGGCCAGTTTTTTATACATACCATAAAGGTATCCAATCTCCTTGCCTCCAACGCCAACGTCGCCAGCCGGAACATCTGTCTGTGGGCCAATAGCTCTCCACAACTCCAACATAAAATTCTGGCAGAAGCGCATAATCTCATTGTCTGATTTGCCTTTGGGATTGAAATCGGAGCCCCCTTTTCCACCACCCATGGGCAATGTTGTCAGCGAGTTTTTAAATATCTGTTCAAAGCCTAAAAATTTAAGAATACTCAGGTTCACACTGGGGTGAAAACGCAATCCCCCTTTGTAAGGGCCGAGAGCATTGTTGAACTGCACCCGGTAACCAAGGTTCATCTGCACTTCGCCACTATCATCAACCCATGGCACTTTAAACATCAAAACACGATCAGGCTCCACAAGACGTTCAATAATAGCAGCCGATTCAAATTGGGGATTTTCGTTCTCTACTTCTTCAATAGATTCCAAAACCTCACGTACAGCTTGTAAAAATTCTACTTCGCCCGGATGCTTTTTCTCCAGGTTATTCATAATATTGTTCAGGTTCATTTCCCTAGTTTTTTGTGATTATTATTCCATTAATTAAACCAGTTTTTTCGTTTCTGATTTCGCAGCAAAATTAGGTTTATTCCACAAGGTCAAATCAATTTTTTTCAAAGATACAATTTTTTTATTTCGTCTAAACAAAATAAATGCGAAAACATTAAAACACTCTGCATCTGTGATTTATAAAGGTTCTAATGGTTGATGATTGAATTAATCACACGGTAATTCCGGACTGTTCTGCAAAAGCCGTAAAACGACTAGAACTGTTTACGTAATTCACTTAGCCTGATTAATTCATAAGTTTTTCGCCATGAGAAGTCAAAATACAAAGAGTAAAGGTGAGCACAGATTTTCAACTCGCAGGAATAACCTTAGCTATTTCGAGAATTGGAAATTGAGCATTGCCTTTAATCAAAGCAGTTTGGCTTCGTAATAGATTCAATTTGTGAATTAATCAGGTAAGAATGCAAAGCAGCCTCTAAATGACTGCATATCCGGAGAAGATGACCGTAATTTGATTAATTTTGGCCAATACTCCGAAAATCCAATGACATGACTTTTGCAGAAAAGACCCTGACATTTTACAAACAACTGGCGCCCGACAGGAAATTGCCGGATGACGTTGATATTCTGAATCCCTATTCCCACCCGGAAACAATGGCAGCCTGTGAAGCTTTCTACACTAAGTTTTACAACGACCACAAAAACAGGAGAATCATTTTTGGCATCAATCCGGGAAGATTTGGAGCAGGTGTAACCGGCATCCCCTTCACCGACCCTGTCCATTTGGAAAAAGATTGCGGCATTCCCAACGATTTTGACAAGAAACCCGAACTTTCGTCACAGTTTATCTACCAGCTGATTGAAAATATGGGTGGCGTTATCCCTTTTTACCGGCATTATTTTATTGGAGCCGTCAGTCCGTTGGGATTTGTAAAAAATGGAAAGAACTATAACTATTACGACGACAGACTGCTGGAGCGAAGCCTCAAATCTTTTATCGTAAAAAATATGGTCCGGCAGGTGGCGCTGGGTATTAGTACCGATAAATGCTTTTGTCTGGGAAACGGAAAAAATTTCATCTATTTACAGCGATTAAACGATGAACTAAAAATTTTTGGCGAAATTATCCCTCTGCCTCATCCACGCTGGGTAATGCAATACCGACGAAAACAACTTCAAAGCTTCCTGGACGAAATAAGTAGGAAACTCAGTATTTAATCCGATGGTTTTGTCTCTGAAAAGCTGCCAATCTCCAAACATATCCTGCCAAAAACAAATCGAAAATATATTATATATTTCAAAAGTTGATGGTTGCTTGTTAACTCATTTACAGCAACCTGACTTGGCATAATTTATGATTAGAGGTATCCATGTTTCACTAAAAAGTTAACAAAATGACATTACCCACAAATTTAAAACACGTTGACAGCAAAGAAACGCTGAATCAGATATTGAAAGACCACCAAAACGTCATGGTATGCTGTGGCCGCATGGGACCCATGTGTGTTCCTGTTTACGCCAGTATGGAAGAGTTACAAGACGAATATCCCAACGTTGAATTCCGCGATATGCTATTTGATAATCCTGATTCAGCGGTCATTCGTAATCTCCCGCAATGCCGTGGTTTCATGGGACTTCCTTTCACCGTTTATTACAAAAATGGTAAAGTAGTCGCTGCCACCGGAAGCATTCAGACCAAAGAGCAAATTACCGAAATTCTGGATCGGGAATTTAAATAGTATTTCAGTTTTCGTGCAGCGAACAGTCTTATTTGCTGCACGAAGCTTTTAAATAGATTTCCATGGACAAGAATCATTTTGATGTTATCGTTCTTGGAGGTGGTCCTGCCGGCCTTACTGCCGGAATTTACCTGGGTCGTTCCAAAGCAAAAACACTTATTCTCGACACCGGAATGCCAGGTGGACAGATGGTGCTCACTTACAAAATCGCCAACTACCCCGGAGTAGAAAACATCAGTGGCTACCAGCTCTCATCCGTTATGAAAAAACAGGCCATAAGCTTCGGTTGTATCATCAAATCAAATATAAAGTTAGCAGCCCTGCGGTTAGAGGGCAAACAAAAAGAGGTGGAACTGGAAAACGGTGATGTTTTCAGTGCACCGGCTGTTATTCTTGCCACGGGAGGCCGATCGCGGATGCTCAATGTACCGGGCGAAAAAGAGTTTAAAGGACGAGGTATCTCCTATTGCGCCACCTGCGATGGCGACTTCTTCCAGGACAAAGAGATCATCGTTGTAGGCGGAGGAAACTCGGCACTCGAAGAGGCTGTTGCACTCACTAAATATGCCGCTAAGGTGACTATCCTCCATGAGTTTGACCATTTCCAGGCCTTTGAACACGCCGTAGAAGAAGCCAAAGGCAACCCTAAGATTGATTATATCATGGAAGCACACATCACCGAGTTTCAGGGTGACGAAAGCCTTCGCAGTATCAAATACAAAAACCTGAAAACAGGTAAAACAGACCAAAAAGCAATTGATGGAGTCTTTATTTTTATTGGATACCAAGCCAATACACAAGCTTTGCACGGCGGACCTGTGGAGCTAAATCAGTGGAATGAAATTGTAACGAACGAAAACCTGCAGACCAATCTTGAAGGGGTTTTTGCTGCCGGAGACTGTCGTGCCAAGCACTACCGTCAAATTACCACCGCCGTTTCGGACGGTACCATTGCAGCGCTGAATGCATTGAATTTCATTCAAAAGTAACAAAACCGGAATATGGGCTAAATTTCCGAACTCCTTTTGACTTTTTAGAAATTCGTTTACATTTGCGCCTTAATTTCAGTTATGTTTCAACATGCCATTATCGGGCCCGACCAGTCGTGGATGCTTTGGGCCATTCTTATCCTCTCCGCCACATTCGGTATCTGGGCGGAGCTATTCACAAAATGGGGCAATAAAATTTCTGCCGTGGTCATCACCATCCTGTCCACCTTTTTGTTATCGAACCTTTATATCATCCCCACACAATCACCCACTTACGATATTGTATGGTCTTATCTTGTACCATTAGCTGTTCCGCTCCTGCTTTTTAAGGCCAACATCCGGCGCATTATCAAGGAAGCCGGGCCTACCCTCATTGCTTTTGCCATCGGCAGTGTGGGAACTATCATTGGCACTTACATCGCATTCAAAACCATCCCGCTTGGCGAGGAAGGCTGGAAACTGGCCGGTATCTTCTGTTCCACATACATCGGCGGCTCCATGAATTACGTGGCTACTTCCCAGGCTCTCCATTTACATTCCGGTGATATGCTCACTGCCGGCGTTGCTGCGGACAATCTGGTCATGACACTCTACTTTCTGTTACTGTTTGCATTGCCCGGTGTTGGATTTCTAAAAAAACATTTTAAAAATGTCCATCAGCAAAATGCGGACAACATACAGGAACCAGATACCTTTGAAGAGGATACCAACGAGAATCCCAACCTGCTCGATATGGGAAAAGCTTTAAGCATCGGTCTGTTGGCTGCTGCCATCAGTTTTTATCTGCAACATCTTATCGGAATACAAGGCAGTGCCATACTGATTATTACACTTCTCGTTGTTGCCGTGGCCACCATGTTTCCAAAACAGATGAATGCTATCCGTGGTGCCGACCAGATAGGAACTTTTCTTATGCAGATATTTTTTGCCGCTATTGGTGCCAGTGCCAATATTTTTGTGGTCATGAAAGTAGGCCCCATCCTGTTTCTCTTCGCCGGATTAATTTTATTCGTTCACCTTATTTTCATCTTAGTCTTCGGACGACTTTTCAACCTCGATTTGGCTGAAATTGTCATTGCTTCCAATGCCAACATGGGTGGCCCTACCACAGCCGCAGCCATGGCCGTAGGACGCCGTTGGAAATCGCTTGTTATTCCCGCCATACTCTGTGGCACACTCGGTTATGCCATTGCCACCTTTATCGGTGTAGGCATGGCTTACTGGCTACATTAGCAAAAACTAAAAGATAGAAAGCATTGAGCCACCCTACACAATTTACTATTCAGCATCAATATCTAATTAGCAGGTAACATACTTTATTTCAGATATATAGCGTATTTAAACTCTTTCTAAATAGGTATTGTAGAAAAAAATCAGTAAATTACTTAGAAAAAAAACGTCTTGAAAATTGTACTTTCGTGCAAAAATTAGAAACTATATAAAAATATTAATTATGGCAAAAGTGAAAGGTGTCATTGTAGTTGACATTGAAAAGTGCAAAGGCTGTAGCGTTTGTATCCCGGCCTGTCCCACCGATGTGATTGCTTTGGCAAAAGAAGTGAACGGCAAAGGTTATCATTTTGCTTTTATGGAAAACCCGGATGTCTGCACCGGTTGCACCAACTGTGCCGTGGTATGTCCTGATGGTGTGATTACCGTTTACAGGATAAAGGTTAAATAATTATCTAAAAAAATAAAATAAAGAGATATGGGTGAACTAAAATTAATGAAAGGTAATGAAGCTCTGGCCGAAGCCATCATCCGTGCCGGCACGGATGGCTATTTCGGTTATCCTATTACGCCCCAGTCGGAAGTGTTGGAATACCTCATGGTTTCCAAACCTTGGGAAACAACGGGAATGGTTGTGTTACAGGCCGAGAGTGAAGTGGCTGCCATAAACATGTTGTACGGTGGCGGCGGAACCGGTAAAAAAGTAGTTACTTCCTCTTCCAGTCCCGGTATTAGTCTGATGCAGGAAGGTCTTTCTTACATCGCCGGCGCCGAAATCCCGATTTTAATTGTGAATGTTGTCCGCGGAGGCCCGGGTTTGGGTGATATTCAGCCGGCACAATCAGACTACTTCCAATCCACAAAAGGTGGTGGACATGGCGACTACAGGCTCATTGTTTTAGCCCCTTCGTCGGTGCAGGAAATGTCTGATTTTGTTCCTATTGCTTACGAACTTGCTTTTAAATATAGGAATCCTGTAATGATTCTCTCGGATGGTGCCATTGGTCAAATGATGGAAAAAGTTGAATTTTTCGAGCCGGTGCCGCGTCTGTCTGATGAAGAGGTCAAAGCACGCGCTCCCTGGGCAACCAATGGAAAACCTAAAAATGGGAAAAGAAGAATCCTGACCTCACTGGATTTAGACCCCCAAAAACTAGAAGATCACAACCATCATCTTCAGGAAAAATACCGCGAAATTGAGGAAAATGAGATTCGCTATGAAGCTTTACAATGTGACGATGCCGATTATGTAATAGTAGCTTACGGCACCAGTGCACGTGTTTCGTTGAAGTCTGTAAAGCTGTTGCGAGAAAAGGGCATCAAAGTCGGACTTTTGCGACTCATCACCTTGTGGCCTTTTCCCACCAAAAAAATTCAGGAACTGGTTCAACAAGGAGTGAAAGGTTTCCTCTCGGTAGAAATGAGCGCCGGCCAAATGGTAGAAGATGTCCGGTTAGCTGTAAACGGTAAAGTAAAAGTTGAACATTTTGGGCGTCTTGGTGGGATGATTCATTCACCCGAGGAAGTTGTAGAAGCTCTTGAACAAAAAATTATAGGAGGATAAACCATGTCAGATGTAGCTATAAAAGATATTATCAAACCGGAAAACCTGGTCTATCAGAAGACTAAGTTAATGACGGACACACCGCTCAGCTATTGTCCGGGATGTGGCCATGGAACCACACATCGCTTAATTATGGAAGTGATTGAAGAGCTTGGCAAAGAACATGAAACCATAGGTGTTGCTCCGGTAGGCTGTTCGGTGCTGGCTTACGAGTTTATGGATGTGGATATGCAGGAAGCTGCCCACGGCCGCGCGCCGGCTCTGGCCACCGCCATTAAAAGGCTATGGCCTGACAACATCGTATTTACCTATCAGGGCGATGGCGATTTGGCTGCCATCGGTACGGCCGAGACCATTCATGCCTGCAACCGCGGCGAGAAAATCGTTATTATTTTCATCAATAACGGTATTTATGGGATGACCGGAGGCCAGATGGCACCTACTACATTAGAAGGAATGAAGACATCCACTTCTCCTTACGGTAGAGACATCGAGCTAATGGGACACCCGCTAAAGATTACAGAGCTGGTGGCACAGCTACCGGGTACATATTATGTAACCCGTCAGGCTGTTCACACTCCATCAGCTGTTCGCAAGGCCAAACGTGCCATTAAAAAGGCTTTCCAGAATCAGTTGGACAATATCTCCGGATTGTCTTTTGTTGAAGTGGTCTCCAACTGTAACTCCGGCTGGAAAATGGCTCCGGTGGATTCCAACATTTGGATGGAGGAAAATATGTTTCCTTCTTATCCCCTGGGAGACATCAAGGTAGATGGCCGGTTAGTAAAATAGGTTTAATCTTTAAATGACGATAAAATGACGGAAGAAATAATTATAGCTGGCTTTGGAGGACAAGGTGTCCTTTCCATGGGAAAAATCCTGGCTTACTCGGGAATTATGCAAGACCAGGAGGTAAGCTGGATGCCATCCTATGGCCCCGAAATGCGTGGTGGAACAGCCAATGTCACAGTGATTGTCAGTGATGAGCGTATCAGCTCGCCAATACTTCGGGCCTACGATACGGCTATCATCCTTAATCAGCAATCTATGGATAAATTTGAACCTGAAGTAAAACCCGGTGGAACACTGCTATACGACCCCAACGGCATATCGCGCCATCCATCGCGCAAGGATATTAACATTTACAGAGTGGAAGGTGCCAAAAAGGCGGCCGAAATGGGAAATACCAAGATTTTCAATATGATTGTGCTCGGTGCCTATCTGAAAATAAAACCCGTTGTAAAACTTGAAAATGTTGTGAAAGGATTGAAGAAATCTCTACCCGAACGACACCACAAACTTATTCCATTAAACGAAGATGCCATTAATCTGGGAATGAAAAGTGTGGAAGTCGTTCAAAAAGTATAAACCTAATATTTCCAAAATTAACTTGTGTATTAAGTTGAAGCCGGTTTCTAAGAAGCCGGCTTTTTTTGTTGTTCACCATCACAGCACAGGTTACAGGCCACTGGAAAAATAATATTCCTCAAACGGAATACCATCAGTTTATAAATAATATCCATAGCTCCGATTCAGAACACTGATGCTGGTTTTAATACTTTATGAAAACCGATAAGAAAAATTAATTATACAATTTCCAGCTGACACCAAGATAGAAACCGCCGTCAGCTCCCGGATATCCGGGTGTATTGTAATAGTAATTGTTTCCAAAAAAGCCCAACAGATTCTTTCCCTGCAAAAAGAAGCGGAAACTTTTTATTTTCATCGAAGCATACGCATCCAGGTAAAGGTAGTCTCCTATTTTCTTCTTGTGCTGCGTGTAGAATGCCCGTAACTCAGGCATATAAGCATCAGCAAAATAGCTGGTAAAATAGGAAAGTTGAATGCCTGTTTGCAAGTGAGCAGCACCTTTAAAAATCCACTTTTTAAAAAAGAGATTCACTTTTCCAGTCAGTGTAGGCAAATGCAGGAAAGAAGCCATAGTCGTTGTCTGATAAACTGCCCGCAGGTTAATCCCAAAATAATGCAGAGGGATGGTACCATCCGCATATATTTGCAATACACTTCCCGGATTGGCAGCCTGTTGTGGGAAAGCCGAATCATTGAAATAAGTGTAGTTTCCCAACGACTGAAAAATGGCTCCGGTACGTATGGTTTTATACCGGTATTCGCCTGTAAAGCTAAATATCCGCTCTTTTTGTAAGTTCAGTTTCCAGTTGAAGCGGTTTGAGCTGTATTCCGAAAAATACCAGGCTGGCTTTCTGTTGGCAAACATCACCCTGAAATAAAGTTGCCCGATATTTTTCTTCACCGATCCGAGATATTGCAGCAGACTTCCCGATATTTTTAAATCGCCACCGTTATATCCCCCCAAAACCATTTCTGCAGAAGCATCCAAAAAGCTACGCTGAAAAAGTTTTAGGGCGACCCCACCGAACGGAATAAGCTGATTGTTAATGTATATTGCCGAATCATAAGGAAGTATCTGGGCGATATGATCATAATTAGCACCAAAATAAGCCCTGAAAACCTGACTGAGTTTATCCTGGTTATAAGCCAAAGAAGACCAAAGAAAACGATTTCTAATCTTGAGCTGGTAAACGGAATCAAAAGTATTTACCGTGTCGAAGACTGTGGGGTAAGGTTCGTAAAACGATGTATCAGTCGATGCCTGATCCGTGTAAAGCATCTGGTTTCTTTGGTACAGAAAAGAATAAGAAATGCTACCACCGGCAAGCTTTCGTGGAGTGGAATCTTTTCGCATACCGGGCTTCTGCAAATTAATTGTTTGCCCCACATAAAACCCGGAAGATTTTACCATGTTCCGGGCTGTTTTTAAATTCACAGGGATCACACTCCGGTCTTTCTCCAGATTAAATTTGAAAAGGCTGTCCTTCGTAATTCCTCCGTTTTCACTGACAATAACCTTGTTATGCAGATAATTAGCGACAATTGCATAACGGTTGTTTTTGGTGTGATAGCGGCCTGTGAAATAGACATACTTATCATCAGATTTGCTATTGGCATATTGTCCGGGAGAATTCACCAGATACAAATCGGCGCCAAAAGTAAACTGCTCAGACAGTTTACGTGAGAATGTCACCCAAAGACTTTGTTCTCTTTTTGGTGCCATAACATATTGCAACTGCGTATAAGGACGCTTAAGTTTGTAATATTTCACATGATCGTTGTAATGCATGTATGGGGCAAATGCACGAGACTTCGTTACATAGCCCACAGAAACGGAAGGCGTAAAAACCATGTTGTAAGAGGCAAGTCCGATATTGCTCAAAGTATTGAACATGCGGTTTCCTTTTGCGATAGGATCATATTGATTAAAAAGGGTAAGCGTCGTATCCACATAAGTGAGTTTGCCCGCTTTCAGGCTATCCAGCGAACCGGTAAAATAGTAAACCGAAGTAGTATCCTGTTTCACCTTGGTGGTATCTCCGGAGACAATGGTTGAATCGCTCTGTGCCACAGCAGGTATCGCCAGGGTAAACATTAACACGAAAAGAAACAAAAAATAAATTTTTCCCTCAGAAACAGTCACAACCGGTCTTTTTAGATTTCAATGGCCAAAATTATGGAAAAAGGGGTTAACGCCCTTGAAATATTGATTTAATATCAGAGAGCTTGTTGCGCAGCAGATGGTCGGCCAATACCAGTGCTGTCATAGCTTCCACAATAGGTACAGCACGGGGTACAACGGTTACATCATGACGCCCCTTACCTTCAAGGATAACTTCATTACCATCAGCGTCAACCGAAAGTTGACTTTTCATAAGGGTGGCAATGGGTTTAAAAGCTACCTTAAAAAAGATGTCGCTCCCATTGGAAATGCCGCCCTGCACGCCTCCCGACCGATTGCTCTTTGTTGTAATCCGGTCATCCTTTTTCACAAACAAATCGTTGTGCTCGGAACCTTTCATACTGGCGCCATCAAATCCCGAACCTATTTCAAAACCTTTCACCGCGTTGATGCTCAGCATGGCTTTGCCAAGGTCGGCATGTAGTTTGTCAAAAACAGGTTCACCCAATCCCACAGGTATATTTTTGGCAATACACGAAATGGTTCCCCCCAACGTATCTCCCTCTTTGGCAGTCTTTTCCAGAAGGCGCAACATTTTCTCAGTCGTTTCTTTATCAGGACAACGCATGGGTGATTCTTCCGTTTTGGACAAATCCGGTGTTTCATAATTTCCCGGAAGGGACACCTCTCCTATGCTATGTACAAAAGCCAAAATCTCAATACCGGCTTCTTTCAGCAACATTTTAGCGAAAGCACCGGCCACCACACGCGAAACGGTCTCACGTGCCGATGAGCGTCCGCCACCCCGGTAATCGCGCAGACCATACTTCTTCTCATAAGTAAAATCAGCGTGAGACGGACGGTAGGCTTTTTTGAGATGCGAATAATCAGTAGAATGCTGATCTTTGTTCCATACCAAAAAACCAATGGGCGTGCCTGTAGATTTTCCCTCAAAAATACCGGAAAGCACCTCTAACTTGTCAGGCTCCTGTCTGGCTGTAACCCATTTTGACTGTCCCGGACGCCTTCTTTCCAGCTCTTTTTGTACAAAATCCAAATCAATATCCACACCGGCAGGAAAGCCATCTATCACTCCGCCAATGGCTTTTCCATGTGACTCACCAAAACTTGTCAGCTGTAAAATTTTTCCAAAACTATTCCCAGGCATATCTATTATGTATTAATTTTGTAAAAGTAAAATAAATAAGTTAAAACCAAATCATTTAACCAAATACAAAGTCGAAAACAGATGAAGCATTCAATAAAATTATTATTATTTTTAGCTGTAGGTATTTTCTTTTTAAGCTCCTGCAACCTCAACAAAAATCCCAATCCCCATTATGTAATAAGTAGCCAGTTCAAACAATACTGCCAGTTTCAGAATCAGAGCAAATGGACTTACCAAAATGATGCAGACAGCAGCTTGCACAGTCTCACCATCAAAGACGTCAACGCTTATATCGGGTTTCATACCGGTGACAATATTTCGGGACCTTATAGTTTCGATGTGGTCGATATGTTTTATGACACAACGAACAGTATGCATATTATTAAGACTTCTATCAATGCAGGCAATCCAAGCACAGGCAATGGTGAGATGAATGAACTGTATTGGCTGTTTTTCAGTAACCAGAATTACCTGCTGGCTTTTGCCCCGGGGTTCCCCATGGGCGTAGAACAACGGCTTGGAACCAAACCGGGACTTTATACCAATGTTGCAAAGCTGGCCAATTTCAAACTAAATGGTAAAGATTATACCGATGTATATCACACACAGGTTCGAAAGACGGAAGGAACGCCTGACACGGTCAGCTACCAGTTCTATTTTGCACCTCATTACGGGATGATTAAATGGACAAGGAGCGTCAATGGAAAAACTACAGGCTACAGCCTGAAACAGTCCAACCTGATTCAGAACTAAATATTCGTAGAAATACGGGGTATCAGAAGTTTTCCGGAGATTTTTTTGCGGCAGAACTATCTAACCCTCTTCCTCAGCCTGAACCAGTGAGCCACGCGCCAGACAAGGCCGAACAGCAACAGGAAAAAAGCAAAAAAAATGAGTAGCCATTTCAAAAAGGTTACCGGACCGGCTATACTGACAATCTTTTCATTCATATTGGGAAAAGAAAGGATACTTATGCGTAGCAGAACATTTTCAGTATAGTCAAACAATGCAGCGACAAACGGTACAAAAACCAAAATTTCGAGCCTCGTTCTTTTATATACAAGATACAACAAACTGGCCAGCAATGTCGAATAAACAACCGGATAAACCATGTCAACCCACTGTAAATTCAAATACATCTCACGGCCTTCTATGCCATAATGCCAAAACATGTTTTGTAACTGCGGAAAGGTATAAAACATTCGGGCATCCGGAGTAGCCATCCCTCCCGAAAGCATCCAGATTTTCTCCATGCTGAACGGAAAAAGTCCGTGAAAAGCATACATAAACAGTATTTGAAGCATCACAACCGGCAACAGCCATTTGGTGCGCGACGTCAGGGACAAATACGAAATCATTAATTTTTTCATGGAAATCTTTTGATTTTTCAGAATGCTCAGGCTAAAATAAGGAAATATTTCCTAAACGCAAGCCACAGCGTACCTAAAACAGCGGTTGTCATCCTCCATTTGTATTCCAGATGAATATTTGTACCTTTTGTGAGGACTTCCTCCACAAGCAGATGAGCGTAAAAATCTCTATTTTCGCTGTACGATGCAAAGAATTGAAAAGAACAGGCAATATTACAAGTTCGGGTTATACGGTTTTTTGAAAAACCTACGCTTCTATGAAGCCTTTCTCATCCTGTTCTTTCTTGAAAAAGGCATCGACTACCTCAAAATCGGGTTACTCTATTCCGTCCGCGAAATAACCATCATGCTGCTTGAAATTCCCAGTGGCCTGGTAGCCGACGTCCTTGGGCGCAGAAAAACACTCATGGCCTCCTTTATGGTTTACATCCTCTCATTTATAACCTTTTATTTTTCAAACCACTTTGGACTTATGATTGTTGCCATGGTACTCTTTGCCCTGGCCGATGCCTTCCGCTCCGGCGTTCATAAAGCCATGATTTTTCAATACTTAACACGTCAGCACAAAGCCGGACAAAAAACTGATTACTACGGACATACGCGTTCCTGGTCGCAGACTGGATCAGCCGTTGCCTCACTTGTTGCAGGGGTCATGGTTTTCTATTATGGCAGTTACCGGATAATTTTTGCTATTTCAGTCATCCCCTATTTTCTTGACATGTTGCTCATCTGGAGTTATCCCCGCTATCTCGATGGTGAATTCGATACAATAAACAAGAAAAGCATAAGGGAAAAGGTTACCGAAGTATGGAAAGCCATCATAGTTAGTTTCAGTAAGTTCAACTTGCTACGCATTTTCACCAGCCTTTCACTGCACACCGGTTACTACAAAGCCATGAAAGATTATATACAACCCGTTATGGTAAGTCTTGCCATCACCTTGCCCTGGCTGCCACTCATGCGTGAAAAGCAAAAGAGCGCTGTTGTGATAGGTGTCATCTACTTTTTTCTTTATCTGCTCACCGCACAGACTTCACGCTCCTCCGGCCGTTTTCTGATGAAGTTCACCCATTTCAGCCGCCCCATGAACCTGACCATGGTTACCGGCATCGTGTTGGGGCTTGCCGCAGGTATTTTCTACCTGTCGCACTGGTATGTGCTATCCATTCTCGGTTTTACACTCATAATGCTCAACGAAAATCTCAGAAAGCCCATTGGCATCGCCTTTATTACCGGCACATCCAACGATAAAGCTGCCGCATCAGTACTCTCCATCCAGTCGCAGGCACAATCCTTGTTTGCTGCCATTATGGCTCTTGTCATTGGTTGGGGTGCACAACTTGGCGGTCCCGGTACAGGTATAATTTTCGGCAGCAGCCTCCTTGCCTTGCTTCTTCCGCTTTCACTACTGAAAAGAACAGGAAGATAAAAGAGAAAGCCCGTAACGTATTAACGCACGGGCTTCTACCATCAAAGATATTTTTTTTACAAATGAATTACTTCGCCATAAGCAGCAGCCACCGCCTCCATAATGGCTTCCGACATAGTGGGATGGGGATGGATAGCATGGATGATTTCATGACCGGTAGTCTCCAGCTTACGGGCAACGACCACCTCGGCAATCATCTCGGTAACGTTTTCACCAATCATGTGGCAGCCAAGCCACTCACCGTATTTGGCATCGAAAATAACTTTTACAAAGCCCTCCTTTTTGCCAGCAGCACTGGCTTTTCCGGAAGCAGTAAAAGGAAATTTCCCCACTTTAATTTCATAACCGGCTTCTTTAGCAGCTTTTTCGGTAAACCCTACACTGGCCACTTCGGGATTCGTATAGGTACAGCCGGGAATATTACCATAATCCACAGGCTCAGCATCCAGGCCGGCAATTTTTTCCACACAGGTGATACCCTCGTGTGAAGCTGTATGCGCCAGCGCCGGTCCGTGAACAATGTCGCCAATGGCATAATATCCGGGAACATTGGTCTGGTAAAAATCATCTACCACCACTTTCCCGTTTTCTGTTTTTATGCCTGTATCTTCCAGACCGATTCCCTCAAGGTTAGTAGAAATACCCACAGCAGAGAGTACTACGTCGGCCTCCACTTCCACCATACCTTTTTTGGTTTTAATGCTGACCTTGCAGATTTT
>VAPF01032218.1_pt1 | contig 15306 bp, 4 predicted proteins | sample 3393931 | NCBI WGS metagenome assembly VAPF01 (sample SAMN08290437, study PRJNA428436) | hydrothermal vent metagenome | isolation source: Deep-sea hydrothermal vent chimney | place: Atlantic Ocean: South-mid Altantic Ridge | depth 2773 m m | reverse complement strand
TTGTGACGGGCAAGGCGCGATGAGAACGAGGCCATGGATGGCCAAAGGTAGAACACCAACAGTAGGCGCTTTAGGCGACGCAGGAGCCGTTGTCGAGTAATGGCTGCTATTGATTAATAGGTTACTGTATCTTCCAAGCACCACGGGTATAGATATTCATTTCCATTTCCAACGCTGCTAGCAATAGCTCTATTTGGCTTTCATCAAGATAGGATTGGGCCTTTACTAGATTGTGGCGATTAATGCCGTTATATGCCTCCCTGACGATATTTCTTTACGGTAAGTTCTGAGTGTCTCATCGACAAGTAAAAGCACTTTTTTGACTGGCTTTAATTTTTTTGGGTTGAATTCCTCAGCAGTTTGCTGTGGAGTTGTTTGTTAGTCTTGCTGACTGTTTGTAATAGTGGGGACTATGCTGCGTAAGCCACGATTCTTCTTGGTGGTTGCTGGGGGTTAATGTGCTGAAAACCTCTAAAAAGGCAGTCTATTTGTTGGCTGTATGTCGGGTTATTGCATCACAGAGCGGATGACAAATACCGATTTTACCATTCAAACCGCAGACCTGCTGCCACATTCCAGATCGTCAAATTGTCCTGAGTCACAGTGGTTTCGTATTGGATGTAGGAAGATAAACCATCGGCAAACGTAGCCGATGTACCCATGGCCAGCACATAATAATCGATACTTGGTGAATTGGTTCCAAAATTGAATTGGGGGTTCGGATCAACAAGGAAATGTCCTTTCACTTTGTTGGCATTGCTTTGAAACTGATGAAGCCATGAGGCATTGAAATGAGGCACCAACACTCCCCATGAATAACTGACGACATAGCGCAATTGCACACCTAAAGTGGATGCCAGCTGAGATACCTGTTGTTTATTAATAGCAACGTTATAAGAGCCTGCGCTAGTTTCCCGGTACGCATCAATGGTCGTTCCCAGGTAGTCCAGGCGTGTATTCAATGTTGAAGTGAAGCCTCGGTGGACAAAGTCGTATCCTCCACCAAGGCTTATCGCATAGCCGGTGCTGTCTGCATTACTGTTGGCTGTTTCGTCCGTGCTGCCGAACACCACGCGTCGCTGCATGTCATAATTGCTGAGATTAATGACACCAATGGCATCAATATAAGCATTGTCGAAGGGATAGTAACTGCCATAGACGGTACCGCTGTAATTTCCCACATCCATACCACCGCCGTTGTGGTCTATGTCCATGTTAGTCTGCCCATAACCTAATGCCCAACCCATTAAGCCTTTGTGTTCAAGGCGATAATCAGAGCCTACGGTCAGGGAAAAATTATTAAACCCAAACCCGGTTTCATAGATGGTTTCATCTTGTGTACCCCCTCCTATTTTTCCGCTGATAAACCATTCCTGGTTTTTGCCAAGCCCTGTGCCTGCACTGCCACCACTGGCATTGCCTTGCAGCAATTGATCAAACATGTCGCCTGTGATGCTGTTGTTGTCATAATTGAGGGTCAGACCACTGGGCAGCGTTAAATTCTGGCCGCGTCGTAAGGCTGTCAAACGGCGATTCACATTGGATAGCTGCTCCTTGGTCAATTCATCATTCAAGGCGCTTTGCGCGCCCACATTTAGTGGATGACGTGGCATCGATAAATTCACGTAAATCCTCTGTTATACCAGAACGGGTTGCTGCACGAAATTGTTCACACAGGTCATATGTTCTATCTTGATCCAGACAAATACCGGCTAACGTTTTGTTTGTGACAACGGAGGGGGGAGTTGCCTTGATCGGATATCGTTGCATTACCTACATTGATGGTTATTGTTGCAATTTCTGTTATATCCAGGTCATTCACCACTGTATAATTAAAACTTTCTAGACCTATGTAATTACCTGCAGGCTGATATTGCACGCATAGTGAAGTGTTATTAGAACATGCGATGACAGTGGCTTCCTTTGAATCGGGTTGGATGGGAATGGTGACGACAGGCTCACTGATATTGCTAATGCTCTGGGATAAATTGAGTGTTATTGTTTGGTTTATATTGCTTGAAGTAGCCACATTTTTGAGATCTGCTTGAGCCAAGGCAGGAAACAACATCAAGATCACCAGTATTAGTGCCGTGTTGGCATGGGCGTAATGAACACCATTGTCAGTACTGACAAAAGCATGATTAACGATGTTTTTCCTGATGACATTTTTGTTAACAAAATCACCGTTAACCCGGCATTGTATTTCCGATAGTCGTATCACGTTACGACTTACCTTAGTGAGATATTTCTGACTTCCACAACCTTGCGTTGCTTCGACAATTTGTTGAATCGGTTTGTTGTTAAAATTAGGGATATTAAATCGGTTTAGTATTGTTATTAGTGATTATGTTGCGAGGAACGACTTGCGTAGTTAGCATCAATTTCAGGCGTGGATATTAACATTTCTGACACGAAAATGATAAAATCATTGGTTTATTATTTTATGAGAAAACGTAAGCGTTCATTTTTTTATCAAAATAACAAGGTAATATTCCACTTTATTAAAAGTCATTTTGATTTATTTTTTGGCATTAATACGGTAGTATTCTTTCGCACTTTAAGTGCCCCTGCTGTGGTACACACGTAAACCGTTGTTTAGCTAAATGTTCAACTAGAACAAGCGCTACTTGTTGTTATTTGTTGCTCGATAACAAAAAATCAACTTAACCTCGCTGTTTTCCGCATTTATTACCTGAACGTACGATTAAAGGCTGTTGTTATGTTGTTAAGTCGCCCTCCTGTTTCACTATCAATGTTGTTATTTTCCTGGTGTCGTTTTTCTCTGTTCTTAACAGGTTTGCTATTGCTCAGTGCCTGCGGAGAGGACAGCACCCAGGATGACGGTGAAAGCGCCCGCACGATACCGCAAAACGTCACATTGACCACCGGCACACGGATTAATGAGCTCAACTGGAGCGGCGTCAGTGGAGCCCATGGTTACACGGTGTATTGGTCCACCGAGCCCGGCATCAACACAAGCACCGGCACCGCCATTCAGACCCAGCAGCCCCATTTTGAACATCGTGGCTTGGTCAATGGTGTGGTCCATTATTATATCGTCACCTCTTTCACCGATTTCGGCCAAAGTGCCGCCTCAACAGTCATCGAGGGCACACCCCAGGCTGCATCACCGGCCCGGCCCGATGAGCTCGCTCTTCAGGCAGGCAACGCTCGCGTCACCCTGCGCTGGGACGTGGTTCCCGGGGCGACCCACTACACTCTGTACTGGCAGGACAGTGCAGGGGTAAACATCGAAGAAAGCACTCGCATCGAGCGGGTTGTCTCACCCTTTGTACACCAAGGGCTTGATAATGACCGTGATTATTTTTATCGCTTGGTGGCTGAGAATGCCCGCGGTGCCAGCGAAACTTCCGAAGAACACAGTGCAGCCCCTTTATTGCCCTCGCCCAGCGCCCCCCGGGTTACCCAGGCCGAAACAGCCTCCGGTCAAGTCATTCTGCATTGGCAACATACCGGTGTCGCCAACGAATACGAACTGCTTTGGAGTGACACTGACCCTCTGGATGACGACAACGCAACGTTGCTGCCCCGAGTGAGCAGCCCCTACACGCACGTCCCCCTGCTGGATGGGCAAACCTATTATTACCGTGTACGGACACGCAACGGTGATCGTACAAGCGCCTTATCCAATCTCGCGCAGGTCACACCACCCGGGGAAGCCAGCGTGGTGGAGCCCGGTTCAGTGCCTGCAATACCGACCGACATCACCGTGAGTCTGGAAAATGGCCAGCTCAGCCTGGATTGGCCCCCGGTAGACGGCGCGCTAGGTTACAACCTGTACTGGACAAGCGCCGAGACTGGTGACATCAGCATCGACGATGCGCGCCTTACTCAGATCCAACCGCCGTATACCCATATACCGCTCAACAACGGCATCCTCTATCGCTATCGCCTCAGCGCTCTCAACGATCACGGCGAAAGTGCCTTGTCTGCAGAGGTCAATGGTATACCGCAGGTGATTATTCCCGGCGTCCCATCCGGAATACAGGTGCTGGCAGGTGATGAATCCATTCTGGTACGCTGGAACCCGGTGCAGAGGGCTACCGGTTATACCCTGACAATCAATGATCAGGTCATTGCCGATATCTACTCCCCATACCGAATCACCGGTCTCACCAATGCCACCTCATATCAGCTCCGGCTCCAAGCACAAAATGTCGGCGGCTTGAGCGAACTCTCAGGGCCCGTGAGCGCTACGCCTCGGGAACCAGCGCCCAACACGCCGCGTCAACTCGCCGCTTACTCGTCCAATGCTGCCGTGCTATTGCAATGGACAGCAGCGACCCCGCAAGACGTGAATGACTCGAATGAAGCGGTAACCGGTTACCGCGTCTATTACGCCACGTATCCCGGCGTAAATTCAGATAATGGCACGCTGATTGATGCCACCCCCACACGCAACGACGACGGACGGTGGCAACTGCATCACACTGCGTTGCAAAACGGCCAACGTTATTATTATGTCGTCAGCGCACAAAACATCGGTGGTGAAGGCGGCCTGTCACAAGAAGTGTGGGCCCGTCCCCGGACACCGACCCCTAGCACCCCCGTCAGCCTGTCGGCCGTCGCGGGTGATGGCGAAGTAGTGATTGGCTTTACGTTGTCTGATGACAGCGAACTATTCACCTACAATTTGTACTGGACTCAGGCTCTCGACGAAAAACGCAGTTCCACCGAAGTCATTAGCAATATACAGCCGGGCTATCGCTTTACTGACGGCGCAAACACTAACGGCACCACCTATTTTTTCCAGATTTCAGCCGTTAACAACGGCAAAGAAGGTGGGCTGTCAGACGAAGTCAGCGCCACACCTCAAATACCCGTCCCCGAGCGCGCCCCGCAAGATACTCAAACACTCACCGACAGTGGTCAGGTAACTCTGGACTGGACTCCCGTAGCGAAAGCCAGCGGCTATGTGATTTATTGGGCCACCGAACCGGATGTTAGCCCCCAAGCCAGCAACCGCCTCAGTGGCGATATGATACAGCCTGGTTTTGTGCATGACGGATTAGAGAATGGTCAAGGCTATTTTTACCGCGTCGCCGCTGTCAATGCTGGTGGCGAAGGCGCCCTGTCCGGCCTGTTAGCGGCCCAACCCCAGATTCAGGCTCCAGAGATCCCCAACAGCATTAACGTACAGCCCGACGATGGCCAAGTGACCATCGGTTTTGAACTTAGCCCCACAGCCACTCACTATCGCGTATTTTGGCACCCGGATGTCGATGCACCGTTCACGCAGTGGTTCAGTCGTACTCTCTTGCCTGGTGACATCCTAGCCGAGCAAGACAACGGGCAAACTATTTTTTACCGCCTGCAAGCCTTCAATGCCGGCGGCGCCAGCCCACTGAGTACACCCATCAGTGCAACTCCCCAACCCAAACCTCCTGTCGCACCCACCGGTCTGGCCGTAGCCACCGGGGATGGTGAGCTCAATATCAGCTGGCATACTCGCCCCGACCTGCGTTACACCCTGTACTGGAGCGACAATCCCGATATTGCTCCCCAAGACAGCGGCAACGTCCTAAGCAACGCCCGCCCGACCTACCGTCACACCGGGCTCAACAATACGCCTTACCGCTATCAAGTCAGTGCCAGTAACAGCGGCGGGGAAAGCGTCCCCAGCGAGCCGGTCAGCGCCATTCCCAGCAATGGTGCCCCTGATGCTCCTCAAGGAGTACAAGGCAGTACCGACAACGGACAAAATACCCTGCAATGGCAGGCGGTCACCAACGCCACACACTACAGCGTGCAATGGTCCACCCAGGCCGACATGACTGAACTGCAAAGCGCAATAGTTAACGCCTCGGTCTTTATGCACAACATCCCGGTCAACACCCTCTATTACCGGGTAATTGCCCACAACAGCACCGGTGACAGCTCTCCCTCCGTCATCGTGGAAATTACTCAGGATAGCCTCAACCAAGCACCGCAAATCACCCAGGGAGCCGTGGTCTCTGTCACCCTGGACGAAGATAGCACCCCAGTCCCCTTTGCCCTGACTCTTAACGCCAGCGATAACGATGATGACAACCTGACCTGGTCCACGGTCACGCTAGCCAATCGCGGCAACGCTCAAGTCATCGGCAATAACACTTTTGCCACGGTGTCCTATACCCCGCAGGCTAACGTTAATGGCAACGATGTTTTTACCGTGCAAGTCAGCGATGGCCAGGGTGGCACCGACAGCATCCAGATCGACGTCAGCATTACTCCACAGAATGATGCGCCGACGATCACCAACAGCACCCTCATGATCCCCATCGCGGAAAATACCACAACCGTGACCACTATCATGGTCGAGGATATTGATAGCAGTACATTCACCTACACCCTGAGTGGTGCGGACAGCGGGCTGTTTAGCGTGAGCGGGAATGCCTTGAACTTCGCTACCGCACCTGATTTTGAGACTCCGCAAGACAGCGGGGGTGATAATGTCTACAACGTCAGCGTGACCGCCAACGACGGCAGCAGCAACAGCGCACCCAAGGCTTTCGCCATCAGCATAGTGAATGCCAATGATTCGGCACCTGTGATCACCAATACCAATCTCAATCCAGGTATTGTGGAAAACACTACGGCAGTCACCGCCATCACGGTCACCGATACGGACAGCAGCACATTCACCTACACACTGAGTGGTGCAGACCGTGCGTTATTTACCCTAGTCGGCAATAACCTGCGCTTTGCTGTTGCGCCTAACTTCGAGACTCCGCAAGACAGCGGGGGTGACAATATCTATCACGTCAGTGTGACCGTCAACGACGGCATCAATAGCAGCGCCGCTGTAGCTTTTGCCATTACCGTGACCGATGCCGATGACTCGGCACCCGTGATCACCAACACTAATTTCAGTCCAAGTATTGCGGAAAATACCACGGCAGTTATCGCCATCACGGTCATGGACACCGACAGCACCACATTTACCTATACACTCGGTGGTGCAGACAGCGGATTATTTACCATGACGGGCAATAGCCTGCGTTTTATCGCTGCACCTGATTTTGATACTCCTCAGGACAGCGGGGGTGATAATGTCTATAACGTCAGCGTGACCGCCAACGACGGCACCAACAACAGTACCGCTGCGGCCTTCGCCATTACCGTGATCGATGCCAATGACTCGGCACCTGTGATTACCAACAGTAATCTCAGTCCCAGCATTGCGGAAAATGCCACAGCGGTCACGGTTATCACGGTCACGGACATAGACAGCACCACATTTACCTACGCTCTGAACGGTGCGGACAGTGCATTATTTACCCTGGCCGGTAATAGTCTGCGCTTCATCGCTGCGCCCGATTTTGACACCCCGCAAGACAGCGATGGTGACAATGTCTATCACGTCAGCGTGACGGCCAATGATGGCATCAACGAGAGTGTCGCTGCGGCCTTCGCCATTACCGTGACCGATATCAATGATGCGGCACCCGTGATCACCAACAGCAATTTCAGTCCCAGCATTACGGAAAACGTCACAGCGGTCACCGTCATCACGGTCACGGACACGGACAGCACCACGTTTACTTACACGTTGGGTGGTGCGGACAGTGGGTTGTTCAGCATGAGCGGGAATGCCCTGAACTTTAGTGTTACGCCTGATTTCGAGACCCCGCAGGACAGCGGAGGTGATAATGTCTATAACGTCAGCGTGACGGCCAACGACGGCACCAATGACAGTGCTGCTGTGGCCTTTGCCGTTGCTGTGATTGATACCAATGATGCGGCACCCGTGATCACCAACAGCAACCTCAGTCCCGGCATTGCGGAAAATACCACGGCAGTGGCCGCCATCATGGTCACCGATACGGATAGCACGACGTTCACCTATACACTCGGTGGTACAGACAGCACATTGTTTACCCTGGCAGGCAATAGCCTGCGCTTTATCGCTGCGCCCAACTTTGAGGCCCCACAGGATAACGGTGGTGACAACGTCTACAACGTCAGCGTGACCGCGAACGACGGTACCAATAACAGTACCGCTGCGGCCTTTGTCATTTCCGTGACCGATACCAATGATTCGGCACCCGTGATCACCAACACCAACTTCATGATTCCCATAGCGGAAAACACCATAACAGTGACCGCTATTACGGTCACAGATGTGGATACGGGCAGCCCCGTGTTTGCCTACACACTCGGTGGTGTGGATGGTGCGATGTTCAGCATGATTGGGAATACCCTACACTTTATTGCTGCGCCCGATTTTGACACCCCGCAAGACAGCGACGGCGACAATGTCTATCACGTCAGCGTGATCGCCAACGACGGCACCAACAACAGTACCGCTGCGGCCTTTGTCATTACCGTGACCGATGCCAATGACTTGGCACCCGTGATCACCAATAGCAACCTCACTCCAGAGATGGCAGAGAACACCACGGCAGTCACGGTTATCACGGTCACGGACGCAGACAGCACCACGTTTACTTATATACTCGGTGGTACAGACAGCGCATTGTTTAGCATGGCAGGCAATAGCCTGCGTTTCATCGCCGCGCCCGATTTCGAGATCCCGCAGGACAGCGGGGGTGATAATGTCTATAACGTTAGCGTAACGGCCAACGACGGTACCAACAACAGTAGCGTTGTGGCCTTCGCCGTTACCGTGACCGATGCCAATGACTCGGCACCCGTGATCACCAACACTAACCTCAGTCCATCAATTGAAGAGAACACCACGGCGATCAGCGTTATCACGGTCACGGATGCAGACAGCACCACGTTTACCTACACACTCGGTGGCGCAGACAGCGCATTATTTACCATGACGGGCAATAGCCTGCGCTTCAGCATTGCGCCCAACTTTGAGACCCCGCAAGACAGCGGGGGTGATAATGTCTATCACGTCAGCGTGATCGCCAACGACGGTAGCAACAACAGCGCCACTAAGGCTTTCGCCATTACCGTGAGCGACACTAATGACGCGGCACCTGTGATTACCAACACTAACCTCAGTTCATCAATTGAAGAGAACAGCACGGCGATCACCGTTATCACGGTCACGGATGCAGACAGCACCACATTCACTTATACACTCGGTGGCGCAGACAGCGGATTATTTACCATGACGGGCAATAGCCTGCGTTTTATCGCTGCGCCCAACTTTGAGACTCCGCAAGACAGTGGGGGTGACAATGTCTATAACGTCACGATCATAGCGAACGACGGTAGCAACAACAGCGCCGCTAAGGCCTTCGCCATTACCGTGAGCGATACTAATGACGTAGCACCTGTGATTACCAACACTAACCTCAGTCCATCAATTGAAGAGAACAGCACGGCGATCACCGTTATCACGGTCACGGATGCAGACAGCACCACGTTTACTTATACACTCGGTGGCACAGATAGCGGATTATTTACCGTGGCAGGCAATAGCCTGCGCTTTATTACTGCGCCCGACTTTGAGACCCCGCAGGACAGCGGAGGCGACAATATCTACAACATCACGATCGTCGCGAACGACGGTAGCAACAACAGCGCCGCTGAGGCCTTCGCCATTACCGTGACCGATGTCAATGACGCGGCACCCGTGATCACCAACACTAGCCTCAATCCATCAATTGAGGAAAATACCACGGCAGTGACCACTATCACGGTCACGGACACAGACAGCACCACATTCACTTATACACTCGGTGGCGCAGACAACGCATTATTTACCATGACGGGCAATAGCCTGCGTTTCATTGCTGCGCCCAACTTTGAGACTCCGCAAGACAGCGGGGGTGATAATGTCTATAACGTCAGCGTGATCGCTAACGACGGTAGCAATAACAGCGCCGCTAAGGCCTTCGCCATTACCGTGAGCGACACTAATGACGCGGCACCTGTGATTACCAACAGCAATCTCAGCCCCAGCATTGCGGAAAATACCACAGCGGTCACGGTTATCACGGTCACGGATGCGGACAGCACCACATTCACTTATACACTCGGTGGCACAGATAGCGGATTATTTACCATGACGGGCAATAGCCTGCGCTTTATTACTGCGCCCGACTTCGAGACCCCGCAAGACAGCGGAGGTGATAACATCTATAACGTCAGTGTGACGGCCAACGACGGTAGCAACAACAGCGCCGCTGAGGCCTTCGCCATTACCGTGACCGATGCCAATGACGCGGCACCCGTGATCACCAACACTAACCTCAATCCATCAATTGAGGAAAATACCACGGCAGTGACCACCATTACGGTTACGGACACAGACAGCACCACATTCACCTATACACTCGGTGGCGCAGACAGTGCGTTATTTGTCATGACGGGCAATAGCCTGCGTTTCATCGCTGCGCCCAACTTTGAGACCCCGCAAGACAGCGGGGGTGATAACGTCTATAACGTCAGCGTGATCGCCAACGACGGTAGCAACAACAGCGCCGCTAAGGCCTTCGCCATTACTGTGACCGATGTCAATGACGCGGCACCTGTCATCACCAACACGAACATCATCCCTGATGTCGACGAAAACACCAGTGCCGTCACCCTCATCACCGTTACGGATGCAGACAGCACCGCATTTACCTACACACTCGGTGGTGCGGACAGTGGGCTGTTCAACATGAGCGGGAATGCCCTGAGCTTCACTGTTGCGCCCGATTTCGAGACCCCGCAAGACAACGGCGGTGACAATATCTACAATGTCAGTGTGATTGCCAACGATGGCGTCAATGACAGCGCTGCAGCCGTTTTTGCCATCACGGTAAGAAATGCCAATGATGTGATACCGCAGATCACCAACTCCGCCACCCTCTCCGTGCCGGAACAAATCACTGCCGTCACTACCATTACGGTCACCGATGCCGATAGCACCAACTTTACCTATCGCATTGTCGGCGGCATAGACAGTGCCTTTTTCAATTTGGGCGGCGCTGATCTGGCCTTTACCAGTTTGCCAGATTTCCTCAACCCCCTGGATGCCAATAGCGACAACATTTATGAAGTGACCGTGGTCGCCAATGATGGGGATCATGACAGTGTGGCGGTGACTTTTGTTGTTACAGTGACAAGCAGCGGGCCTCGTTGGCAGGTTGCGGAACGTATTGAGAATGGTAATGCGATCAGTGTTTTTGTCCCTCAGGTTGCGATAGATGCCAATGGCAATGTTTTTGCTGTATGGGCTGAACTTAATGGCTCGTTTAAAAACAACATTTGGGCCAATCGTTATGTGTCGGGCACTGGTTGGAACAAGGATAACTTCACCAAGGTCAATAGTGGAGTATCAGGAGCAGCCTCTTGGCCTCAAATTGCTGTCGATGCCAATGGCAATGCCATGGCCGTGTGGGCTCAGAACGACTTCGCGGCAAACCGTAATGTCTGGGCCAATCGCTATGTGGTCGGCAATGGCTGGGGCACACCGAAATTGATCGGGATCGATGGTCCGAAGAATCTTCGTGGACCACAAATCGCCGTGAATGGTGTGGGTAATGCATTTGCAGTATGGACCCAGGATGACGGTGTTTGGACCAATCGCTATGTGGTCGGCAGTGGCTGGGGTAATGCAACGTTTCTCGGCGCTGATGGCACGGGGTTTGATAGTTATCCTCAAATTGCTATAGATACCAATGGTAACGCTTTTGCGGTATGGGAAGAACCGAATGGTATATATACCCATATTTGGGCTAATCGCTATGTGATTGGCAGTGGCTGGAGCATGGCAGAACTCATCGAAACCAATGATGTGGGGGATGCTCGTTTTCCACAAATTGCCGTGGATACCGATGGCAGTGCCTTGGCGGTGTGGGCTCAACGAGACGGTTCACGCTACGGCGTTTGGGCTAATCGCTATGTGGTCGGCAACGGTTGGGAAACGGCGGCCCCCATCGATACTGATATCGGTGGGAGTGCTAATTGGGAACCTCAAATCGTGATGAATGCTGATGGCAATGCTCTGGCAGTATGGGATCAGTATAACGGCTCGCGCAAAAATATCTGGGCCAATCGTTATGTGGCCGGCAGTGGCTGGAACAGCGCAATACTTATTGAAACAGATGATACGGGAAATGCCGAGAAGCCCCAAGCAGCCCTGGATGGCAATGGCAATGGCCTTGTAGTGTGGTCCCAGAGTGATGGCACACGTGTCAACATTTGGGCCAACCGTCATGTGGTCGGCAGCGGCTGGAAGAGTGCAACACTTATTGAAACCGATGATGCTGGAGATGCCTATAACCCCCAGGTAGTCCTGGATACCAAGGGTGTTGGCGTGGCAGTATGGCAACAGTCTGACGGCACGCGCAGCAATATTTTGTCCAATCGTTTCGAATAACTGGGTGTTCCTGTAACGGAAATGAGGGTAGGCAGATTTGCGTTCAGTACCTTTAGGAACGTGCACGAAACAACTTCCCTGTTTGGCGCTCGGATGTCGTGCGTATTCGTTCGTTCTGATTGAACAAAAGTGCAGAAATAGTCGTTTTATGTCGAGTTTTTGTGAGTGAAGAACGGGCGAAGCCGGGATGCAAAACAGGGAAGTTGTTTCATGCATGTTCCTTAGCCATCCTCGCTACGATTCAACTGATTAATTTAAGTGAAAGGAAGCTTTGCCGCTTGAAAAATTGTTCCTTGAGTGCCAGTGTCGTTAGTGCCCACCCGAAAACTATCTAAATCCACGTTTAGCCGCCTGACCTGTATCCACCGACAGTATTTTTGAATTAAGTGCCATACGGCAGAGTTAATGTTGGCCGGGATTTGGTAAACCGCGCACAATGTTGTCAGGTGGTACCGAAATGCCTCTCAAAACACATTATTATATCCATCAAAATAATATGTGAATTAGCTTCGTTAGAAATCGTGGCTTACTTCCGGAGTTTTCGGGCTGGCACTATTTATATAAATATAAGCAAAACGAAGAAAATGTTTCTCTTCTGAACATTCACCGTATTGCGCCTGATCTAGATATTAAATTCAGCGAAGGCTACGGGCCTACAGACTATAAGTAGCAATTTATGGATTTGAGGTTTTTATTGCGGAAAAAATGTAGAGGGGCAAGTAAAGCTATCTGCGATAGCTATTAGCAAACGAGTAGAGTGCATTCCATGCACCACAACCGGACAACAACTTCATATACTCGACAACACCGCCCCCAGCGGGCTCATCACTGCATTTCCACCCCGATTCAACACATGCGTGTAAATCTGCGTGGTACGCACATCCTTATGCCCCAATTGTTCCTGCACTGTGCGAATATCCATACCCCGCTCCAATAAATGCGTGGCAAAAGAATGGCGCAATGTATGGCAACTGGCAGGTTTGTTAATTCCCGCCTTGCGAATTGACTGTTTCATTGCACGCTGAATCGCCTTCTCATCAAAATGGTGCCGCCGTTTCACACCGGAGCGTGGATCAACACTACGGCGACTTGATGGAAACACGTACTGCCATGCCCACTCCGTTGGTGCATTGGGATATTTTCGTGCCAAGGCATGTGGAAGGTAAACACTGCCAAATCTTTATCATGTACTTGACGCCGATTTTCCAGATGTCGCTGCAAAGGCACGATCAACTCATCTGACAACGTCACTACCCGGTCTTTCCCTCCTTTACCATTATGCACATAAATTGCGCAATGTAAGAAATCAAGATTCATCACCCTAAACGCAAACATTCCATTAACCGCAAACCGGAACCGTACATCAAACAGGCTGCAAGCCAATAAATACCCTCCAGCCCTTGCAGAACCGCTTGCACCTCTTTACGCGTCAACACCACCGGAATTTTTTGCCGTGTTTTCGCGCGATCTACCCCTTTCAAACCTTCAATGGGTTGATCTAACACCCGCGATAAAGGAACATCAAGGTATTAAAAGCCTGATTCTGCGTACTGGGCGCAACATTTCGTTCCACCGCCAAATATGTTAGAAATGTCGTCACCTCCTGTGCCCCCATTTCACGAGGATGTTTCTTATTATGGAAATAGATAAATCGCTTCACCCACCCAATGTAGGCTTTCTCCGTTTTTCGGCTGTAATGACGCACACGAATGGCATCCGAAACTGAACACAAAAAAGGTGAAGAATAACTTGTCGAATCCATAACAATGCTTCCTTTAATCAATCCTGACTATTTATACAGTAATTAATATAATCCACAAATGCAAACGGAATATTTTCCCACTTTGGGGTACTTCTCCAATCCAATATCCTGGCTACACCCCAATATTCCATCGGAAATAAACTCCGTAACCCCCCCGCACCTTATTGAATATAATTGATTTTTAATAATTTTGAAAAATAATATGTACATAAAACAGACAATTAAAAGAGGGAAAGCGACTTGTATGATATCCCCAAAATGTCTTATTTGCTTCACTCAATATCCCGCATCTATTGGACAAAAAATACTCACAACAAATAATGTAATGGTAATAAAGCATTGATTGTTTTGTAGATTTATTGGAATATCTGACATTATTGGAAATAATTGGCAAATAAACCACCAGGCTTTTAGAGCGGAGTTATCCCCCACTTTGGGGTCCATTAATCGTTATGCATTATATGGATGTGGCATAGATCAGTGGAAACTATAAATATTAGCGAAGTAAGAAGATATACAAAATTACTTGCGCCAGAAGCCGATTTTGATGGTGTGTATACATTTTATTATGATGAAACAAATAATATAAGAAAGTTCTATGTAAGAGAATTCGACTTTAATGCTGCTTTCACAGAGAATTTTATTCTAGGTGGATTAGTTCATGAGGGCCCCGTACCTGACGTGCAACCCCTTATAGATAGCTTTAATCTACAAAGCATGGTCAAAGAAGTTAAATTCAAGCACCTTGCTAAAGGTAGATTTCTTGACTGCTTGAAATCAAAAAAACTGAATTTATTTCTAAAATTCATCAAGGATAGTGATTTATATATTCATTATTCAAGTCTAAATATACTTTACTGGTCAATTGTCGATATTGTTGACTCGGCAATTGAGAATTCAGAAGCAAGCCAGAAGTTAGGGATTTCGTTTTCTAATAAACTGAAGAATGACCTCTATAAACTATCAAGGCTTGAGATTGAAACGACGATATCTCTATTTCATAGATTCGAATACCCAAACATTAAGAAGGATTCAGTTGTACCATTTATAGAAGCTTTAAGCGGTCTATTTGACGAATATTTAGATGATATGGAGTTCCATTTCGGCTTAGAATCGCTCAGACAGATACTTAAAGAGGCAAAGAAGAATGCCTCGTTACCTTTTATTATGGGTGAAAAAGACTTTATCTTGATAAATGATTTTTCTCAATTCTATATGCGCCCCATTTATCTGTTTAAAAATTCTACACATA
>VAPF01017193.1_pt1 | contig 15311 bp, 15 predicted proteins | sample 3393931 | NCBI WGS metagenome assembly VAPF01 (sample SAMN08290437, study PRJNA428436) | hydrothermal vent metagenome | isolation source: Deep-sea hydrothermal vent chimney | place: Atlantic Ocean: South-mid Altantic Ridge | depth 2773 m m | reverse complement strand
TTTATTGGAACCAGCATTATTTTGTCCTCACTAGGATACTAATCTGGGTACTAAACTAAGTGCTAAAATTATTATTTTCAACATTACATCAGCCTTTTTAAAGGCTTGTTAAACCGTTACAGAAGATAAACCATTAAGATAATCACCTTAGACTATTTTCAATCCTCATAAACCGTTATAATTCGCAGTTCATTCATAATCAAAAAAGACTGCCTTGAACTCGCTCGATATATCTATCCTATTTGGCATTTTAGCCCTTCTTATTATTCTTTCCGCCCTATTTTCTAGCTCAGAAACCAGCATGATGGCGCTTAATCGTTATCGGTTAAAGCATCAAGCCAAGTCTGGACATAAAGGCGCAATAAAAGCACAAAAATTACTTGAAAAGCCCGATCGCTTGCTCGGTGTGATTTTACTTGGCAATAATTTCGTCAATATTTTTGCCTCCTCCATTGCCACCATCATCGCCATGAAACTGATTGGTGAAGCAGGAATCGCCCTTGCCGCTGGGTTGCTCACACTGGTTATTTTAGTGTTTGCAGAAGTTGCGCCAAAAACACTTGCGGCACTTTATCCTGAAAAAATTGCTTATCCAGCGGCATTTATTTTAACGCCACTGCTTAAAATTTTTTCCCCCATTGTCTGGCTGGTTAACTTTTTTGCCAATGGCCTCTTACGCCTGTTTGGTGTTAACACCCAACACAACGGCGATCAACACTCGCTGTCCCATGAAGAACTGCAAACGCTCATTGATGAAGCAACGCATCAACTGCCTAAACACTACCGAGACATGCTTTCCAGTGTATTAAAACTCGAAACCGTTACCGTAGAAGATGTCATGATTCCTAAACAAGACATCTATGCTGTGGATGTCACACAACCGATTGAAGACATTCTAAAAGCCATTGAAAAATCACCTTATACCCGCATACCGCTTTATCGTGGATCGCTGGATGAAGATCTTGTTGGTGTGTTAAATTTACGCCGTGCGCTTCCCTTACTCATGCACAAAGATGCCTCACTAAAAGACATCATTAAACTGGCACGACCCGCTTATTTTGTACCTGAGTGCACCTCCTTAAGCGTTCAATTGAGGAAGTTTAATGAGAACAAACGCCGAATGGCCTGTATTGTTGATGAATACGGTGACCTACAAGGCTTACTTTCCATGGAGGATTTACTGGAAGAGATTGTTGGCAAACTTTCAACCGATTCCAAAGCCAAACCTGAAACCGACAGTGTGGCACTGAACGATGACGGCTCCATGACCATTGATGCACTTGAGTTTATTCGTGACCTCAATAAAGAGTACAACCTAAACCTGCCAACCGATGGGCCAAAAACCCTTAATGGACTCATTCAAGAAGAACTGGAAACGCTTCCAACAACAGGTACCTGCATTAAAGTAGGCCCCTATATTTTGGAAGTAATCAAAACCTCTGACAACGCCATTCAATCCGTTAAATTGACCAAAATTAGTGAACCACAAAAGCGTAGCAATGAACATGAGCAATAACCCTTTTATTCAAGAAGCCAACTGGCAACGCCTAAAAAGTGGCATCATTCAACTTGCCAAAACAGAAGTGCTTGCTCGGTTTGAAAATGTGAGCGTTGAAACCAAACAAGATGGCTCGCTTTTAACAGAAGCCGATACCCAAATGCAGCTAAAAACCCAATCCTTTTTAGCTAAAAACTGGCCTGAATTTGCATTTTTAGGCGAAGAGTCTTCAACGGAGGCGCAAGAAAAGGCCATGAACAGCAAACAAGGGTGCTGGATTTTAGACCCCGTAGACGGTACCAGTAACTTTGCCATTGGCATTCCTGTTTATACCGTATCGCTGGCGCTTACGGTACGAGGTAACATTATTGCAGGTCTGGTTTATGATCCCTCACGCGATGAACTCTTTGCCGCCCGACAAAACATGGGCGCAGAGCTCAATCACCAACCCTTCACGGCCAAAACTGCTAAAACGGCCTTAAGCCAATGCAGTAGCATTGTGGATTTTAAGCGCCTACAGCCCGACCTTGCCATTCGCTTAGCCACCCAAGCCCCTTACGCCTCTCAACGCAGTTTTGGCTCCGTTGCTCTCGATTGGTGTTGGATTGCCGCAGGTCGCGGTCAAGTATATTTACACGGCTCACAAAACATTTGGGACTACGCCGCAGGCTGGTTAATCTTAGAAGAGGCTGGCGGACAAAGCCAAACCCTAGACCAACAAACCGTACTGCTCGCTAAAGTCGAAAAACGTTCTGCGGTGGCCGCCACCACACCAGAGCTATTTAAAGAGTGGAACGATTTTTTACAAAATTAAAATTTTTACCCCCCCCCTTGTAATAAAACGCATTAAGAACAGGTCTTCATAGCACCCTCTTTAAATAAACAAGGTTTAACAATGAAAACCCTAATCATCAAGCTTCAACAGCTCATGGACACAAGCGTTCAATCGCTTTCCAGCGTTGCATCACTCGCCTTACGCCTTTACTTAGTGCCTGTTTTTTGGATTGCAGGCATGAATAAAGCCAACTCGTTCGATGACACGGTGGCTTGGTTTGGCAACGAACAGTGGGGGCTTGGCCTTCCTTTTCCAGAGTTACTTGCCTTTTTAGCCACATCCGCCGAAGTGGGTGGTGCCATCTTACTGCTCTTTGGCTTTGCCACACGCTGGGCAACCATTCCATTAATGATTACCATGGTTGTCGCCATGACCAGTGTGCATTGGCAAAATGGTTGGCAAGCGGTTCATGATTTAATGTCGCCTTGGGCATCTGAAAATACGGCAAGCGCCCTTGAGAGGCTTGAAAAATCCAAAGAACTTTTACAAACCCACGGAAATTACGACTGGCTTACCGAACACGGCAGTTTAATTGCAAGCAACAACGGCATTGAATGGGCGGCCACCTACCTTATTATGCTGTTTGCACTGTTTATATTAGGGGGGGGTAAATTTATCAGTGTGGATTATTGGGTTCGTAAACGTTGCATGCCATAAAAAAATGCCTGTTTAGGGACTCTAAACAGGCATTTTTACATTCAATTATTTAAAAAAGTAATGCGCTCTAAAAAATTAATACCTCCAAACAATTTGTGCACTGAAAATATTCACTGAATTATTGTACTCACCCACCAAATACTGAGCGTCATTAGTGGTGTAATTTACTTTGGCTTTATCCGCTGCCAAATGGCTGTAAGCCACATCCAAATTCAATGCTTTATTGAATCTATAACCCAGCCCAACCGAAAACCACTTGCGATCAACATCGGGGGTTCTAGGGCTTCTGTTTTCAGGATTAGAGACGGGGGTTTGATCGAATGCCACCCCCGCTCGTAATTTAATGGCATCATTTAATTGATAAATGCCACCTAACGATAAACGCCAACTGTCTTTAAAATCTTGTCTGGTTGCAGAATTTGGCTGTGTGGAATCAAATGCCACCACCAACTCTTTATAATCACTCCATTGCGTCCACGTTGCATCCGCTAAAATTTGCAACTTATCATTAACACCTTGGTTAACACTAAAGGATAAGCTTGCCGGTAAATTAACCGTAGCCTTAGCCTCTGCATCGACTAAAGAAGCCAATGCGCCAGCATTTGTTACATTAGTATAATCCACGTTACCTTTTGCAAAATGGGTAATAGACGAACGATACGCTAACCCTAAATCCGTTGTGAGTGTCGGCTGATAAAACAGTCCTAAATTATAACCATACGCCCAACTGTCTGCGCTTATTTCAGCGTCTCCATCGCCTGCCGCTGGGTTTCCTGCAAGCGTATTATCCACTTTACTTGATAAAACCAAATCGACATATTGCGCATTCAGGCCAAATCCAAATGACCATTGCTCATTCATCTTTTTTGCGATCGACGGGTTAATGTTTAAGGTTTTTAAATTGGTTTCAACCGCATGATAACGTCCAACCCAATCATCTTTATATTTAATTTTTTGACCGAAAGGGACATTAATGCCCAGCCCAACATCGTATCCGCCATACGCCCCCTTCCAATACAGGTTCGGTACAAAGCCATTGGTTGCACCATTATCATCATCCCCTGAAATGGGCGCATTACCAAGCGCTGAATTATAAGAACCTTCATTACTAAATTCAGATTTTGGCACAATAAGATGCCCAGCAAAAATAGCTTCACGGCCAGAAATCTCTGTCATTCCTGCGGGGTTAAACCACATCACGCTCGCGTCTTCGGCACTGGCCGCCGCACCCGCATAGGATAATCCTTGCCCACTGGCACTTTGCTCAATTAAAGCAAAGCCTGCGGCATAAACAGAAGGGGTTGCTAAGGCCATTAACATAGCCGCCGTTAACTTACGATTGCGCATAAAAAAACTCCAAAATTAAATAAAACTGCGCACTATCTTAACATGTGAATAAAAGAGTATTATCAAAAAAATCAAAGCACATCCAGCGCTTGCTGTAAGCTCTTTACACCAATAACCTCCATATTGGGAATGCCATTTTTAGGCACATTTCCAATCGGCACAATCGCACGTTTAAAACCATGTTTTGCCGCTTCAAACAAGCGTTCTTGCCCACTGGGTACGGGTCTAATTTCACCTGCCAACCCCACTTCGCCAAACACAATCAACTCTTGAGACAATGGTTGATCTCGCATACTGGATAAAATAGCCGATAAAACGGCTAAATCGGCTGAAGTTTCGGTAATTTTTACCCCCCCTACCACATTGACGTACACATCTTGATCACTCGCTTGAATGCCTCCATGACGATGCATGACCGCCAGTAGCATTGCGATACGGTTTTGATCCAACCCGACCATCACGCGCTTGGGTGCGCCAAAAAGTGAATCATCGACCAAGGCCTGTATCTCAACTAACAAAGGACGAGAGCCTTCCCAGACGACCATCACCACCGAGCCTGAAGAAACGTCTTCGCCACGCGATAGAAAAATGGCGGAAGGGTTTTTAATTTGCTTCATGCCTTTGTCGGTCATCGCAAAAACACCGAGTTCATTCACTGCGCCAAAGCGATTTTTAATGGCACGCAGGGTTCTAAACCGACTGTCGGATTGACCTTCTAAAAAAATGACGGTATCCACAATGTGCTCTAACACGCGTGGCCCCGCCACCTCTCCCGACTTGGTGACATGACCGACTAAAAAAATGGCGATGTTATTTTGTTTGGCAAAGCGTGTTAAAAAAGCCGCCGACTCCCGTACCTGAGACACACCGCCCGCCGCACCCGAAACCTCTGCCAACTGCATGGTTTGAATGGAATCAACCACCATAATTTTAGGCGACTCTGCTAAGGCGGCATGTGCAATCAGTTCAACGTCCGTCTCTGTTAAAAGCCGTAACTTCTCATCGGGTAACTGCATTCGCTTGGCTCGCAATGCCACTTGCTGTAAAGATTCCTCCCCCGTTACATACAGCACATTGTATTCGGTGCTTAGCTGACACATCACCTGCAATAAGATGGACGATTTTCCGACACCAGGGTCTCCGCCAATCAACACGACCGACCCGGGTACAATGCCGCCACCCAACACGCGATCCAGCTCTTTCATACTGGATGAAATTCGGGGGACTTCCGCAAGATTGACATCGGAAATATTTTTGACCTTGGCCTCAACCGCGCCCGAATACCCTTTTGCAGATACGGTGGGTACAACAGGAATCGCACTGCCTTTACCTGAACTCAGTTTAATCTCTTGCAGGGTATTCCAAGCACTGCACACCGCGCATTGACCTTGCCACTGTGAATGGTCGGCACCGCAATCGGTGCAGACATAGGCAGATTTTACTTTTGCCATATTCGCTATTTACTCTCAGATACGTTAGGTTCTGTAGTTTCTACTGGAATGCCTTGAAAAGCAATAGGCGTCTCATCTGGAAAAATTTCAGAAAACGGCCGTGATCGACTGCTGTTCTGAACAATTCGAACATGCTGTCGTGTTAAGCCACGAGGCTCTGTCACGCCACAGGAGTGGGCAATCAATTCAACCTCATGAATTAAATTACGATGATAGTTCATGACACGTTGTGATTTTTTTTTCGGTGATAAGCCGCTTTGTAGACGCTCATTGTGTGTCGCAATACCCGTTGGACAGGTATCTTTATGACAGTGCATGGACTGAATACACCCTAAAGAGAACATAAACCCTCGGGCAGAGGTAATAAAATCCGTTCCTACTGCCAGCGCCCAAGCCACCATGGTCGGGTTGGTTAATTTACCCGAAGCAATCACTCGTACCTGATCACGAAGCCCGTACTTGGTTAAAATATCAATCACATAGGGCAGCGACTCGTTTAACGAAATCCCCACATCATCCATGAGGGCAACGGGGGCTGACCCCGTTCCCCCTTCGGCACCATCAATGGTAATAAAATCGGGCGCAGTCTCCAACCCGACTTCATGAATTCGCTTGCAAAGGCTTTCAAGCCAATCAGGAGACCCCATCACAAATTTAAAACCAACCGGCTTACCAGTAACCTCTCTAATTCGAACAATCATATCCAACAGATCATCGTTACAACCAATGTCTGCATGACGATTTGGACTGAGCGAACTTTCACCCATAGGAATGCCTCGAATTTCAGAAATTTCTTTGGTAATTTTAGCCGCAGGCAACATTCCCCCCTTTCCTGGCTTTGCCCCTTGACTGAGTTTGATTTCAAACATCTTTACTTGATCTAATGCGGCCGCTTCACGTAATTTTTCATTACTCAAATCACCGTTTTTATCGCGATAGCCATATTTTGCGGTTCCAATTTGTGCAATTAAATCAGCCCCCCCTTCTAAGTGGTAAGGGGAAATCCCCCCCTCACCGGTATTCATCCAGCAACCTGCTTTTTTAGCGCCTTTACTTAATGCCAACACCGCAGGCTTAGATAAAGCACCGTAACTCATACCAGAAATATTAAAAATAGAGGTGGCTTTAAAGGGTGTTTTACAATTCGGCCCTATGACAAGGGGAGGGGAAGAAACAGAATCTTTTTCTAATAATGGAAAAGGACAGCTCGTAAACAATATTTTACCTGGCGCATGAATATTTCGAGTAGAACCAAATGCTTCGGTGGTAGATAGATTTTTTCCTGCTCGATACACCCAGCTTCTCTGTGCACGGTTAAACGGACGTTCATCTTGGTCTGCTGCGAACATATACTGGCGTAAAAAAGTGCCTAAATATTCAAATAAATATCGAAACCGTGCAATCACAGGATAGTTATGTCGAATTGCATGTTCTGTTTGAAAACGATCTATAAAGTAATAAACAATAATTAAAAGAAAAGAAAATCCAACGACCAAAATAAAGACCACTGCCATCCAGTCCAACACCACATTAACCCACGATATATCCATCTACTTCCCCGTTATTTTTACCGCCAGTATGGCGAGAATTTACAATAATCTAAGCATAATTTAAATTAAAAAAAAAGCCCTACCAAAAATAGGCAGGGCTTTTAAATAATGCTTTTAGCATTTCTAACAATCAGTGTTTAATGTCACGCCAATACTCTCTTTTTAAGAGGTACAGTAGCAATAGAAGAACCAACAAGAAAGCAATGACTTTCCAGCCTAAATCTAAACGTTGAAGTTTAGACGGCTCACCAGCATAAGCGAGAAAGTTAGTAATATCTCGCGCCACTTCAGCATACTCTTCAGGCGTTGCATGACGCTCAATGCCTTCCAATACGTTTGGCATTGCCGTTCCTTTTAAGGCCTTATTGTCCCACTTTCCTTGGTCATCTTGATGATACGATCTTAAAAAGGTATAAATATAATCATCCCCTTTTAAGCGAGCCATCAAAGATAAATCGGGCGCATCGGACCCTAATACCGCTCGGGAAACACCGTCTTCCATGCGAGTCATCACATTTTCAGTAACGGTATTCAACCCGTGCGCCATCTCAGAAATCACTTCCTCATCTGTCCAGCCTAAATCACGTGCAACACGGTTGTAGCGCATGTACTTTAAAGAGTGACACGCCATACAGTAGTTCGAAAACAGTACGGCTCCACGTTTAAGCGATGCTTGATCACGTAGGTTATTATCAGCAGATTCTAACTCAATCGAGTATCCACCTGCCGCCTGAACGTTCATTGTGAGTGGTAACAACAATAAACTTGCTATCCATAGAACTTTTTTCATTTAGGTCACCCTTTCTGGAACAGGTTTGGTTTTTTCATTTGCCGAGGTAAATGGCAGCACCAAGAAGAACATAAAATATAAGGCCGTAAAAATTTGCGCCAATTTCGTATAAAGCGGCGTAGATGGCTGTGTTCCTAAAAACCCTAAAACAAAGAAGCTAATCACCAATATGGTTAACAACACTTTATAGGAATTACCACGATAACGAATCGACTTAACTTTACAACGATCGAGCCACGGCATAGCAAACAAGATCACGACCGCCGCACCCATTGCAACCACCCCTAAAAACTTATCAGGTATCGCTCTTAAAATGGCATAGAAGGGCGTAAAGTACCAAACAGGAACGATATGATCGGGCGTTTTAAGTGGATTTGCGGGTTCAAAGTTAGGCGCTTCAATAAAATATCCCCCCCCTTCTGGCGCATAGAACAGAACCAATGCAAACAGAATAAAGAAGAACACCGCACCCATCGCATCTTTCACCGAATAGTACGGGTGAAAACGAATACCGTCTAATGGAATGCCATTCGTATCTTTTAGCTTTTTAATCTCAACACCGTCGGGATTGTTTGACCCAACATGATGCAATGCCACCAAGTGCATGAAGACTAAAATAACCAAGACCAATGGCAGAGCAATAACGTGCAAGGCAAAGAAACGGTTTAACGTTACTTCAGAAATAACATAATCGCCACGAATCCATAAGGCTAAATCAGGACCAATTACTGGAATGGCGCCAAACAAAGAGATGATTACCTGAGCACCCCAAAAGGACATTTGACCCCAGGGCAACAAATACCCCATAAAGGCTTCAGCCATTAACACTAAGAAGAGCAACATTCCAATGACCCAAACTAACTCGCGTGGTTTTTTATAAGAGCCGTAAAGCAGGGCTCGCATCATATGAAAATAGATAACAATAAAGAAGGCAGAGGCACCTGTTGAGTGCAAGTATCGCAACAACCAACCCCACTCAACATCTCGCATAATGTACTCTACCGAGCTAAATGCAAGTTCACCACTGGGTTGATAACTCATGGTTAACCAAATACCCGTTACAATTTGATTGACTAGAACAATCAAGGCTAACGAGCCAAAAAAGTACCAAAAATTAAAGTTTTTAGGCGCGTAATATTGACCAACGTGCTTGTTCCACGTACTCGAAACAGGATAACGTTCGTCAAACCAACCTAATAAAGATGATTTTTCTGAAGATGATTCATTCGTTTGATTCGACATTATGCAATCCCTCCTTCTGCTGGATCTTCTCCAACTCGAACAATGCTATTAGATATAAAATGATAAGGAGGAATTTCTAAATTGGTTGGCGCAGGAACGGATTTCACCACCCGTCCAGCCAAGTCAAAACGAGAACCATGACAAGGGCAGAAAAACCCGCCTTGCCACCCTTCCTGCATATCAGGTGAACCTACCGCAGGGCGATACAACGGCGCACACCCTAAATGCGTACAAATCCCCACTACGACCAAAAACTCTTCATTGACGGCTCGCGTCGAATTTTTGCTGTAATCAGGTTGCAGTGATTCCTTTGAGTCTGGATCACGTAATTCCGTAACATTTTCTGCTAAAATCTTTAACATTTCAGGCGTTCTACGTACGACCCAAACAGGCTTTCCGCGCCATGAAACCGTTAACATTTGTCCAGGTTGCAACTTACTAATATCGGCATTAACGGGCGCACCAGCTGCTTTAGCTCGTTCACTCGGCATCCAAGAGCCCACAAAAGGAACCAGCATAAAACCCGCACCAATCGCGCCAACAACGCCTGTAGCACCTGTTAACACTTTTCGACGCGTTAAATTCACGTCCGTACTCATTTGATCTTCTGTCGACATATCACCTTCCCAATTATGCGCAAGCAAATCTTATTTTAAATAAAAAATATCACGGAAGTATATACCGAGAAAGCGATTAAATAAAGTCTAAAAACCTAAAACCTTCCATAAACTAAGCTTATCGAGGCTATTTATTTTATCTATATAAATCACCCTTTGCTAATATCAATAAAAAAGCATCTAAAATGCCTTTTAAACAGGGTTTTCAATATCAACATAATAATGCATCACATCAAAGTTTTTCGCTAACATTTCGCCCAAACACTTAACCCCTAAACGCTCCGTTGCATGATGCCCTGCTGCAAAATAATGAATTCCCAGCTCTTGAGCCAAGTGTGTTGTTTGCTCAGACACTTCGCCACTAATATATACATCCGCTCCCCATGCAGCGGCCTCGGTAATATACTGTTGTGCACCGCCACTGCACCACGCAATTTTTTGAACTTTTTTTGCCCCCCCCCATAAATGCAACACCTCTCGGTCTAAAGAAGCAGAGACCTTATCTTTAAAATTTTCTACGAAAACTGACTCTTGTAAACGCCCCAAACGAAGCAATCCAGGCTCTGGCGTAATATCTTCTAACTGCCATAGCTTTCCAAGCTGAGCGTTATTTCCAAGCTCGATATGCCCATCCAAAGGCAAGTGATACCCCAACAAGTTAATATCATGCAAAAGCAATTTTTTAATGCGCTTTTGCTTAATGCCCACAATGGGGAGTGGCTCATTTTTCCAAAAATAGCCGTGATGCACTAAAATAGCGTTCGCATTCAACTCAATCGCCTTATCAATCAACGCCTGACAAGCGGTAACCCCCGTCACAATCACATTTACGTCAGACGAACCTTCAACCTGCAAACCATTGGGGGCGTAGTCTTTATATTGCTCTACGTCTAAAAAATCATTTAAGTAATTAACTAACTCTGTTCGCTTCACAGCACTTTACTCCCAACAATAAACAAAAAAACCACTCAATCCAAAAGGGTCAGAGTGGTTTTTTGTAAAAAATAATGACTATTTTTAAGACTTTATTCGATACCTTGCAGACGCGGCATGTGCCTGCAATCCTTCGCCATCGGCTAATACACCTGCAATTTTTCCAAGCGTACTGGCTCCCTCATGGGAGCACATAATCAAGCTTGAACGTTTTTGAAAATCGTACACGCCTAAAGGCGATGAAAAACGTGCCGTTCTTGAAGTTGGCAATACATGATTTGGCCCAGCACAATAATCGCCAATCGCCTCTGCGGTATAACGTCCCATAAAAATCGCACCCGCATGACGAATTTTAGGCAACAGCGCTTTAGGGTCTTCAATCGACAACTCTAAATGCTCTGGGGCAATAATATTAATCATCTCCAGTGCTTGCGCCTCATCATCTACAACAATAATGGCGCCACGATCCTCTAACGCTTTACGAATAATTTCTTGACGCGGCATGGTGGGCAATAATTTATTCATACTCTCTAACACCTTATCTGCAAATTCAGCATCGGGCGTCACTAAAATAGACTGCGCATCCTCATCATGCTCGGCTTGAGAGAATAGATCGACCGCAATCCAATCTGGATTGGTTTTACCATCGCAATACACTAATATTTCAGAGGGCCCAGCAATCATATCAATGCCCACCGTACCAAACACCATTCGCTTGGCAGTGGCCACATAAATATTGCCAGGCCCAACAATTTTATCAACCGCTGGAACGGTTTCTGTTCCATACGCTAACGCGGCAATGGCTTGTGCGCCACCCAGCGTAAAAACCGAATCCACCTCACAAATAGCCGCCGCCGCCAACACCATGTCATTCACTTCACCGTCGGGCGTAGGCACAACCATTATTAACTTTTCAACCCCCGCCACTTTCGCTGGAATCGCATTCATAATGACTGAAGAAGGGTACGCTGCTTTGCCACCAGGCACATAAAGTCCAACCGTATCCAAAGGCGTTACTTGCTGACCCAGCATTGTACCATCCGCTTCTTCATAACTCCAAGATGCCTGAACCTGTCTCTCGTGGTAATCACGAACACGTTTGGCTGAAATTTCTAAGGCTTCACGTTGATCGGCAGGAATACGTAATAAAGCCTCCTGCAAACGTGCCTGAGAAATTTCCAGTTCAGCACCCGACGCTAAAGAAAAATGGTCAAATTTAGCGGTATACTCTAAAAGAGCCGCATCGCCATTGGTGCGAACATTATTCACCACTTCTTTTACAATATCGTTAACCGACTCATTCGAAACGGTTTCCCATGCAAGAAGCGTATCCAACGCTTCTCTAAAGCCTTCTGCGCCCGCAGATAATCGACGAATATTAAGCATTATTTTTCTCTATTACGGATTTAAACTGTTGAACAATGGTATTAATTTGGTCAAATTTGGTTTTATACGCGTGTTGATTCACTATTAGACGGGAACTAATGGTCGCAATTTGCTCCATCGGTACTAAACCATTAGCGCGCAAGGTATTGCCCGTATCCACTAAATCAACAATTCGATCTGCCAAGTCTATCAACGGTGCAATTTCCATTGAACCGTATAATTTAATCAAATCAACCTGCTCGCCTTTTTGCGCATAATAGGCTTGTGCAGACTTAATGTATTTGGTTGCAATTTTAAGGCGATGCCCATGTGGCTTTTCAATTTCAGGCCCTGCCACCATTAAATTACACTTCGCAATCTGCAAATCAAGTAATTCATACAAGTTATCCGCAGGCGCTTCCATGAGCACGTCTTTACCTGCCACACCGATGTCTGCGGCACCATGTGCCACGTAAGTTGGCGCATCAGTTGCTCTCACAATTAACAAACGAATATGTTTGTGATTCGTTGGAATAATCAACTTACGACACTTTGTAGGATCCTCTAACGGCTCAATGCCTGCGGCTTCTAACAAGGGTAACGTATCTTGGTAAATTCGCCCTTTTGAGAGCGCAATGGTTAGCTGTTCATTCATAATCATCTATTCTAATTAAATTTATTCGTTTTTTCTACGCCATTATGTCAGGATGGAAACTAATCCGTCACACGATAAATATGCGCACCCAATTTGTGAAATTTTTCTTCAATTAATTCGTAACCACGATCAAGATGATACACTCGGCTAATCACCGTTTCACCTTCCGCCACAAGCCCTGCTAAAATCAAACTTGCGGATGCTCGTAAATCCGTTGCCATAACAGGCGCACCCAAGAGTTTTTTAACACCCGTAATATGTGCGGTATTTCCCTCAATCGTAATATCCGCCCCCATTCGAACAAGCTCAGAAACGTGCATAAAGCGATTTTCAAAAATCGTCTCTTCAATGGTTGACTTCCCTTCTGCCAGCGCATTCATCACTAAAAATTGCGCTTGCATATCCGTTGGAAAAAGCGGGTAGGGATCTGTTCGAATGTTCACGGGTTTTAAAGTTCGGCCACGCATATCTAACGTGACTTCATGCTCCGAACAAAAAATATCTGCCCCCGCTTCTTCAAATTTTTGCAACACCGCTTCCAAGTGCTTAGGGTTCACTTTTGTCACGGTCAGCTGACTTTGAGAAACCGCGGCGGCCGCTAAATAGGTCCCCGCTTCAATTCGATCAGGAATCACCGAATACTCCACTCCAGACAAACGCTCAACCCCTTCAATGACTAAGGTATTCGTGCCCAGCCCAGTGATATTTGCACCCATTTTATTTAAAAACTCTGCTAAATCTGTGACTTCGGGTTCACGTGCCGCATTTCTTAACGTGGTTGTGCCTTCGGCTAACACGGCGGCCATGAGCAAGTTTTCGGTTCCCGTTACCGTCACCGGACTCATTGAAATGTCCGCCCCCTTCAAGCGACCATTTGAGGTTGCCAGAATATAGCCCTGCTCGACTAAAATGGTTGCTCCCATCTGCTCCATGCCTTTAATGTGAATATCCACAGGACGAGTTCCAATAGCGCAACCGCCAGGCAAGGAGACTTTTGCTTCACCAAAACGGCCAAGCAGTGGGCCAAGCACTAAAATAGAGGCACGCATGGTGTTAACTAATTCGTAAGGGGCTTCTTTTTCGGTGACATTTGAGGCATCAATTTCAATGTTTAAATGCTCATCAAACATCACCTCAACGCCCATTGAAGCAAGCAACTGAATGGTTGTGGTCACATCCATTAAGTGAGGTACATTCGACAATTTAACTGAGGATTCAGCCAATAAGCACCCTATCAAAATAGGCAAGGCGGCATTTTTTGCGCCCGATATTTCAACACTGCCAGATAGCCTTCCAGCACGCTCAACGACTAATTTATCCATAAAATCACTGCTTTATATTAAATTACGCTACAAGGGTTTTAATTGAAAGAGCATGAAGCTCACCACTGTCAAACTGAGTTTTAAACACATCATTTACCATACGATGACGCTGAATAGGCGACTTTCCTTCAAAACTTTTACTGGTTACGATAATGGAAAAATTACACTCTTCGCCATTGGTTTCAACTTGACTATCAGGGATAGCCGCTTCAATCATTGCTTTAATAGTATCGGGAGACACGTGTTTTACTCCAAAAATTTTATTGGCGTATTTTAACGCCTTTGCGCAATAAAATCAGATTTATCGAAGAGACGATGATTAAAAACACAATGGTTACCAATAGACTTAAATAGACCGAAACATCCGACTGCTCAAAAAAGCCATATCGAAAGCCATCAACCATATAAAAGAAAGGGTTAAAGTACGACAGTTGCTGCCAAAATTCAGGCAAGGCATGAATGGAATAAAATACGCCACTCAAAAAGGTCAATGGCATAATCACAAAGTTTTGAAATGCCGACAAATGATCATATTTATCCGAGATAATACCCGCTAACACGCCAAGCCCCCCCATCATTGCGGCGCTTAATACGGCAAAAATCAACACCCAAAAAGGCGACTGCCACGTTAAATCAAATCCAATCACGCCAATAATTAAAATCCCCCCCCCCACAACAACGCCCCGAACCACCGATGCCAATACAAATGCCACATAAAATTCAAAGGCAGAGATAGGACTTAACAACACAAACGATAAATTACCGTGCATTTTGGATTGAATCAAGCTCGAAGAGGTGTTTGAAAATGCATTTTGCAAAATCGCCATCATGACCAAACCAGGAATCAAAAACTGGCTGTAGCTGACCGAGGCATAGGTCTCTATTTTAGTTTCCAGCACATGACCAAACACTAATAAATATAAAAGTGTTGCCACGATTGGTGCAAACACCGTCTGCACCACGACCGAATAAAAACGTCGTACCTCCTTAATAAAAAGCGCCCAACAACCCGCCCAATTACTTTGCATTCGACCTGCCCTCCGCCGTTA
>VAPF01036645.1_pt1 | contig 15319 bp, 19 predicted proteins | sample 3393931 | NCBI WGS metagenome assembly VAPF01 (sample SAMN08290437, study PRJNA428436) | hydrothermal vent metagenome | isolation source: Deep-sea hydrothermal vent chimney | place: Atlantic Ocean: South-mid Altantic Ridge | depth 2773 m m | reverse complement strand
GAGCTGTTGGTAGGCGGACTCAACGGGGTGATTTGGGCATTGATCGTCGGCGGTATTGTGACGGCCTGGTTTGGCGATGCACAATTAGGTGGCATTATCGCCGCCGCAATGCTGATTAACCTGATTGTTGCTGCCATGGCCGGGGCAACCATTCCGCTGATGCTCAAGCGTGTTGGCATTGATCCTGCGCTGGCGGGTGGTGTACTACTGACCACCGTCACGGATGTTGTCGGCTTTCTAGCCTTTTTAGGGTTAGCAGCCCTGCTATTGTATTAATATTTGCGGTTGTCGATAATCAAGCCAATGCCTGCACCAGAAACGCCCAAACTGACCGTTGATATTATTATCGAACTCATCGACCGGCCCGGCCGGCCCATATTGCTCATCGAACGCAAAAATCCACCATATGGCTGGGCACTTCCCGGTGGCTTTGTGGATGTGGGCGAAAGCCTGGAGCAGGCTGCGGTGCGGGAAGCAGCGGAAGAAATTTCACTGCCGGTAAAACTCATCACTCTGCTGGGATGTTATTCGGACCCAACCCGTGACCCTCGTGGTCACACCGTCTGTGCCGTATATACCGCCGAGGCCAGCGGCGAACCCCAGGCTGCTGATGATGCTGCGAACGTGCAGATTTTCTCGCCCGAAGACCTGCCTGCCCCCCTGGCTTTTGACCATGCTTTGATTCTTGCGGATTACCTGAATTACCGGCAAAACGGTGAACGGACCCCGTTGCGGGGTTAGGAGCCAAAAAAATCGCCCTTCAAGCACGGGGAGCCAAGCTAAAGCCTCTTTGGTTCCTGCCGATACCACCGGTATTAAACGAGCACTTGGCCTATGCCAGTGACTACTTGCAAGGATTGCCGCTGTGCCCAATTTTTTCATTGCCCGCCAACCCATTTATGATCGCAAACTGTATGTGTATGCCTACGAATTGCTGTATCGCTCCAGTGAAAACAATTACGCCGACGTGGTTGATGGTGACGATGCCACTTCCCAGGTACTGATCAATGCGCTGATGGAGGTCGGCTTGCCTGAGCTGGTAGGGCAATCACTGGCCTTTATCAATCTTACTGAACGTTACATTGTGGAAGGCTTACCGCCATCACTGGCTGAGGACAATCTGGTACTGGAGGTATTGGAAGACATAGAACCCACGGAAGCGGTCATCACCGGTCTGAAAAAACTGAAAGCTGCCGGTCACGTCATCGTGCTCGACGATTTTATTTGTGATGACAGCAAGCGGGCGTTGGTAGAACTGGCAGATATCATCAAATTTGATCTGCTCGCTTTACCGGGACGCACATTGGCGGAACAGGTCAAAAAACTTCGCCCAACCGGTGTGCGGTTACTGGCAGAAAAAGTCGAAACCCCGGAAGAATACGAATATTGTAAAGCGTTGGGTTTTGATTATTTTCAGGGTTACTTTTTTTGCAAGCCGAAAATTGTCAAAGGCGCACGGACACTGACAAGCCGCATGGCCATCATGCAATTGCTGAGCAAATTGCAGAATCCTGAACTGGACTTCGGTGAATTGCAAACATTGGTGGCACAGGATGTTTCCCTGTCATATCGGATTCTGCGTTATGTCAATTCCGCACACGTCAGCATTGGAAAAAAAGTCGAATCCATACAGCAGGCCATTAGTTTGTTGGGTCTTAATACCATCAAAACCTGGGTAGCGATCCTGGCCATGTCTAGTGTTGACGACAAGCCTTACGAACTGATTCTTACCGCGCTGATTCGTGCGCATATGTGCGAAACATTGTCTGCTGATACGCCTGTATCTGCCGAAAATGCCTTCACTGTGGGTTTGTTCTCAGTGTTGGATGCTTTCATCGACAAACCGTTGGATGAAATTCTGGATACTTTACCGTTATCCGATACGTTGCATCATGCCCTGTTGGATAAAACTGGCGAGCTGGGGCAATTGTTGTCATTGGTATTGAACTATGAACGCGGCCAATGGAACAATCTGGGCAATACACAATATGATAGCGGCACTTTGCGTGCAGCCTATCTGGCATCGATTCGCTGGGCGGGTGAAATCAGCGATTCGCTGATCACCAAAAAATAACGTTACCTGCCAGTCGATAAAACTTAACCCAGCAAAAGTCAGTCATCGCTCAGGTATTCAACAACCTGACGCTTGCAGGGTTCTGGTATGCACAAAATATGTGCAAAAATAAAAATCCCCGAACGACCCTGCCCGTAACTTGCGGTACAATCCGTCCTCATTTTAAACCTGACACATCAGTAATGTCCTTGTGAGCAACCTATCTTTAGGCAAACACCGACTTGAACCTCGCTGGCGGGTGCAGTCACCTGTTGCCCGTTATGGCGCGTCCGCCGAACTACTGGATTGGTTGCTGGACTCCGCTTCGTTAACCCGGCGTTTGCAGCAGACCTGCCGGGGTCAATTTCGTGTTGAGCCTACTGAGCAACACTGGCAGCGACCAATGTTGAATGAAGCACAGGCGCTGGGCATATTGCCACATGAACGCTGTTTTGTGCGCGAAGTCCGTTTGTTATGTGATGATCAACCGTGGGTGTTTGCGCGTACGGTGATTCCGGTGCGCACGTTGACCGGGCCGCGCCGCCGCCTGTCGCGGCTGGGTAAAAAGCCATTAGGCGCAGTGTTGTTTGCAGACCCTTCGATGGTGCGCAGCGGTATTGAGATTGCCCAATTATCGTCGGAGCAACCGTTGTTTACGCGCGCCACAGCAGGGTTTTCACAACCACCAGTGAGCATCTGGGGTCGGCGTTCAGTTTTTTTTCTCAATCACCACCCATTGCTGGTGAGTGAAATTTTTCTTCCTGCCATCTGCCCACGCCACGGTTAGTCCGCTACAGTATCCGCCCATGAATATATCAACCGTAATATCGGACCTGAGTTGGGAGCGCATCAAGGATCGCAGTTATCAATATGCGTTGCTGATGCGCCTGCACCGCCCCATTGGCACGTACCTGTTGTTATGGCCGACAGCGTGGGCGTTGTGGATTGCGGGACAGGGTAACCCGGATATAGGAGTGACGCTGGTGTTCGTGCTGGGCGTGGTGTTGTTGCGTGCGGCGGGTTGTGTGATTAATGATTACGCCGACCGTGAATTTGACCCGCGTGTTGCGCGTACCAAAAGCCGCCCCATCGCGGCGGGCAAGGTAACGCCCCGGGAAGCATTGATACTGTTTGTGGTGTTATGCCTGATTGCTTTTATGTTGGTGTTGACGACGAACGGGCTCACCATTGCTCTATCTCTGGTCGGCGCAGTGCTGGTGGCCATTTATCCTTTTACGAAACGCCACACCTATTTACCGCAAGTATTTTTGGGGCTGGCTTTCGGCTGGGCGATTCCGATGACATTTGCGGCACAGACTGGCGAGGTACCACTGGTGGCGTGGCTGTTGCTCATTGCCACCGTATTATGGGCCACAGCTTATGACAGTATGTATGCCATGGTGGATATCGAGGATGATTTAAAGATTGGCGTCAAATCCACGGCGATTTTATTTGGCGATGCCGACCGCATGATTATTGGCAGCATTCAGGTGATGTTTCTGCTCACCATGTGGATCGTCGGCAATAAACTGGAATTGGGTGTGTTTTATTTTCTGAGTCTATTGGTAGCAACGGGGTTAGGTGTGTATCAGCAGCGGCTGATTCGTGATCGCAGTCCTGAGGGTTGCTTCAAGGCTTTTCTTAATAATCATTGGTTGGGTGCGGTGATTTTTGCTGGACTGGTGTTGCATTACTGGTTTGCGGAAGGGGCTACGGAGCCCGTTGTCAATGCCGTAAGTGGAGGTTTTTAAATAGATGTGGATGTCGTGGTTAGCTGTGGTGGGTGGTTTGGTTTTTTTGGTGTGGAGTGCTGAACGCTTTGTGCATGGCGCAGCAGGGCTGGCGCGTAATCTGGGGGTGTCGCCACTGATTATCGGCATGACCATTATGGGGTTTGGCACGTCGGCACCCGAGATGCTGGTTTCCGGTATGGCCGCCAGCAGTGGTAATCCCGGAATAGGTATAGGTAATGCGCTGGGCTCCAATATCGCTAATATTGCGCTGGTTTTGGGGGTAACAGCGCTGATTATGCCACTAACAGTGAATTCCGGTATTTTGCGCCGTGAATTCCCGGTGTTGTTTGCGGTGACCTTGTTGGCGGGTGCCTTGATGCTTGATGGCGAGCTGGGTGTGCTTGATGGCACTATCCTGATGGGGTCCACGGCCTTATTGATTTTTTGGATGATCTGGCTGGGCAAGCGGTCACAAGCTGTGGCCTCGGACTCTCAAGTAACGGCTTCGGTGGTAGACCCGTTAACAGGCGAATTTGAAAGGGAGGTTCCCTCCAGCCTGAGTACCGGACAAGCGGTATTCTGGGCCATATTGGGTCTGGTGGCTTTGGTGTTGAGCTCCAAGCTGCTGGTGTGGGGTGCGGTGGATATTGCTCGTGATCTGGGTGTCAGTGATTTAGTCATTGGCCTCACTATTATCGCCATCGGCACCAGCCTGCCGGAGCTGGCTGCCTCGGTGATGAGTGCCCTCAAGGGTGAAGACGATATGGCCGTGGGCAATATCATTGGCTCTAACATGTTCAACTTGTTGGCGGTACTGGCCTTGCCGGGGTTGATTGCCCCCAGCGTATTGGAACCGGCAGTATTGCAACGTGATTTTCCTGTCGTGGCAGGATTAACCCTCGTATTATTCTTGCTGGCCTATGGCTTCAGAGGGCCGGGCCGTATCAACCGCCTTGAAGGCGGGTTGTTGCTGGCCTGCTTTGTCGGTTATATGATATGGCTGGGCATGACGGGCCTAGGCTGATAGATTCAGGCATAGCCTTTAGGGGTAGAATAGCCAAAAAATATGAGTCCCGCTAAACTTGAACAAATGGCCCTTGCGGTCATCGAAATTGAAGCCAAAGCCATAGCTGACCTTGCCGGCCGCATTGGCCCGGATTTTGTGCATGCCTGCCGTTTCATGTACGACTGCGAAGGCCGCATTGTGGTGCTGGGCATGGGTAAGTCAGGCCATATCGGTGAAAAAATTGCCGCCACTCTGGCCAGCACTGGCAGCCCCGCTTTTTTTGTACATCCGGGTGAAGCCAGTCACGGTGACATGGGTATGATCACCAGTAATGATGTGGTGCTGGCGTTATCTAACTCTGGTGAAACCACTGAAATTCTTACCATTCTGCCGCTGATCAAACGCCTGGGTGCCCCGCTCGTCGCGCTGACGGGCAAGGTGGATTCCACCCTGGCTGAGGCTGCCGATGCACATCTTGATGTCAGCGTGGAAAAAGAAGCGTGTCCGCTGGGACTGGCACCCACCTCCAGCACTACAGCAGCGCTGGTGATGGGAGATGCGCTGGCAGTATCACTGCTGGAACAGCGTGGATTTACTGCGGATGATTTTGCACTGTCGCATCCCGGCGGCTCACTGGGGCGGCGTTTATTACTGCATGTGGAAGACATTATGCACAGCAACGATAGCATTCCCTGTGTGAGCGATACCGCTAGTCTTAGCGAAGCGTTACTGGAAATGACGCAAAAAGGTCTGGGGATGACGGGTATCGTTGATGCCGACGACAAGCTGGCAGGCATCTTTACCGATGGTGATCTGCGTCGGGTGCTGGATCATGGCGAGGTTAATGTTCATCAAATTGGTATTGCCGAAGTGATGACTCGCCACTGCAAAACAGCGCAGCCTAGGCAATTGGCAGTGGAAACACTTAGCCTGATGGAGCAGCACAAAATTAATTCACTGATGGTGGTGGATGAACAACAGCGACCCGTTGGTGCGCTGAACATGCATGACTTGCTGCGTGCAGGAGTGGTTTGATACGCCCCCTAAAATGTAAATTAAGGGCTAAGTCACATTAAAAAAGCCAAGGACCAAATCCAGGATCTACAATATGAAAGACATTCTCGCCCGCGCAGCCCAAATCAAACTACTGATCTTTGACGTAGACGGCGTGCTTACCGATGGCCGTTTGATTTTCGGCGACGATGGCCAGGAATACAAAGCCTTTCATTCCCGTGATGGTCACGGTATGAAAATGCTGCAAAACAGTGGTGTAGCGGTGGGCATCATCACGGGTCGCACATCAAAAGTGGTGGAACACCGCATGGCCAATCTCGGCATTAAACATGTTTATCAGGGCAAACTGGAAAAACTGCCCGCCTTCGAAGAGCTTATTGCCAAACTAGGGCTCGATGCAGAGCAGGTGGCGTACATGGGTGATGATGTGGTGGATTTACCCATTATGCTGCGTGTGGGGTTAGCCGTAGCCACCAACGATGCCCATGCACTGGTGAGCAAGCATGCTCATTGGCAAGCCCCTCGCAATGGCGGACAGGGTGCCGCGCGTGATCTCTGCGAATTGATTATGGAAGCGCAGGGAACGCTGGACGCTGCCATGCAGCATTATTTGCAATAGGCTGTTTGCCGAATCTAGGTATTGAATGTTGTTTCAGCGTCTGTGGAAATCCTTCGTCCCCTTGCTGGTTGTGCTTGTCGCCGGGCTCAGTGTCTGGCTGTTTCAGAAACAGCCAGATAAGGGGGGCGTAGTGACGCCACAAACTCAGGGGGTGCCGGACTCGTTCATGGAAAATTTCACCACGCAAGTATTAGATGAGCAGGGACGACCGCAATATCAACTCCGGGCCACACATATGGCACACTACGCCGATGATGATCGCAGCGAATTTACGCAACCACAATTTACCGCCTTTCAGTCCGGTGGTCAGCGCTGGACGGCAGTGGCGGAAACCGGTCGTGCAGAAAAGGGTAATGAACAGATTTTCCTGGACGGCTCAGTGATCATTCGACGCCACCCTGATGAGGGGGCATCGGCCAATTTACAGATTCGTACCCGCGATGTGCGAGTGCGGCCAGCGGATGACTATGCAGAAACGGATCAGGCGGCTACTATTGTGCAAAATGAAGACACCTTGAAAACAGTGGGTCTGCAAGTGTATTTTCGCAAGGGGCAGGTGCAATTATTGTCTCAGGTGCGGGGGGTTTATGCGCCTTAAGCTATTGTTTTTGCTAATGATCTGTGTATTCAGCGCACTGGCATTGGCCAGTAACGATGACAGCCAACAACTTGTTCATATTGAGGCTGATCGAGCAGAGATTGACGAAGCCCAGGGAATAATGACCTACACTGGCCGTGTGATAGTGCGTCAGGGGGGCATTGAGATGCGTGCCGATAAAGTCGTGGTGTACAGTAACGAGGGAGAATTGCAGCGCATTACCGCAAAGGGTCAACCAGCGCATTATTTGCAAGAACGGGCGGATGGAAAAATCGTGAAAGGTAGCAGTCAGCGTATGGAATACAATGCGCACAGCAAACAGGTGCTGCTGATGGGCAAAGCACAGTTCTGGCAAGGAGGAAATCGTTTTAGCGGTAATCGGATTCAATATGACCCCGATGCCGAACGAGTGATAGCCAATGCAGGCGGTGCTATCAGCAAGACAGGTGAGCAGCAGAGAGTGACCGTTACTTTGCAGCCTCGCTCGAAAAAACCGACCTCCGGCCATGAGTAATCTGGTTGCCATCGACCTTGCCAAACAATACCAATCACGGCAGGTGGTCAAGAAAGTCTCCGTCACCGTAGGCAGTGGTGAAGTGGTGGGCCTGCTGGGCCCCAACGGTGCAGGCAAGACCACCTGCTTTTACATGATCGTTGGCCTGGTCGCGTGTGATCATGGCCAGATTCAACTCAATGATCATGATGTCACCCATTATCCGTTGCATGCACGGGCCCGTTTGGGCATCGGTTACCTGCCACAAGAAGCCTCAGTATTTCGCAAACTCAGTGTTGCGGATAATTTATTGGCCATATTGCAGACCCGCACCGACCTGACGCGGCAGCAGCAGCAATGCAAACTGGACGAATTGCTGGGTGAATTGCACATCAACCGCATTCGTGATTCGCTGGGGATGAGCCTCTCAGGGGGAGAGCGCCGACGGGTGGAAATCGCCCGTGCCTTGGCCACTGAACCCAAATTTATTTTGTTAGACGAACCTTTTGCCGGTGTTGATCCCATTTCTGTGCTGGATATTCAACGTATAATCAACCACTTAACCGAGCGCAACATCGGCGTGCTGATTACTGATCATAACGTAAGAGAAACTCTTGGGATTTGCCACCGTGCCTATATTATGAATGCTGGTGAAGTGATTGCTCAAGGTGCTCCGGAGGATGTGCTTAAAGATTCTCACGTCAGGGACGTTTATCTGGGACAGGATTTCAAACTTTGACCTGGATTCTGCAAGTCGTTGTGTTGAGTGAATGCAAGTACTTGCAGGATTTAGGTGATATATAACAGCGTCTATTGAAGATATAAAAAATAAATACCTGCCAAGTCTTCAACATCTCGGGGTTTGGAGTAGACTGACAATAAACAATAGGCAAAAAAATCGTTCCTCTTTGGGAAAAGCGACTTTGACCAAGGCCCGACTCGCATATCAATGAAGCAAACTTTACAGCTTAAATTGGGTCAGCATCTGACCATGACCCCTCAGTTGCAACAGGCTATCCGCTTGTTACAGCTCTCTACTCTGGAACTGCAAACGGAGATTCAGGAAGCACTTGAATCCAATCCGATGCTTGAGATTACAGAGGAGGCCGCTGCGGAACGCCGTGAAAACGACAGCGGTGAGCGGAGTGATGGCGAAACGAGCACCACCACCGCTGACAGCAGCGGCGGCGAAAATCGTATTGAAAGCCGGAGTGAAGATGGCGAAAGCGTCGATGTGGCTGACCGTGCTGTGGACAAACAGGAACAGGAGATCCCCAACGACCTGCCTACCGACAGTGAATGGGAAGACTCCTACAGCGATACCTACGTCGATTCCTACAGTTCTGTTTCGCGGAACAATGATGGCGAGAACTTAAGTTACGAACAAGCGGATAGCCGCAGCGAAAGCCTGCAAGATCATTTATTATGGCAGCTGAATCTTTCCCCTTGCAGCGAAACCGACCAGGCCATTGCCACAACCATTATTGATGCCGTTGATGACGATGGTTATCTCAGTACCTCGCTGGAAGAACTGCATCAATCTCTGTCTGAAGGTAACGACATTGAACTGGATGAAGTCGAAGCGGTATTACACCGCGTGCAGCATTTTGATCCGCCCGGTATTGCCGCCCGCGATCTTCGCGAATGTATGCTGATCCAACTGAAGTATTATGATGCGGAAACCCCCTGGCTAACTGAAGCAAAGGTGTTGCTCAAAGAGCATTTTGATGCCTTGGCCAAACGTGAATATCCATTGATTATGCGCCGTATGAAATTGGCCGAAACGCAAATGCAGCATGTCATTCAGCTGGTGCAAAGCCTCAATCCGCGACCCGGCGGGCATATCACAGACAGTCAGCCTGAATACATTATTCCCGATGTTTTTGTGAAAAAAATAAAAGGTCAGTGGCGTGTGGAGTTGAATCCGGACATCACACCGAAAATCGGCATCAACAGCCTTTACGCAAAAATGGCGCAGCGTAATAACAGCAAAGATGCCACTTTTTTGAAAAATAATTTACAGGAAGCGCGCTGGTTTATTAAAAGTCTGCGTAGTCGTAACGAAACATTATTAAAAGTAGCAACAACCATTGTTGATCGTCAGCGCGGCTTTTTTGATCACGGCGAAGAAGCCATGAAACCCATGGTGATGCACGATATCGCAGAAATTGTGGAAATGCATGAATCAACCATTTCCCGGGTTACCACAAAAAAATATATGCATACCCCACGAGGCATATTTGAACTGAAGTTTTTCTTTTCAAGTCATGTGGGAACGACGACGGGCGGTGAATGCTCAGCCACCGCTATTCGCGCAATTTTGAAAAAATTGATTGCCGCTGAAAAGCCGGGCAAGCCATTGAGTGATAATAAATTGGCAGGTTTGCTCGGTGATCAGGGTATCAATGTGGCACGTCGCACGGTAGCAAAATATCGTGAGGCAATGTCCATCGCACCATCCAATGAACGCAAACGGCTTGTCTAAATCGCAGTTAACAAAGAATAGTAGCCGAATGGACGTTGGATACAACTAACAGGAGTTAATTATGCAAGTTAATGTTACCGGTCAACATCTTGAAATTACCGATTCGCTTCGTGACTATATTACCACCAAACTGGCCAAGCTGGAGCGACATATCGATACGGTGACCCATGTTCATGCTATTCTCAGCGTGGAAAAGCAGCGTCAAAAAGCGGAGGCCACGATTCATATTAACGGAGCCAATCTTTTTGCGGCTGCCGAAGATGAAAATATGTACACGGCTATTGATGCATTAATCGACAAGCTTGATCGCCAGGTGAAAAAACACAAAGAAAAACGTTCTAATCACCATCGCGGTAGCAGTTCTGCGTTGCAGGCCTCGTTACAGGAAGAGGCTTCGCAGGAATAACCCAGAGCTTGTGCAAAAATAACAGTGTGCGTGAGAGCAAAAACTCCCACGCACACTATTAAACCCATTAATTTTTTAACCCAATTTTTATTTATTATTCCGATATCATCATGCAATTTTCTGACATTATTACACCTGAACGTATTGCTACGCAGGTGCTGGTTGCCAGCAAGAAGCGTGCGCTGGAAACACTCAGCGAGCTTTTTGTGAAGTGCTCACCGCACACACTGGACGCACATGACATTTTCAATAGTTTGATTGCCCGTGAACGCCTGGGCACCACAGCCGTTGATCATGGTGTTGCCATACCGCACGGACGTCTCAAAAACAGCACAGAGACGATTGCTGCCTTTGTGCAACTGGTGGATGGCATTGATTGTGATGCCTTTGATTGCCAACCAGTCGACCTCATGTTTGCATTATTGGTGCCCGAAGACTCCACCGAAGAGCACCTGCAACTGTTGGCTCGTTTAGCCGAAATGTTCAGTGATAACGAGTTGTGTGACAGATTGCGGGCAGCGGCTAACAGTCAGTCACTTTATGATTGTCTGATTGACTGGGATCACAATCACTAACCTATCTCGAACTCCTGGAATCTGTACCCCCAGCCTATGAACGACACTGTTACCGTCAATCTTTTATTTCAGCGTTATCAACAACGACTGGGCTTGCAATGGATTGCCGGGCGTGATGGTGAACAGCGAACATTGAGGTATAGCGCTGATACCTCAGGTCATTCGCTGATAGGTTACCTCAATGTTATCCACCCCAATCGGCTGCAATTGCTGGGGCCAATAGAACTTGATTATCTCAACAAGCTGGATGTCGTATCACGCCAACAATTGATTGAACAATTATGTGCAGGTGAACCGGCAGCAGTAGTGATTGCTGAACAGCAATCCGTCCCGGATGATTTATGTGATTTTTGTGAAAAAACCCAGACACCTTTGTTGCTGTCCGATTTTGGCAGCGCAAAACTGATGAGTAGTTTGCGCCATTATCTCGACGATGAACTGGCAGAAAAAACAGTAGTACACGGCGTATTTTTGGAAGTGCATGGTATGGGTGTATTGCTTACCGGGGAAAGCAGTGTTGGCAAAAGTGAGCTGGCGCTGGAGTTGATATCTCGTAATCATCGATTGATTGCGGATGATGCCCCAGAATTCTCACGAGTGGGGCCCGATACCGTGCGCGGCCGCTGTCCTGAAGTATTGCGGGATTTTATCGAAGTACGTGGTCTCGGTATCCTGAATATCCGTGCCATGTACGGTGACAGTGCCATCAAATTCAATAAAGATTTGCGTTTGATTGTGCATTTACAGCGATTGGCTGCGGAAGAACTGCACAAAGTAGATCGCTTGAAAGGTAGTTATCGCAAACGCATGATTCTGGATGTCGAAATCCCCGAGGTCACGCTACCAGTCGCTTCCGGGCGCAACCTCGCCGTACTGGTGGAGGCCGCAGTGCGGGACCATATTTTATTGCGTAAAGGATACAATGCTGCCGAAGCCTTTAGTCAGCGACAGCGAGAGTTGATTCAGACACAAACGATTACACCTTCTTAACAAACCAACAGATAATTAACTCAACCTCAAACTATAAAGTACATCACACATTATGAAACTTGTTGTTATCAGCGGCGTCTCTGGCTCCGGAAAATCCACAGCACTGCATGTGCTGGAAGATCAGGGTTATTATTGCATCGACAATTTACCGGTGGGCTTGCTGCCTGACTTTGCGGTAAAAATGAACGCTTTTCCTGGGCAACTGGGTGAGTTAGCCGCCGTGGGTATTGATGCCCGCAATCCACCGATGGATCTCAGCCGCTTCCCGGAAATTCTCGATACACTGAAAGATGCGGGCGTTGATTGCGAAGTGATTTTCCTCGATGCCGATGACGAAGTGTTATTCAAGCGTTTTAGTGAAACTCGTCGCAAACACCCTTTGAGCGGAGAAGAAATGCCTTTGCAGGAAGCCATACATTATGAGCGACGCCTGCTGCAACCTATTATTGACCGTGCGGATTTGTTTACCGATACCACCCGAAGTAATGTACATCAGTTGCGCGATCTTATTCGTGAACGTATACGAGGTGAACAGCAGGTCGGGTTGTCAATTTTGTTTGAATCATTTGGTTTTAAACATGGTATGGCTGCGGATGCAGACTTTGTTTTCGATGCACGCTGCTTACCTAATCCACACTGGGAAAACAAACTGCGCGCACTGACTGGTCGGGATCAACCCGTTGCAGACTTTCTTGAAGGTCAGGAATTGGTAGAAAGTTTTTTTGTACAAATACAAAGCATGATGATTAACTGGATTCCCTGTTTTGAAGCAGACAACCGCAGTTATCTTACTATTGGTATCGGCTGCACAGGCGGCCAACATCGCTCGGTATATTTAACCGAACGTCTTGGTCGATACTTTCAGCAACAACGTGATAACGTCATCATTCGTCATCGTGATTTGTCCTGACTGAGTATTTTTCATGACCATTGGTGTTCTTTTAGTCAGCCACGAATCTCTTGGCTATACTATGCTGGATGTCAGCGTCAAAATACTCAGCGTCTGCCCGCTGGCAACTCGTGTGCTAAGCGTGCCGCTGGATGAAGACCTGGATATACTGGCCGAACGCGCTGAAAAAATGGTTATCGAACTGGATAACGGTGACGGTGTATTAGTGCTCACTGACCTTTGTGGAGGCACACCCTCGAATATTGCCTGCCGACTTGTTCGCGTTGCTGATGTAATGGTAGTCGCCGGTCTCAATCTGCCCATGCTGATTCGAGTGCTTAACTATCCCGAGCTGTCACTCACTGAAATGGCCGAGCGTGCTGTGGACGGCGGGCGTCAAGGTGTTATGTTATTGCCCGGCCGTAACGAAGCCTAAAATAATGCCGAATACAGGAATCTCCCGAATATGATCCGCCGCTCCGTTATCATCAACAACAAACTTGGCCTGCATGCTCGTGCTGCGGCCAAACTGGTGGCACTCGCCAGTCAATTTGGCAGTGATATCAAACTGATTAAAACAACCACTGAAGTTAATGGCAAAAGTATTCTTGGCGTAATGATGTTGGCCGCAGCCAAAGGCACAAAACTGGAGTTGATTGCTGACGGCGCAGATGAAACAAAGGCACTGGATGCGCTGGAAGACCTTGTCGCACGCCGGTTTGATGAGGTTGAATAAGGATGTGCATGAAATAACCTTCCTGTCTTCTGGTCAGGGCACAATCCATAAATGACTAAACCAGAAATAGCGCCTCGGCTGGGATGATGGCGCGGTGCAGTTATAACGACTGCGACCGCGCGGCAAGGCGGCTGGTGCTTGCACTGAAAAATGTCGCGTTTTTCGATCCAGCCATTTAATGGCCACCGCACCTTGGCCCGATACAAAACATGATAACTGATCCAGTCGCGCATCACTTTTTGCTAGCTCGATCTCCATTCGTGGCGCTTCCTTTACCGTAACCACTGGTTCCCATGGGCGTATTGCCGTAATAGGAAAAGCGAGGCTTTGCAGCTTTTGTTTAAAATCCGATAAAGCTGCAAAGCGCTCTGCCATAGGGAAGCGTGGCAAAGCCCGCAAATCTGCACTAAAGCCTATGGGTCCGGATTGCTGACCAAAGGACACCAGCCCCATCTTACTCACCAGCTCCGCCAAGGCTTCATTATATTCGCCGTAGGGATAAGCAAAAAATACAGGTGCTTTGCCCAATTCTGTTTTAATACGCCGCTGGGCACGACCAACGTCATCTTTCATCCGCTTGCGCCATTGTTCCGCTGTTTCATTTGTCCTGCGTCGAATCAAATAATCATGTGTTGCCGAGTGATTTTCAAAACTTACGCCATGCTGCTGCATTTCACGCATTTGTTGCCAATTCATGTAGGCCTGGAAATGTCGGTCAACACCATCAGTGGCAACAAAAACAGTAAACGGCCACCCACGTTTACGCAGCCTTGGGTAGGCTTCATCAAATACCGACTGATAAGCATCATCCATGGTAATAGCCACCACACGACCAGGAAAAGGCTTTTGCCTGCGCACATAATCCACCACCTTTGCCAGCGGCCAGACCTGATATTCCGCCTGTGCTAAATAATCCAGATGGGCATCAAATTGTGCGAGCCGAATATTGGTTGATGGGTATTTGTTCACACCGAAATGGTGATACATAAGCACTATCGCTTGTGATTCTTCCGCCTGTGTACTGGAAAACATACCGCCCAGTAATAGCGCCACCAGCATGCTGGCCAAAGGGAAATGCCGGAGAGCTTTAAAATCTTTCAATCGGGACATGGGTGAATTTTATCTGATTTAACGGTGTGTAAACACTATAGCTGACGCATTTCTGGCCGCTATGTTCACAAGATTCAAAAACAACGGTACTACCCATAAACAGGTAGGTTGATTGTGCAATATTATCTTGAATACAAACAGCGGCTCGGCTATTTTCCATGAAGGATAGCGCGCACATATATGACTCCACTATAGCCGTCGCGTTTTTTGGGAAAACCTAAGAGCAAAGCAAGTCATGCGCAGCTTCATCCGACATCCTTCAAATATCCCTGTGGATTTTCAATTGGAGGAACTGGTTACTGATGGTGGTGATTACCTTAAAAATGTCAGCCAAGGTGGGCTTGCCTTTCATTCTATGGTCACACTGAAGCCCGGCACTACTATCCGCATTAAAATCCCATTAGTGTCACCCGTATTTCAAGCTATTGGCAAAGTCACTTGGTGTCACCCCCTGCAAAATACTTTTGAAATTGGCATCCAGTTTTTGGATGAAAACGATTCTTTTCGGGCACGTATGGTTGAGCAAATTTGCCATATTGAACAATATAAGCAGGAAGTTTTCGACAAAGACGGGCGTCAGCTCAGCGGTGAACAGGCTGCTGTGGAATGGAT
>VAPF01071978.1_pt1 | contig 15350 bp, 11 predicted proteins | sample 3393931 | NCBI WGS metagenome assembly VAPF01 (sample SAMN08290437, study PRJNA428436) | hydrothermal vent metagenome | isolation source: Deep-sea hydrothermal vent chimney | place: Atlantic Ocean: South-mid Altantic Ridge | depth 2773 m m | reverse complement strand
GCATGGTGCTTAGGGCTTAAGTTAACGGGTTTAAACGTTAATGTGTGGTTGTCTTGAAAATAGAGTGTGTGTTTTAGCCACTCGTCATCATTTCGTTCGGTGTAATCAACACGGCTGTGCGCGCCACGGCTTTCGGTTCGAGCCAGTGCGGAGACTACGGTGGCGTACCCAATGGTCACTAAGTTTTCAAGTTCATAAGCGCTTAAGCGTTCTAGGTTAAATACGTTGCTAAAATCTGAAATGCATACGGTTTCAAGGCGTGCTTGAATGGCATTGAGTTCTTCCAGTGCTTTTTGCATGGTAGGTTGGTCTCTAAAGACTCCACAGCCTTTCTCCATGACCAGTTGTAAATCTTTTTTGATTTGAAGGACGGTATCGTTTGAACTGTCTTCTGCTTTAGTAAGCCAGCGATTTAAACGGTTAACGACGGGGGTTAAATTTAACGTTTGATTGTGCTGAGCAGGGGTCTTTTTAAGTGCTTCGTCAATGGTTAACGCTGTTTTTCGGCCAAAGACGACAATATCCAACAAGGAGTTGCCGCCTAAACGATTGGCGCCATGCACCGAAACACAGGCGCACTCACCAATGGCGTACAGCCCTTTAACGGGTTGTTGTTTTCCGTCTTTATCTGGACTAACCACTTGCCCTGCAATGTTGGTTGGAATGCCGCCCATCATATAATGGCAGGTGGGGTAGACGTGAATGGGGTCTTTAACAGGATCGATGCCTAAAAAGGTTTGGCTAATTTCACGAATGCCTGGTAAACGTTCGGTGATGATGTCATTGGGAATATGGCTAATGTCCAGTTGAACATAATCTTTGCCTGGGCCGCAACCCCGCCCTTCGTTGACTTCAATGGCGATGGCGCGGGCAACCACGTCGCGTGAGGCAAGGTCTTTTACGCGGGGGGCGTATTTTTCCATAAAGGCTTCGCCTAAGGCGTTGCGGAGTTTACCGCCTTCGCCCCGCACGGCTTCGGAAATTAACATGCCTTTTCCTGCTACACCCGTGGGGTGAAATTGCCAAAACTCCATGTCTTGAAGCGGGTAGCCTGCTCGCAATACCATTCCTAGCCCATCGCCTGTGTTAATACTGGCGTTGGTGTTGTTTCTAAATACTTGGCCTGCGCCCCCTGTGGCCAATAAAATGTGGGGACTTTGTAAAATTTTGTACTCACCATCGTGAATATTCATCACCAGCACACCGTTGATCTCGCCGTCTTGATTTTTAAGCAAATCAACCGCATAAAATTCATCGTAAAAGGTGGTGCCGAGTCGTAGGTTTTGTTGGTACAGCGAGTGCAAAATGGCGTGACCGGTTCGATCCGCGGCGGCACAGGTTCGGTGTGCTTGCTCTTCGCCGTAGTTTTGGCTTTGTCCGCCAAAAGCACGTTGATAAATTTTACCGTTGTCTAATCGGCTGAAAGGAACGCCAAAGTGTTCCAGCTCACGCACAATCTCTGACGCCTCTCGGCACATGAATTCAATGGCGTCTTGATCACCTAAAAAGTCACTGCCCTTAATGGTGTCGTACATGTGCCACTCCCATTTATCGGGCGTAACATTGCCCAGTGCCGCATTTACGCCACCTTGTGCGGCAACGGTGTGCGAGCGAGTTGGAAACACTTTAGAGATCATGGCAATTTTATGACCGTGTTCTGTTAGCTGTAAGGCTGAGCGCATGCCAGCACCACCGGCTCCAATAATCAGTGCGTCAAAAGTTTCGATTGGAAAAGAGTTGGTAAACGTCATAATTTTTTAGGTTTCTCAGGTGGTTGAAGAGTTAAGTTCAATGGGTGTTTTTTTTAGGCATAACCAAATAGGTAGAATGCAATCATAATACTGTTAAGCAACAGTAAAATTAAAAAACTGTGATAGAGCGTAAGCCAGAGATTTACTTTTTCTCTGGGAACGTAATCAATAATAATGTCTCGAACGCCCACCCAAGCGTGTACCAGTACCAGTAAAACGGCGGCAAGAGTGGCCACTTCAAATAGCGTGCTAAAGGGTAGGGCGTTTAGTTGGTAGGCCAGCAGTTTTAATGAAACTGAATCGGGTAACTGGGTAATAACGATGGCTAAAAATGGCACATAAAACAGAAGGTAAATAGCACTTATACGTTGCCAAATATGCGCTTTTCGACCAGATAGGACGCTGCTTTTAATATTAAAATTCATTAGAACCAAACCCTGTAAGTGATTGAAAGACTGCCAATAAACCAAGTGGCGAGTAATAGATAACTTACCGCTTTGCTATTAATCAGTTGATAAGTTTCGGGTTGTAAAAAGTGCTCGGCGCATAGATGGCGTAATCCACTTAACCAGTGATAGGTAAGTGCAATCCAAAAGCCAGTGTGTAATAGTTGCGTGAGCCAGCAAGTTGCAACGTTTTCTAAGGTGACTGCCGGCACAAAGAGTATTAAATTTGCCAAGGCAAGATAGGCGATTAAGCTGAGCACCAATGCGAGACCTGTTGCACGGTGTGCGCCAGAAAGCAGGGCATTAAGCGAAAAGCGAAAGTTGGATATTTTGAGCGAACGGGGGCGATTACTGGGATGTGAATACATGGATACGTAACTCTTCTTAAAGCGAATTAAAACGATTGAATTAATTCATTCTACTGTGATTTTTTTAAGGTGTGGCAGAAAATATCAATGCATTAGAGAACGCTAATGAATATAGCGGTTTAAAGTGGGTTTTTTTACGAAAAAGTACGCTCTTTCTTAGTACAACAGTCCTTTAGATGGGGGGTTATGGCTAGAGTCCAGTCAATTGAAAACTGCCATTTTTGAGCTTTGAAGGGGTGTAACATTTGCAGATCAATTTGTGTTTCAAATTGTTCGCGTGAAATATTAATTGCCCCCAAACTGTTTAAATGTGCCGTTTCAACTTGAGTGTCTATTAACTTAAACCCCCATGACTTTAATTGCATAGCCAGCGCCACCAGTGCTATTTTTGATCCGTCGGTAATATGGGAAAACATGGATTCACCAAAGAACATTTTTCCAATGGAAACCCCATACAGACCTCCCACCAGTTGTTCGTTTTGCCAAACCTCAACCGAGTGTGCGTGGCCAGATTGGTGCAAGCTGGTGTAGGCGCTGAGCATGGCAGGGGTGATCCATGTGCCCGCTTGGTCTCTTCTGGGGGCGCTGGCACAGGCTTGCATTACGCCTCTAAAATCTTGGTCTAATGTGACGGTAAGGGTTTTATTTTTATGGTGTTTTTGAATGGTTTTTCGTAAACTTCGCTTTACCTTTAAATTCTCAATAAACAACACACTTCTTGGGTTAGGGCTCCACCATAAAATGGGCTCTTCGGGATTAAACCACGGAAAAATTCCTTTACTGTACGCATGCAACAACCATTCTGGTGTAAGGTTGCCACCAATCGCCAATAGACCATTAGGGTCTTGCAACGCAAGGTGCGTGGGCGGAAAGGTAACGGGGGTACTTTCGAGCCAAAAAGGGCTTTGATTTGGGGGGCTTTGCATATTCTGTTTAAGTTATCTGTTTTTAAGCACGAGTAATAAGGTAATTTTAGCACTATATGGTTAGATAACGCGTTAAAATAGCTCCTCTTAATTTTTAGATAAAATACAGAGTTTAATTGGTTTTTTTATGACGCAATTTGTTCACCTTCACGTTCACTCCGAATACTCCGTTATTGACAGCACATTGGGCGTTAAGCCTTTCGTTTCTTTGGCAGAAAGTGCTAACCAACCCGCCATTGCGTTAACGGATCACTGTAATTTATTTGCTTTAATTAAATTTTACCGTGCTGCAAATGGTGCGGGAATTAAGCCTTTAATTGGTGCGGATGTGTTGATTGAGGATGAGGGGGGGGGGATTTTTTCTGCTGTATTGCTTTGTCAAAACGAGCAAGGTTATCTTAATTTATCGCATCTTATTTCACAAAGTTACCTTAAAAATCAAACGCTGCACCAAAACAGAATGGTGGCGTTAATGAAACGTGAGTGGTTGCAAGCGCATAACGAAGGGTTGATTGCTCTGTCAGGTGGACGAAATGGCGACTTGGGTGTTGCACTTTTGGCCGAAAATGCTGAATTAGTGGCCGAACGCACGCAATGGTGGCAAACCCATTTTAATGATCGTTTTTATATGGAACTGGTGCGCACAGGGCGAGAAAATGAAGAGGTGTATATTCAAAAGGCGGTCGAACTGGCGTTAGAGCATAACTTGCCTGTCGTGGCTACCAATGATGTACGATTTGCCACGGCTGACGATTTTGAAGCGCACGAAATTCGTACTTGCATTAGTAGCGGACATATTTTAGACGATCAAAGTCGCCCTAAGTTGTATTCAGAACAGCAGTATTTTAGAAGCTCTGATGAGATGGTAAAGCTCTTTAAAGACTTACCTGAAGCGATAGAGAATACGGTTGAATTGGCAAAACGTTGCAACTTAAGCTTATCACTGGATACATATTTCTTACCCGACTTTCCTGTTCCAGAAGGCATGACGTTAGCGGAATTTTTTATTGCTGAAAGCCACAAAGGGCTGGATGAACGCTTGGCCTTTTTATTTGGGCATTTGCCTAAAGAAGCCTTTGAAGAAAAACGTACCGAATACTACGATCGTATTAAATTTGAACTCGATATTATCTTGCAAATGGGCTTTCCAGGCTATTTTTTAATCGTTGCCGACTTTATTCAATGGGCTAAAAATCAACAAATTCCTGTGGGACCGGGGCGTGGATCAGGAGCGGGCTCATTGGTGGCGTACGCACTTAAAATTACCGATTTAGACCCCATTGAATACGAACTGCTATTTGAGCGTTTTCTAAACCCCGAACGTGTATCCATGCCCGATTTTGATATTGATTTTTGTATGGATCGCCGAGATGAGGTGATTGATTACGTGGCGCAACATTATGGGCGAGACCATGTATCGCAAATTGTAACCTTCGGTACTATGGCCGCCAAAGCGGTGGTTCGCGATGTTGGGCGAGTATTGGGCTTGGGCTATGGCGTGGTGGATGGCATTGCCAAGCTAATCCCCAATGAACTGGGTATTAAGCTCGCTGGCGCATTGGCACAAGAGGAAGACCTGCAAGAAAAATACGATAATGATGACGATGCGCGTCAGTTGCTAGAGTTTGCGCTAAAACTTGAAGGCACGGTACGTAATACTGGAAAACATGCGGGTGGGGTGGTCATTGGCCCCAAGCCGTTGGAATATTTTTGCCCACTTTTATGCGAGCCAGACGGTAAAGGCGTCATGACTCAGTTAGATAAAAATGACGTGGAAACCGCAGGGTTGGTTAAATTTGACTTTTTAGGCCTACGAACGCTCACTATTATTGACTGGACGTTGCAATCCATCAACCACGGTAAACAACCTGGAGATGAGGGCTTTGTTGACATTAACCGAATTCCTTTGGATGATAAACCCACATTAGAGATGATTCAAACGGGTAAAACCACAGGGGTGTTTCAGTTAGAGTCCAGTGGCATGCAAAGCTTGATTGTAAAGCTGCGTCCAGATAGTTTTGAAGACATTATTGCACTGGTTGCACTGTTTAGGCCAGGTCCGTTAGAGTCGGGAATGGTGGACAACTTTATTGCCCGAAAACATGGTCGAGAAAAAGTCTCCTACCCCGATGCACAATATCAACACGATAGCTTAAAAGAAACGCTTGAACCCACCTACGGGGTTATTTTGTACCAAGAGCAAGTCATGCAAATTGCTCAAATTTTAGCAGGTTACTCACTGGGTGAGGCCGACTTGCTTCGTCGTGCGATGGGTAAAAAGAAACCTGAAGAGATGGCAAAACAACGCTCTATTTTTAAAGAAGGTGCAATTAACAACAACGTAGATGGCGACCTTGCCATGAAAATTTTTGATTTGGTGGAAAAGTTTGCGGGTTATGGATTTAACAAATCCCATTCCGCGGCTTATGCACTGGTCTCTTATCAATCGGCTTGGCTTAAAGCGCATTACCCCGCTGAATTTATGGCGGCACAAATTTCATCCGATATGGACAATACCGACAAAGTCGTACACATGGTGAATGAGTGTGGCGATATGAATTTAACCGTACTGCCTCCTAATATCAATACGGGTGACATACATTTTAAACCCAAAGAAAACAATACGATTCACTACGGTTTAGGAGGAATTAAAGGCGCGGGAGAGGCGGCATTAGAGGGGGTGATTGCAAACCGCAATGCCAATGGCGAATACCGTGATTTATTCGATTTTTGCTTACGAATCGGTAAAAAAGTCAACCGTCGAGTGCTTGAAGCCCTCGTTCGTTCAGGTGCATTTGATAGCCTGCACCCAAATCGTCAATCTGTATTAGACAGCTCACCCATGGCGCTCAAACAGGCAGAACAACAGCTTAAAAATGACGAAGCAGGGCAAAATGATCTCTTTGGTGAAATGCTTTCCGTGGAAGAGAGTGGCGCAAGTCAATTGCTTGATGTGCCCGAAATGTCTGAAAAATTGCGCTTAAAAGGTGAAAAAGAGACACTAGGGCACTACATGTCAGGTCATCCGATCGACATTTACCGTAAAGAGCTTAATCGGCTGGTTGACACACCGCTTTCTGCACTGGTGCCTGAAAAATGGCGCAAACGCACCGTTGCAGGGTTGGTGGTAGAGATTCGAAATAAAATGACCCGTAACGGACAGCGAATGGGCTTTGCCACACTGGACGACAAAACCGCACGGTTAGACGTTGTGATGCGCCCAGCCGTGTACGAAGCGATACGCGAGAGTATTAAGGCCGATATGGTCGTGCTTGTTACGGGTGAAGTAGCTGAAGACACGTTTAACGGTGGTATAAAGATTGATGCGGAACAAGTCGTGACGCTCGCCGATGCACGGGTTGAAAAATCACGCGCCATTCAGCTTACGGTGCATTCTGAGACCTACACTTCAGAACAGCTTCCAACCCAGCTGCAAGCGCTCACAAGTTTGCTGGCAGAGTACCAAGCCGAACAAGGATTGCCGATTGAGATTAATTATCAAAACAATACGGCTCGTGTAAAATTAAAAAATACACAAACCCGCTATTTTCCCGATGATGAATTACTTGAAACGCTTCATAGCCAAGGCTGGAAGCCAGAGGTGGTTTGAAGGGGGGATTTTTTTTCGTTGTTTTATGCGGCCTTATTGCCTTATTTAGGGCGCAAAATGGTCGGTTTGGCCTTTTTATGAGTGTGTGGGTAGTCTAAATTAAAGTGTAACCCACGGCTCTCTTTACGCCTTTGTGCGCTCATTATCATCAGTTCAGAGACGAGCAAAAGGTTACGCAATTCTAATAGATCGCTGGTAAGCGGGTGTTCACGGTAATATTCATTGACTTCTTTGTGTAAGTTTCGTAATCGTTTTCTGGCACGTTTTAAGCGGTTATTGGTTCGAACAATGCCAACATAATCCCACATAACACGACGAATTTCGTCCCAATCATGGGTGACTAATATTTTTTCACTCGGTTCGGTGGTGTGCGAGCTGTCCCAAGGTCGAATGGCTTGATGGTCTTCGGAATGTTGCATCTTATTTAAACAGTTAAACGCTTTTTCGATGCTTTGGTGTGCCATTCTGGCAAAAACCAACCCTTCTGCCAGTGAGTTGCTGGCCAAACGATTCGCGCCATGAAACCCTGTATAAGCGACTTCTCCAATGGCATACAACCCATTTAAAGAGGTTTGTCCCTCTAAGTTGGTTACCACTCCGCCACATGTATAATGTGCCGCAGGCACTACGGGAATGGCTTCTTGGGTAATATCAATTCCTACTTTAAGGCAACGTTCGTAAATGGTTGGAAAGTGCTCTTTAATAAACGTGTTTGATTTGTGTGAAATATCTAAAAAAATGCAATCAATCCCGTGTTTTTTCATCTCTTGGTCAATGGCTCTGGCCACAATGTCTCTGGGCGCTAAATCGGCACGTGCATCGTACTTAGACATAAAGGGTGTGCCATTGGGCAATTTTAAAATAGCACCTTCGCCGCGCAGTGCTTCGGAGATCAGAAATGAACGATCTTTAGGATGATACAAACAGGTAGGGTGAAATTGGTTAAACTCCATGTTTCCAACCGAGCAACCTGCACGCCACGCCATGGCAATACCGTCGCCAGTGGAGGTATCTGGATTACTGGTGTACAGGTAGGCTTTACTGGCGCCCCCTGTGGCTAAAATGGTAAAATGTGCCGCAATATCATAAATTTTTTGATTGGTTTTATTGAGAACGTATGCCCCTAAGCAGTGATTTTTTTTTCTGTTTAATATAAGGTCAATGGAAATATGTTCGGGCAATAAAGTAATGTTAGGCGACTTTTTTACGGCTTTCACTAAGGTATTGATGACAGAAACCCCTGTGTGATCGGCGGCATGAATGACTCGACGATGGCTGTGCCCGCCCTCTTGAGTAAGGTGATAGGGGAATCGATTATTGCCATTTGTTTGTTTGTGTTTACTAAAAGGAACGCCAAGCTTAATGAGTTCATAAATGGCTTCTTTGGCATGAGAGGCGACGACGGTGACCGCTTTTAGATCACACAAGCCCGCGCCCGCGTCTAACGTATCCTCTATGTGTGATTCGATGTGATCAAATGGGTCCATCACACCTGCAATACCTCCTTGCGCATAATTGGTACTGCTTTCGGTAACGTGAGATTTTGCCAACAAAATCACGGAATGATTTTCTGCGAGTTTTAACGCGGCGGTTAACCCGGCAATTCCAGTTCCAATGACGAGCACATCTGTTGTTAAGCTTTGATTGTTTTTAGAATGGCTCATGGTTGTATCCTTTGTTGGCTAAAATGGTCGAGAAGGGGGGGGGAGAAAAGTTTTGTTATATTGAAGACATTATTATGCAATTAAGCCACTAGTATCTTTGAGTATTATAATTTAAACCGTTAATAAAAATATGGAAGGAATGATGTCTGAACAAAAAATATTAATCGAACAGGGGAAAATCATTTCCATAGAAGAGGAATTTGCGTACGTTCAGGTTCAAGTAACCTCGGGGTGCAATGGCTGTGCATCCTCTTCCAGCTGCGGTACGTCTGCTTTGGCGGGGTATTTTAAAGGCGGTTCTCGGGGGTTGATTAAGGTTAAAAATCATAGTCAGGGATGTGTTGGAGACAATGTAACACTTAAGCTAGACCAATCTCAGTTGGTTAAACAAGCTTTTATGGCGTATGGCATTCCATTACTGGGTCTGTTTGTTTTTGCGATGCTGTTTTTATGGCTAGGATCGATTTTAGGGCTTACGGAGTCAATGCAGGAGCTACTTTCGATTTTTGGCGGATTTATTGGAGTAGGGCTAGGCTGGGGAATTACCCGAAAAATATACCAGCCTGTGTTACCTGAAATGGTTGAGGTGCGTCAACGTAGTGAAGCTGAACAGTTAGCATAAAACCCTAACCCCCAGATAGAAAATACGTTTATACCGCAAACCTTTGCTGCGCCTAGCAAATCCAAAAAAGAACGCATCACCAATAAGGTGACTTTGTTTTTTTTGAATTCACTATGCACATCAAATTGTTTGCACTCTAATTCGCATTTCTATTTGGGGATTAGGGTTAAATATTTTTAATCTTTTAGCTCCTCCATAAAGTCGTCTGGAAATGACGCTAAGTCTTTGGTGAATTTTTTAACCGATCGTTGCGCGCGCATGAACTCTTTATTACTGATTTTCATAGTGTGCATAGACGCCATGGCCATCTCCCGAACTTCTTCGGTTACGTAACTGCTGTCTTCGGTTTCGACCACCACTAAGCGGGCAATGCTGAGTAAATTCACGAGTTCAAAGGCAATGTTCTCACCTTTTGGACAGCGTTTAACATTGTCTTGTTGAAATAAAATACCACTGTAAATCGAGTTTTTAACACGCCATTTTTTGGCGACATAGACCCCAATGTAACTGCTGGTGGTGTCGTATAATTTTAATTCTTTTTCTTGAGCGGTAGAGGGATGTCTTAGGCTTGCGATGTAGCATTCTTTATAGGATTTTGGGTCGTAACGATTTAACACAATGTACCCAACATTGAAAAGCAGTCCAAAAAGGTAAGCATCGCTGCTTTTTACTTCTGGGCAAAAATTGGACAGTTCTCCCATTGCCGTGGCAATTTTAATGGCGTGATTGACAATTAAGGCATCGTCTCCAAAGGATTGAAAGGTAAATTCTACGGCACTGGAAAAAAACACCGAAAAAACGCCCTTTGTACCTAACAGAGAAACGGCTTCTCTGGCCGTTGTAATCTCTTTTTGATGCACAAAACTTGCCACTGCTAAAAATTTCGTTAATAACTTAGGGTTTCGGCTAATGCACTCTGCAATGACCACAACATCGGGCGCTGGCCTGAGTGATTCATCTTGAAGCCGCATCACTTCGGTCGAAATGCTTGGTAAGTTTACTTTATTTAAAATATTTGCTGCCACAGCAAGTCTGTGTTTCATCATTTTTTTTAAGTCTATTAAAATTCTAAAATTGGATTAAATTCTACCACCTTATTCTCTAATGGGTATCGCTATATGGAGGGATTAAAAATTACGAAGTTTTTTGTGCCGTAACTAACCTTAGCTGCAAGGTCGTTTTTCCATAATAGGTGTTGAGGTTGGGTTGGTAAACGCAGTGAATGCTATCGCCTTTTTTAAAGGGATCGGGCGCGTCACTGGATGCTTTGGCGTTGAAGTAGATGGCGGAAAGTATTTGTTGTTGATCGCCTTGCAGTTTAAATGATAGGTGGGTTTTGGTTTGCCCAACGGTTCTCACTTCTTTAATGGTGAAGTTTCCTGAAAACAAAGGCTTAGGCCATCCTCTTCCGTAGGGTTCAAGAAGTTTTATTTCGTCAATGAGTTGTGGGCAAAGTGCTTGCGCACTTAATATTCCATCGGTTTCTATAATGGGGGTAGGGGGTTCATCACCTATTTGGTTTTTAATGGCTTGTTCAAAGAGTGTTTCAAAGGCTTCAAAGTTCTGCTCAGGAATCATACAGCCCGCGGCACCCGCATGCCCCCCCATGGAAACAAAAAGGTTTGGGTGTTGGTCGGCCATCCATTGAAAGGCTTCCCGTAAATCAATGGTGGGCACAATGCCACGACCACTGCCAGCAATAAAGCCGTCTTCTAAGTCGGTCATGGCAATCGTGGGTAGGCCGTACTGTTCACCAATGCGAGAGGCGATAATGCCTTGAATGCCTGCGTTGCCTTGCATTCGAACGGTTAGGGTGTACTTGTTAGGGTGGTAGCGTTGTTCCGCAATGGCTTTGGCTTGGGTGAGCATACCATCTTGTTGGCTGCGGCGATTTAGGTTGTCGGCATCAAGCTGTTCTAGGTGTTGTTGAGCTTGTTGGGGGCTGGCTGCGGTTAAAAAATCAAAGGCGGTGGTGACATCACTCACTCGGCTAGCCGCATTGATCCGGGTGGCGACTTGAAAGCCTAAAAACTCAGCGTCGTACGGTTGTTTATTGTTGTCGTTTAATTGCTGCATCGCTTGCCAAGCGGGCGATTTAAATTGATTAATAAAGTGCAACCCTGCTTGCACAATGGCTCGGTTGTTTGGACTTTTTAAGCTGACACTGTCGGCAACCGTGCCAAGGGCAACGTTCATACTCAGGGCTTTTAAAGAGGGCGACTCTTTGGGAAGGTGACCTGCCTCAATGAGTGCTTGTCGAACCTGTGTCATGACAATAAAAATTACGTAACAGCCCGCAACGGTTTTATCGTATTCGCATCCTACTTGCTGTGGATTGACGGTGCAGGCTGCACTGGCTGGAATGCCCTCTTGCGGCAGTTGATGGTGGTCGGTAATGCAGACGTTGATACCAGATTCTTTTAGGCGTGCAATGCGGGGTTCATCACTGGAGCCTTGGTCGGCAGAGATGACCAGTGAAATGGGCTTGGGGATATCTAAAATACGGTCGACAACTTCATCGGTAATGCCGTAGCCTTGTTTGCGTTCACCAATAATGTGAACAACTCGATCACTGGGTACGCCAAAATAGTTAACCAGTGCTGTTTTGGCTACCCATGCTGAGGTAACGCCATCGGTATCATAATCGGTGGCGAGCACAATCACACCGTTGCTTTGAATGGCTTGCACAATAAGTTGTGCCGCTTGTTTGGCATTTTTTAACTCGTTGGGGTGCTGAATGTGCTTGAGTTTGGGAAAAATTATTTTTTCTAAATGCGTGGTCTCATCCACTCGGCTGGCAACGATCTTTGCTTGCAAGGGGGTTAAACCAAGTTGTGTTGCCGCTTTAAAAACGCTAGGGTTTACAGGGCGTTGCTGTATTTTAGGTATTTTTATCATGAAGAGATTCTAACAGAATGCGCATACGGTATTGTATCTATCTACATGGCTTTTTTAGCCATGGTTAAGGCGGTAACGCTATGGATTCAGGAGAACGATTACACTTCGTACGGGTCGTGCACCTTCACGGTGTATTGCACAAAAATATTGCCGAGTTTTTCCCCCCCCTCCCGATCTACGGTAATGGTCATTTTATCGTCCTGCCAAATATACGCTCGATATCCTAGACTTCCCCCCCAGCCTTTGGTTTTAATTTTTGAGGGGGCGCCCAGTTTTTGAATTAAGGCGCGCGCGACTTCTCGCGTGGTAATGGCGGTTCTGCGGTTGTTGTGTTCAATGGAGTAGGGGCGATAGAGTTGTTTAACGGAGGTGACTTTACCCGCATGATTGTAACGAAAGAGAATGTAATAGCTGTCTCGCATGGTCGACCATGGAAAAAACTTATCGTAATTGTGTTGTTTGATAGAGTCTTTGGCCTGTAAGTAGCCCCCAATACTCCATAGTTGGCTACGCACACTGGTGATATCGGCTTGAATTAAGTTCATGCCCAGTACATTTATGCTACTCACAGATGTGGTTTCCGCTGCATAAAGAGGGGGGGGGATAAAAATTAAACAGAAGATGAATGGCAATCGTTTATTCAATGTCATGAAATTTACTCTTAACTTGTGTAACCCGAATCCTCAGATAGAAAATACGTTTATAGCGATTAGGGGTAAAGGCTTCATTTTAATATAACGGCTTAGGGTAAAAAATCTTGAACTAAAGAGGTAGGAAAAAATTGGCGTAACTGTTGAGCGTCTAATTTTAATGCCTTTTCGTGAGCGGTGGGAGGCTCAAGTTGTGGCTGTTGATTGAGCATGACCATGGCTGTGGCATCGGAAGGGTTGTTGTTCTTTTGTGCTCTTGATTGAATGGCAAGCGTGGCAAGTTCTTTGCTGATTTGAATGTAAATGACACCACTAAAAACCGACAGGTTGTCATGACGTTGGAGCGATTGACACATCTCATAAAACGGCGTGCGATGTTTGGTTTGCAAAAAGGTGGCGTCTACAATCACATTAAAGCCAAGAGAGAGTATTTGTTTGGCTTGATTTAGTAAGGTTTGATAAACCTTTCGGTTCATTTTTACACTGTATAGAGATGCTTTTTCAGGCTCAGCAACACGGTGTAAAGGGGGTATGCCATAAAGCTGTTTACGCACTCGATCAGAGCTTAAGATAATGGCGGGCATTAGGGTTAGCAGTTGGTCCGCGAAGTAACTTTTTCCTGAACCAGAGACACCTTGTAACAAAATAAGTTTGGCGTTTGTATTAGGCTGGGTATAGGTGATTGCTAATTGCATATAATCACGAGCAATAAGCATGAGGTGTTTTTTTTCAAGATGATTTTCAGGCAGTTGGGTCGCGCGTAAGGTGGTGATTTTGGCACGAACCAAAGCACGATAAACCTGATAAAATTTTAATAATTTTAAGGCAGGGTAGTCGGTGGTTTGGCTTAAATACAGCGATAAAATTTTGTTAGACAAAGCGCTCTGTTGTTTAAAGTCTAAGTCAATTAATAGAAAAGCCAGATCACTGATGGTGTCAATCCAGCGAAATTCTTCGTTGAATTCAATGCCATCAAACAAAACGGGTTGTTGATTAATAAGCGTCATGTTATCGGTATGCAGATCCCCGTGGCAGGCTTTAATATGACCATTTTTTCTTCTTAGGCGCATCCGATTTGATAAGCGTTCAAATTGTTGTTGTGTCCATGTTTCGAGTTGTTTGAGAGTGGGAATGTCCTCTTTTTTAAAGTACGAATACAGGGTTGGAAAATTATCCTGCATCGGATCTAATAGGGTTAAGGGGGTGCCTAGTTTACTTTGTGCCAAAGAAGAATTGGGCAGTATCGCTTCAGCGGTTTGGTGAAAGTTGGCAATTAAGCAGGCAAGCGCCTCAACCTGTTCGGGGCGAAGCGTCTCTTTTTGTAGCTTTTTGCCCAAGACCTCATTGGGATCAAACTGTTTCATTTTAACCAAATATTCAATGGGCTGAGGGTGGCTGGGTGTGGGTTGCCATGAGATTTGATTGTGTTGATCTAAGTAAACCGCGACCACGTCTAAATAGAGTTGAGGTGAATAACGCTGATTAAGCTGTAACTCTAATCCACAGTACTGTTTGCGATATTTGAGCGTACTGAAATTTAAAAAGCCAAAATCGACTGGTTTTTTAAGTTTATACGCATAGGGTCCCGTTAAAAACACAACAGAAATATGGGTTTCGATGGTGGTAATCACCTCAACCGAATGGGGGTAGCTTTGGGGTAAGCAAAGGAGGTTAATAAGATCAGGGGTGTTCAATGGTTGAAACCTTAATCTATACAGTGAATAGAGGGGGGGATAATTTAAAGCGGGTTAGTTTGTCTTATTTTTATCAAAATGAGACACTAAACCGCATTTAATTTTCTATCTGGGGGGGTTACGCAACGCCTTGCTTTTCACGAATCTCTTGTTTGCGTTTCATTTCAACGGTTAAATCGGCCGTTGGGCGTGCTTCCATGCGTGGCAAGCCAATCTCTTCTCCGCTCATTTTGCAGTAGCCGAATTCACCATTTTCGATAGAACGTAAAGATTTATCAATTTTAGCAATCAGTTTACGTTCACGGTCTCGGGTGCGTAGTTCTAACGCAAACTCCTCTTCTTGAGAGGCACGGTCACTTGGATCAGCAGGGGTTTCAGAGTCGGATTGTAAGTGGTTTACGGTACTGTTGGCTTCGGCCAGTAACTGCTCTTTCCATGCGAGCAATTTGCTTTTGAAGTGTTCCTGCATTTCAGGGCTCATATACCCTTCGTCTTTTGCTGGCTTGTATGGGGGGTAGTTTTCAATAAAATCCACTTCGTATTCCATTTTTTTCTCCTAACCTTTCTATCTCTAAGAATAGCTTGTTATTTTAGTTCATTTGCATGAACGGTAATATACTACCCTAATCCCCAGATAGAATATACGTTTATAGCACAAGTCCTTGACGTACCTAGCAAATTCAAAAAAGAGCGCATCACCAATAAGGTGACTTTACCTTTT
>VAPF01070739.1_pt1 | contig 15354 bp, 10 predicted proteins | sample 3393931 | NCBI WGS metagenome assembly VAPF01 (sample SAMN08290437, study PRJNA428436) | hydrothermal vent metagenome | isolation source: Deep-sea hydrothermal vent chimney | place: Atlantic Ocean: South-mid Altantic Ridge | depth 2773 m m | reverse complement strand
GCGCCGCGATGAAAGGCCGGAGGCCGCCCCGCAGAGGGGCAATAATAATCAAGACCTGGCGGTTAACAAACTGCTGTCTCCCATTATAGCCCGAATAAATCGCCTGCCAGCGGTACAGACGGCCCTTATTTTGCTGCCGGACAAGATCATCAAACATAAAAGCGGGCCGCTCAACACCGAGAGCTGGCATCGAATCGGCAGCTTTATTCACCAGATGATCCCGGAAACCAAGGACGGTATTTTGAATATGGAGATAAGACTGAGCGGCTCTCTCCTTATAATCAGACCGCTCAGCCCGGAGGCGACCCTGATCGTCGCCACAAAGCCAAGCCTCAATCTCGTTCTCATTAACGCTAACCTTAAACTCTTAAACGCCGAGCTCCAGGCGGCCCTGCGGGGCAAGGCCCAGGCCCGCAAGACCAGCCGCTGGCCCGGCTCGGCCCCTCTGGCTCACAGGCTCAAAGTCCTGGAAAGCGCTATGACAGAGATCATCGGCCCCCTGGCCCATGAAATTTTCCAGCCGGGCGTTGCCGACTGGCAGTCAGCCGGGCCGGCAGCGGCCGATCGTCTCCAGGAACTCATTGATCTTTTATGCATGGAGATTGGTGACCCGCAATTAGAAGAACACTTCCGCAGGGCCGCCAGACCCATAATAAAATCCGCCCTCTATGAGGCGCGAAGGTAACTATTCAACTGTTACCATATCTCGGGGTACTGCGGAATAGTTACATACTGAGGGCGTTTCTTATGGCGGCGGATAACACCCTAAGATCAAAGGGCTTCTTTAAAATGTCCTTGACCCCTAACTTTTCGGTGCCCTGCATAGCCTCCCTGGGCAGACTATAGCCGGAAAAAATAATCACCGGCAGCCGAATCCCCGCCTCCGTGATCTGCCGGGCCAACGCCAGACCGGAGAGCCCCGGCATCATATAATCACTGAGCAAAAGATCAAATTCAGCGGGATGCGCCAAAACCGCCTCCAGAGCCCGCTGGCTATCAGTAAAGGCGGTAACCTTATAACCCAGCTTCTCTAATATCCGCTGGGCCAGATTGATAATAGTTGCCTCATCATCGACAATTATCAGATGCTCATTCCCCTTCGGCAAAAGTTCGTTGCCTATAATCTCAGGATCATCAAGTATCTCCGGCAGATAAATCCTGAAAGTGGAACCAACATCCTGCTCACTTTCCACCTTGATATCACCGCCGAAATGTTTGATAATGCCATAGGCTACCGACAGCCCTAAACCGCTGCCCTGGCCCTTGGTGGTAAAATAGGGCTCAAAAATTCTCTCCACAGTCAAAGGATTCATGCCGGTACCGGTATCAGAAACCTGCAGGCAGACATAGGTTCCTGGGCTCAAGGCATTCATTTCCTCAAGCTCGACGGGCTTAATATCGACCACCTTCTGAGAAATTCTCAAGATACCGCCGCTACTCTCCATGGCCTGAAAGGCGTTGGTGCAGATATTCATCAAGACCTGATGGAACTGACCGGGATCCGCCAATACCTTGCCGCAATCCGGGGCAATACTGTCTTCCAGTTTAATATTAGCCGGCAGGGTGGCACGCAGGAGTTTTATACTCTCCTTGACAATGGGGGTAAGGAATATGGCCTGGGGGCAAGTTTCACCCTGACGGCTGAAGGCCAGAATCTGAGCCACCAGATCCCGCGCCCGGCGGGAGGCCTTCAGCACCTCCCGCAAATAGGGAACCGCCTCATGATCCGGGGGCAAAATACTCTTGGCCAGATCAGAAAAGCCCAGAATAACGGTGAGAATATTATTAAAGTCATGGGCAATACCACCGGCCATGGTGGCAATGGATTCCATTTTCTGGGCCTGGCGTAACTGACGTTCCAGCCCCCTCTTGTCGCTGATATCAAGGCAATATTCAATAACCTGGCTAACCTCGCCCTGCTCATCGAGAAGGGGATAGGCATGAATTTCCACTATCATTTCCCCGCCCTGGGCATCCGTATGGACATGCTCCATGACCACGGGCCCCTTGGTGCGTTTGCACTCTTCGATGGAGCAGGGATGATCGGAACCGCTACAGGGATGATCGCTGTTATGGGTCAATTTATAACAGGGCGTCCCCTTGTAATCAGCGGGAAAGCCGCTGGCCTCATTGGCCAGCAGCACCTGATAATTATTGGCATCGACAAGATAGAAGGGATGAGACACCGCATCAAGCATCTTCTGGACGAATCCCTGCGGCGCCTTTTCAGAAGCCTTGTTCTTTGATTTATTAGTAGTCATAAGTCAGCAGAGGGAGAGTCGATAAATCATTCTATCCCCGGTTATAAGCCCAATAGAGCTTTTATCGAATGTATTTGACAGTACCATAAACTTATATACATAGTATAAGTCATCAAAAGCGGGCCGCCAACAACCCGGCCATTTTGTCGACTCGTCTACCATGGTTCGCTTAATTCCTCAAGCTGGCTCGCATCACAGGCCGTCATCAGCCAGTGTCATAACCTGATTAATCACCGCCTGTAGTTCCGCCAATTGATAGGGCTTGCTGATCGCAGCCCGAAAACCGAATTCCTGGCAGCGGGCCATTACCGGATCGTTGGAATAGCCGCTGGCCACCACCAGCCGGGCCGCCGGATCAAAGGCCAGGATCTCAGCGGCCGCCTCCCGGCCGCCCATACCGCCGGGAATAGTCAGATCCATGATAACCAGTTCCGGGGCCTTGCCGGCCTTGAACATCTCCTGATAACGCTCCACCGCCTCACGGCCATGCGCCGTTTTCACCGTTTCATGGCCCAGGCGGCCCAGCATAATGGCGGCCAGCTCACGTAAGGGGCGTTCATCATCCATAATCATGACCGTGCCCCCCTCCGTCTCCCTGGGATTGGCGGCTTGGGCCTTTTGCCGGCCGCCAATATCCGCTACCGAGCCTTGCCGCGTCACCGGAAAATCAATTATAAAGACCGTACCTTTACCCGGCGTCGATTCCACCTGTAGATGCCCGTTATGTTTACTGATAATGGAATGTGAAACTGCCAGCCCCAGGCCATTACCCCCATCCTTGGTAGTAAAATAGGGATCAAATATACGATCAATAACGGCCGGCTCTATCCCTGCCCCCTCATCACGAATCATCAGACGGACAAAATCGCCGTCCATCTCACTATGATTATGGCAACTGATCTCAATTTCCCCGCCCTGGGGCATGGCCTGCTGAGCGTTAATCACCATATTCTGAATTACCTGACTGATCTGATCGCTGTCAATCATCACTGGCCAGAGCCCGGTCTCAAAGTCGTATCGACAACTGACTTTACTACCCCGGAGGACAAAATCGGCCGAATCTCGAATGACTTCATCAAGATTGGCAACATCTTTTATCGGTTCACCGCCCTTGGCAAAGGTCAATAGCTGCCCGGTGAGGCCCTTGGCCCGTAACGAGGCCCGTTCAGCCTCGGCCAACAGCTCATCCACTCCGGAGTTAGAACCTGCTTCCAACTCCAGCCGAGCCATATTTATATTACCAAGGATAGCGGCCAAAATATTATTAAAATCGTGGGCAATACCACCAGCCAGTACCCCCACGGCCTCCAGCTTTTTAACCCGTTGCAGATCGGCATCTAAACGGGTCTTAGCCGTTACATCACTAAAGACCAGCACCACCCCGTTTATACTGCCTGACCCGTCCCGGATCGGGGCACCGCTGTCGGCAATTGTGCACCGGCTGCCGTCCCGGGCAATGAGAACGGTATGATTAGCCAGACCGATGATTTTACCGCTTGCCAATACCTTGCTCACCGGATCTTCACAGAGCTGGCCGCTCTGTTCATTAACAATATGAAAAACCTCCGACAAACTCCGCCCGCAGGCCTCTAATTGAGGCCAACCCGTCAATTTCTGGGCCACTCGGTTAATCAGCGTAATCCGCCCCCTGGTATCGGTGGTAATTACCCCGTCGCCTATCCCCTGTATGGTTACCAGAAGCCGTTGCTGCTCAGCCTTTAAGGCTAATTCCATCTGCTTGCGGGACTCAATATCCCGCACTACGGCCACCACATGCCCCCCACCGCCAAATTCAGCGTAGCGCATGCCGACCTCGGCCCAGAATGGCTCACCCGTACTCCGGCGGGCATGCCACTCAAAACGCTGCGGCCCTTCCTTTATCGCCGCCTCTATCCGCCGCCGCGCCAACTGCGGGGTATGGATCTCATCAACCTCGGTAAACTCCTGCGGGAAACCAGATAACGCCTCATTATAACTGCATTTAAACATAGCCAGCATGCTCAGGTTCACCTCTTCCACCGCCCCGGTAACGGCATCATGAATAAAGATAGCATCAGAGGCGGCATTATAAATAGTCTCATATTTTTGCTGCCCCTCGAGGAGCCTGGTCTGCTGAGCGGCCATCATATCTCGGTCGGCGATAAGGCGGCGGCGCATCTCATTAAAGGCAATTACGATACGCCCCAGTTCATCGGGACGGGAGCGAGACTTACGGTTCAGCAGAAGTTCCCGTTCCAGATTGTCGAAATCCAGCTCAGCAGCAAAACAGGCAATCCTTTTTAAATGGCGGCTGACCATAAAATAAAAGAGAAAGAAAACAAAGACGCAGATCAGAACGACAATGACGACGTTCAAGCCCAACTGGAGAGGAATGTCATTCACCACATCCCGCCAGGCCCCCTTGGCGGTGGCACATACCAAAAAACGGCCCAGGTCGACCTTACTACCGTTGGCATCATAGATCAGGGGGAAGGTCTGCGAAATGACAGGCTCCCCAGCCGATGGCCGCTCTCCATCCTTGAACAAACCACCGGAGGCATCAGCAACCTCAAGATAGACCAGATCTCTATTCTGCAGAAGACTACTTAACTGCAGACGCACCGCCTCATCATTCATAGTCCAGAGATTACGGCTCAGCACCGGAACCTGGGTCTGCCCCAAACCAACTATATACTGGCGAATATGCTCTATTTTATAACGATATTCAGAAGTACTCCCCAGCACAGTAGTGAGGATAACGACCAACACCCCAAAAACAGCCAGATACAGTACCATACGGGTGAGCAGGGGGGACTGCCGATAAAGATGACCAAGGCCCATTATTCCGCCGTCCCCTGCTGACCGTCAAATACCAGCACCCGGCTCTGAGGATGAATATCAATTTTGAGCTTTTGTGACCAGCGCTGAGCAATGAGCGCCAGGGTACCGTCTCCGGCCATTGAGTCCCAGGCCCGCTGCCAGTCACGCACCACCTTAAGGGCCGTACCCTTGGAGATGATAATGGCAGAATAGACATCCTTAATCACCGCTGCCTGCCTGAAGCCGGCCCAGGCCATTCCACCCTGACGGACAATGAGAGCGGCCTCCATATCCGAGGTAGGCCAAAGATCGGCCCGGCCGGCCGCCAACATGCGAATGGCCTGAAGATGTCGGCCAACTTCGGTGACATTACGAAAGCCCGAGTTACGCAGCAATTGTGCCTGGGCATCATTGCGCATGACCACAATACTTTTCACCTCCTGGGCCAGATGCCAGTCGGAGAAATGGTAGCCGCTCTGCCGGCGAGCCAAAAAAAACCAGCGCTTCTTAAATAAGGGCCCGACCCAATAAAAGAGTTTGTCACGCCGAGCAGTATGGTCAGCGGTAAAGAGGACGACATTGGCCTCATGGAGAGCGGTGTTATATGCCCGGGCCCAGGGCCAGAGATGAATAACGCCCTTCGAGTTGGTACGACGCATCAATTCACGGACAATATCGGTACTTATCCCGGTAACCCGGCCGTCTTCCACATAATTAACGGGCGGTTCTTCACAGGTAAGTATGCGTAACCGGGGCCGAGACGCAGCTGACGCGATAAAAGGATAAAGCAGAAAAAGCGTCAATAGCGGCAGAAAAACTATTACTCTAAACATAGACCCTCCTCTAATCCCCTCTGATAAAGCTGATAAGCAGCTGAATTATAAGTCCACAATGCTTTTTTATAATCTATCCGCCCTGGCAGAAGTTAGACGGATATCCACAAGCTTATTGATATTAAGGCAAGTCCCTAACCGAACACTACTAAAGTGTAAATGATTATCAGTTCGGTTTAAAGTAATTTATACGAAATAAAAGGTAAAGGAGGAAAGAAATTTCAACTTTCAGCAGACATAGCCTTAATGACGCTCCCGGCCATTCCCGGCCCAGGCCTGCCGATAGAGGGTTAAAAGCCGCTCCTCTACCTCAAGGCGTCTCACCTCAAGATCGGCGGCTTTTAAAGGGGAGGGAATCAAAAGCGGCTCCCCAAAACAGACCCGGATGGTGGTAGCAGGGCGGGGCAGAATCATGCGGTCCCAACTGTTAAAGGCCCAATAACGCTTCATCCCCCAGGCCACGGGCAGGATGGGTGCCCCGGTTCTCGAGGCCAGCAGAAGCGCTCCGGCCTGCAGAACAAGAGGCGGCCCCTGGGAACCATCAGCGACAATGACGGCGTTTTTACCCTCCTCCGTCATCTGCCTCATCATCTCCCGCAGGGCTCTGAGACCGCCCTTACCTCTGGAGCCCCGTACCGTATCCACGCCGTGGCGGCGCAGGAGGCGGGAAACATACTCGGCATCCCGGCTGGCACTGACCATGGCCACAGCGGGAGTATGCTCGGTCATCATCAATGAGCAGAGTACTGAGTAATGCCAGAAAAGGGCGATAAAGGGCCTCCCGGCCCCGACAACCTCGTCACGATGACCGCCGCCTTCCTCCCGCAGCCGGCAGGTGGCAAAAAGGCCTCTGGCCAGAAAGCTGTAAAGCGGCGGCACTAATTTCAGGGATAACTTATAGGCTATGGACATTTTCGGTCAATTTCAAATTCAAAATTGCAATTCCAGCTCCCGCAATTTCTTGATCCGATCCCGCAGGCTGGCGGCCTCTTCAAAGGCCAGTTCCGCTGCCGCCTGCCGCATCTCACGATCAAGTTTTTTGATCTCGCGGCGCAGATCGGCCAGGTTGGTGTAACAGCCCTCCTCCTCAGCAGCCATGGCGGGTAATTCCGGATAATCCCGTTCGTAGATAGTGGCAACAATATCCTTAATTTTAGATTTTATAGTCGCCGGCGTAATACCGTGCCGCTGATTATAATCCGCCTGAATCAGGCGGCGGCGAGCCGTTTCCTCAATGGTATAACGCATGGAGCCGGTAATCCGCCCGGCATACATAATCACCTTGCCCCGGGCGTTGCGGGCCGCCCGGCCGCAAGTCTGAATCAACGAACGCTCACTGCGCAGAAAGCCCTCTTTATCGGCATCCATAATGGCCACCAGCGTAACCTCGGGGATATCCAGGCCCTCACGGAGAAGATTAATGCCGATGAGGACATTATACTCACCCTGGCGCAGATTGCGGATCAGCTCCACCCGCTCCAGGGTCTTGATATCAGAATGGAGATAACGCACCGCCACCCCGAGATTTTCGTAATATTCGGTTAAGTCTTCGGCCATGCGCTTGGTGAGGGTGGTGACCAATACCGCCTCCCGGCGGGCGCTGCGGCAGCGAATCTCCTCTAAGAGATCATCTACCTGACTGTCCACCGGCCGCACCTCAATCTCCGGATCCATGAGACCGGTGGGCCGGATAATCTGCTCCACCACCCGGCCCTGAGCCGCCTCCAGCTCAAAATCACCAGGGGTGGCAGAGACAAAAATCACCTGTTTGATCCGGGCCTCAAACTCCTCAAAACGCAGGGGCCGGTTATCAAGAGCCGAGGGCAGCCGAAAACCGAATTCCACCAGGGTCTTCTTACGGGAGCGGTCGCCGCGGTACATCCCCCGTGCCTGGGGCACGGAGATATGACTCTCGTCGATGAAGAGGATAAAATCCTCGGGAAAATAGTCCAGAAGGGTGGGCGGCGGTTCCCCCGGACGCCGGCCGGTGAGATGGCGGCTGTAATTTTCAATACCGTTGCAATAGCCCAGCTCGGCAATCATCTCCAGATCAAATTCCGTCCGCTGCTCCAGGCGCTGAGCCTCCAGCAGACGACCGGCACTGCCAAGTTCCGTCAGCCGTTCTTTTAATTCCGCCTTAATGGAGAACATGGCCGCCTCGAGGCGCTCTTTGGAAGTCACAAAATGACTGCCGGGGAAGAGAGTCAACTCATCAAGGCGCTCCAGCACCACCCCGCGCAGAGGATCAATCATGCTGACGGCCTCCACCGTATCGCCGAACATCTCCACCCGCACGGCCCGCTCATCCTCATAGGCCGGAAATATCTCCAGGACGTCACCCCGCACCCGAAATGTGCCGCGGTGAAAGGAAATGTCATTACGTTCATAGAGCATATAGACCAGGCGGCGCTGGATATCCTCCAGAGCGCAATCATCACCGACCCGCAAGGTGAGATTCATCCCCTTATACTCATCAGGAGAGCCCAGACCATATATACAGGAGACACTGGCCACGATAATGGTATCATGACGGGTGAGCAGAGAACGGGTGGCTCCATGACGCATCTTGTCAATGACATCATTAATGGCCGAATCCTTCTCAATATAGGTGTCAGACTGGGGAATATAGGCCTCGGGCTGGTAATAATCGTAATAGCTGACGAAATACTCCACGGCATTATCGGGGAACAGTTCCTTCAGCTCAGCGTAGAGCTGGGCGGCCAGCGTCTTATTCGGGGCCAGAACAAGGGCGGGACGCCCGGCCCCGGCAATAACCTGGGCCATGGTAAAGGTCTTGCCGGAACCGGTTACCCCGAGAAGCACCTGAGATCTGATTCCCGCCTTTAGGCCCCGTGAAAGCAGATCAATGGCCTGCGGCTGGTCACCGGAAGGTTTAAAGGAGGTCACAAGCTTAAATTCCACCTCCTCCCGCGGGCCGGGGATGCTGAGCGCAGCAAGCTCCACGTCCGCTATGCCCCTGTCTTCCGGCAAAGCGTTTTTTGTTCCGCCCAGCCGCAGATCACTGATTTTAGTCATGCAGTGCCGCCAGGCTGACAGCCGCCGTCTCCAGCATACTCAGATTCAAGGGAGAATCAGCCGCCATGGCCTCTATAAAGGCGCAGTAAAAGAGACGGTTAATCTGGCGGGGGATACCGCCGCTCTTTTCCAGGGCCAGGGGATAGACCTCCGGCGGCAGCAGATCAGGCCTGGCACCGCATTTTAAAAGCCGGTATTTAACATACTGCTCCAGATCGGCGGCATTCAGGGGGGTTAAGGTAATGGCGAAGGTAATACGGCCGCGAAGAGCGGCATAGGAGGGGGCGCGCAGCCGGCGCAGAAGGGCAAGCTCGGCGCAGAGCAACACCGTCACCAGTTTCTCCTTCTCGGTCTCCAGATTGGAAAGGGTACGCAGGAGATGAAGGGCGTCGGCTTTTAAAAAGTGGGCCTCATCAATAATTATAACTAAGCGCCTGCCTTCGGCATAAAGACGCAGGGCCTTATCCTGCACCGCCCGCAGCCGCTGAGCCGAAAAGCGTCCAGGCTCAAGTTCAAGTTCCTGAACTATAGCTGACAGCAGTCCGGCCCGGCTCATCCCCGGATGGGCCAGAATCAGAACCGGTTTATACAACAGACCATCCATCTCCCGCAGGGCGGCCTGCGAGACCAGGCTCTTGCCGGTACCGGAAACCCCGGCCAGAAGAATAAGGGCGTGTTTATCCCTCAACCCCATGCCAATCTTGAGCAGAGCCTCCTCATGCTGCCGAGTACGAAAAAAGAGATCAGTGTCAATATTATCCTGGAAAGGATTACGGCGCAGTCCGAACTGAAGCGCCCAATGATCGGCTTGGTTCATAATAATTAGCCCAGGATAGTAAAATCAATCATAAAACTAATTGGTAACTGTTTAGCTGCACCCAATCTGGAGTCTCACAGACTCGCTTACCTGCTGGAGGGCATTATCGGCCACATCTCGGACACATCTAAGCAGTTACCTATTTCTTTTCTTCCGCCTCTATATTCACCATCTTCATATAACGCTTAAAAGCGGAGTTCATCTTAATTCCTTTCTCCGCCCCGCGCAATAACGAGCCGGCAATATTGCGAATATTCTTGGCCGCCCGCGACTGCGGCGCAAAGACGTTCAGCGGAGTACGACGGGCGGTGGCGGCGGCAAAGGAGGAATCCCGCATGATATAGCCTATATTTTCCACCCGTAAATCCAGGAATTGTGTCGCGCAGGCCGCGAAACGTCCGGCGACCGCAGCCGCCTGCTTCAGGGAGGCAGTCATATTAACCACCGAATATATCGGCCCCCGTAATCCCTCCTGCTTGAGCCCCTTGAGCAGACCGTAGGCATCAGCCATGGCGGTTATATCCTGGGTTAAAATAATAATAATCTCATCGGCGGCCCGCAGAAAATCACGCACTCCAGCCCCCATCCCCGCCGCCGTATCCACCACCATGATTTCAGCGTTTTTTTCCATGCTCTCCAGGGCGCCAAGCATCTGCCGCCGATCATGCGCCGTACTGTCAGCCAGAGCCATAATCCCGGCACCGCCGGGGATAATCCCCACCCCGCAGGGGCCAGGAGTAATTAATTCGGAAATAGAGATCTGATCTTTAAGAAAATCGCCCAGGGTATAACGAGGCTGTACACCGGCGAGAAGATGGATATTTGCCATACCGAGATCGGCATCGAGAACCAGGCTCATGTGACCGGCCCGTTGAAATTCAATGGCCAGGTTAAGGGCCAGATTACTTTTGCCCACCCCGCCCTTACCAGAACTGACCGCGATTACCCGCCCATAGCCCCTCTCCGGGGCAGGAGACGTATTGCCGCTCCCATGTCTGACATGAATATCGCGCAGGACGGCAACGGCCTCCGGACGAAAGAAAAGACCATCCCCCCGCACAATCTTCTTTGGCAGCCGGGAACTGTATTCTGACTCATAAAAACGGATAAGGCTCTCTTCCAGGCCGGTGGCAACGCTTAAATCGTCAATAGTAAGCAACTGGTTCATGGGGGAAATTTAGACCTCGTACCTCAACCTACCACCTGGCCATGTTTACACTTCAACGCCAAGGCCTTGTTAACCGTTCTCAAGACCTTCTCCAGAACAAAGGGCTTTTTCAGACAGGCAAAGGCCCCCATCTTCACGGTATCCTTAATTTCCTGCAACGATGCCAGACCGGTAACAATAATGACGGGAATATCCGGAAATTCCCGATTAACAAACTTCAGAACCTCCAGACCATCCTTACGGGGCATCCGGACATCAAGCAGAATGAGATGATATTTCTGGTAACGCAGCATCCCGATGCCCTCCACTCCGTCGTAGGCCCCATCCACATCATATCCCGCCGCTTTCAGACATTCCTGCAGCATCTCATTGAGCAGCCGTTCATCATCAATAATCAAGATTCGGCAGATCTCATGCAGATCATCGCCCCGTACGGTCTTCTGATCCACCGCCTTTTTCAAATCCCGGAGTTGCACCCCATGGTCAATGGGCAGCCGAACGCTGAAGGTACTACCCTCACCCGCCACACTCTCCACCTGCAGAACACCACCGTTATGCTCAATAATGGAGTGGCATACTGCCAGCCCCAGTCCCGTGCCTTCCCCCTGCCTCTTGGTGGTAAAAAATGGGTCAAATATCTTACCGATATTCTCCCTGGAAATACCGACACCATTGTCTATAACGGCGATGACCACCCGCTCATGGCCGTCAACCCCGCCCCGCAGTTCCAGACGACCGCCCTTGGGCATAGCGTGAATGGCGTTGATTAAGAGATTCATAAAGACCTGCTCAATCTGCATGGCATCGACAAAAACAGGGGGTAAATCCGCCGGGATATTATTAACGATCTCAATTTTAGAGATGGAGACCCGGTCACCAAGAACACCGAGAACCAGATCCATACACTCCCGAACCTGAGCCGAGGTGAATTTAGGCTCATTGGGGCGGGCAAAGCCCATGAGATCACCAATAATTTTGGAGATCCGCCGTTCCTGATCGGCAATAACCTCCAGACGACGGTGCAGTTCATCATCAGGCTGCTGAATCAGCAAACGCTCCATAATCTGTAAATTCAAGGAGATAATCGTCAGGGGATTATTAATTTCATGGGCGGCACCAGCCGCCAGCCGCCCCACAGTGGCCAGGCGGTGAGTATTAAAGAGCTGACGTTGATGCTCCTCCAGCTTACGGGCCTCGGCCGCCATTGCCATGGTCTGCCGGCTCAGATCCTTTTCCATGAGGATACGGTCAATACCATTGGCGGCGGCCGTGGACAATAATTCAAAATTACGCCGCATCACAGCCAGATCAGCCACCGGCGGCGAAGCATCCTTAAAATCCACTAATAACTCACCAATTATGCGCTCTACCCGACCATGAGACTTCTGATCACCGAGAAAAAAACCGGCCATGAACTCCGAGCCGGCAATAATCTCGGCGACCCCGGTTTCCATAATCGTACCCTGCTCAAATTCCATACTTGCCCGCCTTAACTGCTGCAGGGCCTCCGTCTCCAGATCGGCCGCGGGCTTGACCACCGGGTTTCCCTGATGCGGTACTGAAAACTCAGTGAACTCGCCACCGCTGTATATCTGACCACGAAAATGAGCCTCCCCATCATCTAAAGCCAGACATAGACAACGCTCAACTCCAAAGGCCTCCTGGGCCGCGAGTAGTATCTCCCGCAGGGCCTCAGCAATGGTCAGCCCCGGTTTCAGGCTTCGTCCCAGGCCGCAGGCTGCGTCTAAAACCCGGTTGGCCGCCAGCAACTCATTATTCTGCTGGCCCAGATCAATACTCATCGCCCCCAGGCTGACATTGGCAGAAGATAGCAGACGCTGGTAGGTCTCCGAATCATGGAAACCCATAACCACGGCCATTTTTTCGATTCGTTTCACAACCTCCGCCACCAAATCATCAACCTCCCCGCCCTCTATGCCGTTCAGGAGCATAAAGTTTTCCAGGGCGAAATGATAATGTTGATGATCATAGGCCCCGGTGGAGAAAAAATAACTAGAGCCGATATTGTGACAGACACAAATCACATCGGCAAAACGGACCAACTGATAGAGGTTTTCCTTCTCCGGCCTGACGGCCTCGGGTACGGGCTGGTGATGAGAGGCCAGGGCCTTGACTAAAGACGCGGGAAACATCCACTGCTCAGCGGCAATACGACCGACATCGGTATGATCCAGCCCCATCTTGCGCCGCTCAACATCAAGAGCCAGAGGGGCGTCGGTGGAATATCCGCCCTGCTTTTCCAGCTCGAGACAGACCTCACTAAACTCTTCCGGCATCTGCTGATAACAGATCAGTTTACCAATATCATGTACCAGACCAGCGAGATAGGCCTCATCAACATTGGCAAATCCCAATTTCTCAGCCAGCAGTTCAGAGGCGGCCGCCACCCCGATGGCGTGGAGCCAGAAATTAATAAGACCTTCAAGCCGCTCCTGGGCAGCATCAGAAAAGCAATCAAAGACCGAAACCGAGAGTATCAAGCCGCGGACGGTATTAAAGCCCAAAAGAGAAATAGCCCGGGGAATGGAGGTAATCTTCTGGCGGGCCCCGACAAAGGCGGCATTGGCATAGCGCAGAATGCGGCCGGACAACACCTGATCGTTACGCAGCAGATCTGCCACCGATTCAAAATTAGACGGATCACCCTCTAACAGGCGAATGGCCTCAACGGCCACAGCCGGCAGAGTGGGGATGAGTTCAACATTTATATTTTCAGCAAGTCCTGACATAGTTCACTCGGTTAAGTGTTCATAGCCCTGAAACGAAACATCCCGCTCCCCATCCCGACCGCAAAGCAGAACCCCACGTCCGGGTACCATCTTCCCTATCCTGAATATCTGCCGTTTAAGAACAGTCCTTACCTCCTGCCTCAAGTCCTCTTCAACGGCCGCCGGGCAGGTAAAGAGGAGATTATAATCCTCACCGCCGCTAAGGGCCGCATCCAGGGCATCTATCTCAAGAGCCAAAGCCGCCTGTCTGGCCGGAGTAGAGACCGGGATTAAATCGGCATCAAGACGCGCTCCGAGACCGCTGGCCTCGCACATATGAGCCAAATCCGTAGACAAACCGTCGGACATGTCAAGCATGGCCGTTACCTTGCCACTGGCGGCAAGATAACGCCCCAGAGCGACCTCCGGCCGCGGAGTGAGATGAGCCGCTGTTAGCTGCGGCCAGGAGGCCAGCAGATCTTTACGGCCCTGACGGCAGAGGTTTAAGCCCAGAGCGGCATCACCCAAAGGGCCGCTGACCATAATCACATCATCAACCCCGGCCCCGGAGCGGTATAAAATCCGGCCCTCCTCAGCCTCGCCAATAATAGAGATTGACAACGACAAACCAGCCGGAGAGGCTACGGTATCACCGCCGATAAGCACGATTTCGTACTCCCTTAACTCAGCCGTAAAGCCCTCGGTAAAGGCGGTGAACCAGGCAAAATCCAAGCGGGCCGGCAGCGCCATGGAAAGCAGGACAAAACAAGGTTTACCGCCCATTGCGGCGATATCACTTATATTTACCGCCGCCGCCTTATGGCCGAGTTCCCGCGGGCCATGCCAGGCAAGATCAAAGTGTATCCCCTCCACCAGGGTATCAACGCTTACCAGTTGCTTACAGCCCGCCCGAGCGCCAAAGACGGCACAATCATCGCCAATCCCCTGTACCAGCGCCGGGGTCTTACCTGCGGCCCGTTTAATATAATCTATCAGCTGACGTTCAGAGACCATGCCTCACTTCACCACCCGCAAAACCGCTTTCCGACGCACAGGCAGCTTAGAAACGGGCGGCGCGCCAACCGGCCCAAAGTCAACCGCCTGCATAAAATGTTCTATACCGTTCATGGTGAAAACTTCCCGGCCGCTGAATTGAGGCTCACGCAGAGCCCAGGTTACCTTCTGGGGCGGTAGCCCCAGGATGTGCATGGTCAACTGCCACCAGTCACGTTTAGCCTGATCAGGACTGATATCCGTAATTAGAGCGTAAAAAACGGATTTGGGCTCAGCAATAGCGTTCAGGACTATATCCCCAGCCTGGGTCGTGTCTTTAAAGGAAATTATCCGACGTAATTCCTGAATGGTTTTTTCCATTATGATTTTATACCCCTCTTGCTTACGCTCTCGCCACCCTCCGACCGGAGAAATCCGAGCGCTGCGGCCTCAATTTTGAATAGTTAGCATATCTTCTTGTATTTTAAGAAGGAATACACAATGGATAAACCTGATTTTATGGACAAAAAAGTTATAAAGTCAACATATATATTTTTCAACCCAGCGTTTTTCCAACAAATAACAGGTTAATACCGAAAATAGACGAGGCGGGATAAAGAGCAGATGATGGGAAATATAAAAAAGTGGCAGACAGGAAGGCTTTCTTTTCTACGGGCAGCTGTACGTCTTAATACTTACTGTGTTTTGAATGTCGAAT
>VAPF01086431.1_pt1 | contig 15370 bp, 11 predicted proteins | sample 3393931 | NCBI WGS metagenome assembly VAPF01 (sample SAMN08290437, study PRJNA428436) | hydrothermal vent metagenome | isolation source: Deep-sea hydrothermal vent chimney | place: Atlantic Ocean: South-mid Altantic Ridge | depth 2773 m m | reverse complement strand
CCTGAAAAGACTCAAGGAAACGGTCTTTCGAAAACTTTTCCGCCTCTGCGCGTATCAGTTCAGGCCTAAAACCATCCATATCTTTTTCCAGCCGGTCAACAGCTGCATTCAAAGCTTTCGGCAATTGTTCATCAAAAAACACCCCTGTTTTGCCCTCAACAACCGTTTCCAGTGCACCGCCTGCTCGAAACGCCACCACCGGCCTGCCAGAGGCCATAACCTCCACCGGAATGATGCCGAAGTCTTCTACCCCGGGAAAAATCAATGCCTGGCAATGAGAAAAGTGATATTTCATCTGCTCAAACGGCAATCTGCCCAGAAACTCAATATTCTCCTTCGCCACCGCTTTCAGCTCATCTTTCATTCCACCCTCACCGATCACCAGCAACTTACGACCCGACTGGTTAAAAGCATCAATGGCAAGTTGAGGCTGCTTGTATTGAGTCAATTCTCCTGCATAAAGGTAGTAGTCATCAACATCTTCCGAAACAGAGAAATCTTCGACAGCAACCGGCGGATAAATAACTAATGAGTCTCGTCCATATATATTCTTAATACGTTGCTGCACAAAATGTGAATTAGCAATAAACTCGTCCACCCCGTCAACGGTTGAACGATCCCATTTCCTTAGCCAGGGCGCCAGCAGACTCATAGAAACACGAACAACTAAACCCGCATTTTCACGATAAGAATCATACATATCCCAGATATAACGCATCGGAGTATGACAGTAACAAATATGACGAGCGCCGGGGGCAACTGTTACACCTTTCGCTGGCCCGGACTCACTACTGATAACCAGATCATATCCTGATAAATCAAACCTTTTTAAAGCAAAAGGCATCAGTGGCAAATATGATTGATACAGGCGCTTAGACCAGGGCAAGCCAGCAATAAAAGAGGTAGTAATCCGATGCTTTTTTATGGTGGGAGAAATAGCGTCAGCATTATAAACATGGGTAAAAATGTCTGCCTCAGGAAACATTTCACAAAGCGCTTCAAGAACTTTTTCACCACCGCGCATTTTAACCAGCCAGTAGTGGATAATTGCAACTCTCATCAGCAGGCAGACTCGGCTTGATTAATTATGGCCAGCATTTTTTGTGTGCGTGACGCATAAGTATTTTGTTTTGCCAGAGCCAGGCGCTTTTCAAGATCCACATCCTCACTATTCAAAACATTCTCGATTTTCATGATGAAGTCATCATTATTATCTGCTATTTCACAATAATCCGCATAGTCTTTCAAAGAGTCAATCGCTGTAGAAACAACTCGCTTACCCGCCGCCAAATATTCAAAAAATTTCATAGGGAACATAGCATGCGTATATTCATTTAACGCCGCCGGGATTATAGCAACGTCAAACGATTTGATATAAGAAGGTAATTGCGAATACGGCCGGGAGCCAAGAAACAATACATTGTCGAAATTTTTCAGATTATTCACATTCGTACCCGGATCACCCTCACCAACTTTCCCAATCAGAACAATTTGCCACTCAGGTTTATTAGCTGCAATAAATTCCACTAACTTCAAATCTTGCTTATAACCACTTATTGCACCAATAAAGCCGATTACCGGGCCTTCGCCTCCTCCCATATCATCAGGTTGTTCAACATCATTCGATAATGCCCGACTAAAATGATTGTAATCAGCGACATTACTAAACATGTGAATATGATCCGTCAAGGCGCAGTTTTTTTCATAGAGCTTATTTGACGTAACAAAGACATAATCGGCACGTCTCACAAGCCTCTCCTCAGCCGCTTCAATTTCCTTGTACGGCATTCCCGGCTGCGCTTTAATATCGTCAACACAGTGGTAAACAACTATTGAATCTTTATTTATACGAAAAACATCCAGCGTCATTGGATTATATGTCCAGAGCAGAGGCTTCCTCAAGCCCAGAAAAAATATGAAAAGATGAGAAAAAAAAGACAGTAAAACTTTATTAAGTGAACGGACAAAGCGATATTTCTGAAACGGAATAACAATAGGCGACCACACCCACAAATTATCACGTTTTTTTACGGGTGGACGCAGACCTTTTAGCAGGCGACGGAAAATACGGAAAATATCTGATCTGTTCAAAGATGGAGCACGCAGCCCCAAAGAATCAACATACAACACCTTATGGCCAAGCCGCGCCAGTTCGACTGCAACGTGCTGTTTATTCGTCCAGAAAGGATTGCTCCAGTCAGCAGTTGACAGAAGCACTATGTCCTTTTTCATAGTAGTCGAGAAACTAGCGGCATAGCCGAAGACCTCAGAACAGGAATCAACGCAATGTAGGCAAGCCAATACAATGCAAACATTGAGACAAAGATAACTGCGCCGATCCAGCCACCGTACTGAATAAAACTGTGCAAATAATAATAAATAATACTACCGATCAGTAACCAGAAAAAAACAGGTATAACAATCTTCGATATTTTGAGAGCGTGTATTGTAAAAATGAAAAGAATAAGACCATATATACTTGCGCCGATACCAATGGTTATAGGACCCAACATTTTGTAAAACAAAATATTGAATAGTGCATTTGTAATTAATGCTACCGCCATAAATATCACCACTTCTCTATTTCTATGGTGAGCATTCAAAGCTTTTATCATCACATAGGACGCAACTTGCGCCCAAAAACCAATAGAAAGCCCAATTAATACGGATTGCGTAAGCAAAACGTCATCCTGAGTAAACGCGCCTCTTTTAAAAATCAATGAAACAATTAGCTCTGAATGAATAACTAAAAAGAGTGATGTCGGCACCGTCAAGATTAGAACAAGAGGAATTATCTGTAGTAATTTTTCTCTTATCTCATGAGTCTCTAATTTACTTAGTGTAGACAACCCCACCAAACCAAGGGGAGCCGCCAGGAGCACAATGCCTGTTTCAGTTATAAATTTCGCATATTCCACTGAAGCGACAACCTCAATGCCCATGTAAGATGAAATAATACGCTCTATTATAATATTACCCTGCAGCATGACAGGCAGTAATAGCAATGGTCGAACAAGTTTCCAGAAATCATTTAATATTAAATTAGTATCCTGCAAGGAAAAGTGAAGCAGATTTTTTTTTAATAGTTCTTTCGCACCAAAAGCGAAGAAAAACATATATGCACCGGTAAAACCCCATGCAATTAAAGTCACATTATCCAGATAAAAAGCGAAAGAAATGCCACAGATCATGCCGATACTTTGAATAGCAGGCCTGACTGATGCCAGCAAATAACTATTGTTGGCAACAGCCAGATATGAGTATAAAGAACTCACAACATAAAAAGGAACACCAACCGCCATGATTTTAACGAAAAGTACCGCTATATCATGTCCTTCTTCAGTAAAGCCAGGAGCGATAAATGCGATAAACCAGGACGCAAGGAAAAACAAACCCAACGCAATAATGATAGATAGAAGAATTAATATAAACTTCAAGGTCCAAAAAAGTGACTGTGCTTTAGCAGGGTCATTTTTTTTATAACGACTATAAAGCGGTATAAAACCAGCATTAAGGCAATCAGAAGTAAAAAAATTTACCGGAATAAGTGTAGCCGATTGCGCCATACGAAATGCGCCGACTGGTGCAGTAACACCGTAAAGTCCGGCAAATATAATTTCACGTAAAAACCCAACCACCTTTCCGATCAGATTTCCGGTAAAGAGAGTCATAACTGACTTTAACATTCAGCAACCTTCATATAATTATTTATAACTAAATTCACTGAATCCTACAGAACAGTCTTATACAAGACTTCTAATTTTTTTGTTTGTTTCTTTATATCAAACTTGACTTCGACCATCTTTCTCGCTGCTTGCCCCATTTCCCGTCTTAATCCTTCATCATTTAAAAGTAATAAAAGTTTTTCTGCTAACTTCTCCACATCTTTTTCCGGAACCAAATAACCGGTTTTTTCGTTTATAACAACCTCTGGTATACCGCCATGTAAAGTAGCAACAACCGGGACTTCATAAACGGCCGCCTCGAGCAACACCATACCTAACCCTTCAGCATTACCCGAATCAGAAGTGACACCTGGCAAACAAAAGACATCTGCTTTTTGCATATAATCTAAAACTTCTTTGCGTGGTTTTGCACCTAAAAAATAGATATGTTTAGCTAGTTTTACATTTTTCACCTGGTCTTTAAGCTTCTCTTCTAAAGGCCCAGCGCCTATGATAACGAGCCTGACATTTTTATCTTTTTTATGAATTGATGCAAAAGCATCTATAAGATATTTTGTCCCTTTTTGCTCAGTTAATCTTGCAACATGAAGAATAGTTTTATAGCCGGGCTTTTCAATTTCATCTCGCTTAACGTTTGTATCTATTCCAATATAGTGCGTAACAGTTTTCTCTTCTGGAAATCCTAGTGCAATCACTTTATCTCTAATAAAGTCCGAAACACAGATAAAGAGATCACCCTTTTTTGCCAGATGTTTTCTGTATAAAAGATAATTTATCCATGCTGGTTTTGCAGAGAATAACAAAGCACTATTTGTTGTTGTTGCATCAAATCCGTGAAAAGTAGTAACTAAAGGTATATCCAGCGCCTTAGCCAGATTCATTGCATAAACGCTATCAACACCAAAATGAGCATGAATTAATTTTGGATAGAATGAAGAGGCTTTTTCGACTAGATGCGAGGTGTCTCGACAAAGTACATACTTGATGTTTTCAAATTTAGAAGCCGCATCTAAACTAACAACTTTTGCATTTTCAGGTGCTAGACCAAAAGACTTCCTGCCTACATATATAGACATAAAATCTTTTAGTGGTTCAGCCTGGTTTGCTATAAATGATTCAGATATCTTGAAAAGCTGATTCCTGAAAATGATGATATTATTTTTCATCGGAAGTGGACAGTTTCCTGCTTGACTCCAATCTGGCCAGGGAATAACCCAACAGTGCAGCTAGAATTATTTCCATATGCAACTCGCCAACCAAACCAAAATTCGTTCCCATTCCATGAATAAATACCCATAAAAAAGCACCCAGGACAGCAACACCAACACCTATAAGCTCTTCATTTCGAGACATAACCAGGTTTACACTGTGCTTTAGAACATAAAGCATAAATAATAATGCAAAAACAACTACAGAAATTCCGCTTTGCGACCACAGGTATATTAATGTGTTATGTGGTGGCAGGCTATTTCTAAGGCCATTATTTACAGCATACTCACTAAAGCCGTCCTGCCAACCACCAAAACCAAAACCTGTTAGAGGGTGCCTGAAAAACTCACTAACCCCATAATTCCATATTAGCATTCTAACATCTGTCGTTCTGATTGTGTTTTTAACAAAATGACTTAGAAAGTCTCCAGATACTAAAAATAGTAAAAGAATAGAAACACTAATCACAACAACAAAAATCATTGCTCGTTTTAATGTTACTGATTGACTAATCCTGTTTGACATAATTACGACCAAAAGCATCAATAACACTAAAAGAATCAGTCCCGCCTTAGAGCCCGTCGAGACAACGCCAGCCACAAGAATAAGAGCAACTGCTTTTAACCAGGGCATAGAATATGCTTTTGAAAAGCCATAACTAATCAATGCATTAACCCCTAAAAATGCAGCAGCAACATTCGGATTCACAAAAAAACCACCAGGTCTCCCTACACCAAAGGAATGGGGTTCAGATCCATCGAAAATAGCATCAATGGTATTTGGATTAATAAATATTTTTGCCAACTCAGAGTTTATAAAAACCAGTTCTGCCGATGGGTTGAAACGAAAATATATAACAAGAAAAGCCAGGCTTAATACAAATACAAGATATAAAAGAAAGACATATAAGACTTTTTTTGCATCCCTTCTAGTAATTTCGTATACCGACATTGCAACTATTAAAAAGAGCACAAAGCCTAAAACAGTGCGCACCCCTAACTTGAGGTCGACAGACCAGGAAAAGCTCAGAACCTGAAATATCATGATCAAAACAAGAAACAGAAACGGCTTCCAGGTTAGCAAGTTTATATTTTTTAAGGCAAGCGGAATTAATAAAAAGACACTGAACAAAGCTAAAGAAAAATATGAACCAGAAATTTGTATAAAATAAAACTGAAAGATAGATAATAAAAGCACGAATGCGAATATCATATAGTCCGAGAGCAGTGGAATTTTTTTCACGCTGGCTAAGAAAGGATATTTCATAAAATAATTCATTCAGGCAAGGCACTTTAATTTAAGAACCAATCAAGAATGTCTAAGGAACCGCTGATTAATTTCATTCAGAGCGATAACGAAGATTCCAGTACTCCGTAACTTATTGATAGAAGGCGATATCAAGATCTTTCGACAATTGCTCCTCAGTAATTGCTCCTGCATTACCCTAATACCGCTCATCCATGGGCATATGCATTGTCTAATAAATTACATCCATGTAACGATCGACTACGCTCAGGATGGCATTTCAGGACTTAATCAGGTCTTTTCAAGCAATATGATTTTAACCAAGAGACAAACACAAGCATTCAACATGACAGAAGGGAGAACAGTATTATAATTTTGACAAATGATGCGCAACGAAAGACCAAAGACATCTATTAATGTACCTGCTTACCATCTACAGAGTCACTGCTTTCGCCAGCCCCAACATTCACTAAAAGCCCTTGATTCCACACATGATCAACGATCTCTTTGTCAGCCTTATATCCAGCAACAACTTCCTCTAGCAATACTTTTACTTTCTGCGTATCAAAATCATTACAAGCTATTTCAAATTTTTCTTTGAAATCGAGCAGTTGCGCCCATGTTAGCTTTTCCTCTGCTGCTCGCATTATTTTTGGGTGCTTTGTGCCAGTGACATTATCGCCTATAAGCAATTCTTCGTACAGTTTTTCACCGGGTCTGAGACCTGTGTAGTCAATAGTAATATCGCCGTCAGGGTTTTCAGCATCGCTGACATCAAGGCCACTCAAGTGAATCATACTCCTTGCCAGGTCATCAATTTTTATGGATTCACCCATCTCCAGTACGAAGACATCTCCGCCTTCGCCCAATGCACCAGCTTGCAGAACCAATTGTGCTGCCTCGGGAATAGTCATAAAATAACGGGTTACATCGGGGTGTGTCACCGTTACCGGGCCACCTTTTTTTATCTGTTTACGAAATAGAGGAATGACGGAACCTGATGAGTCCAGAACATTACCAAACCGCACCATCGTAAAACGCGTTGTCTGGTTACCATTGACCCTGCTTTCATCATCCATTGCCTGCAACACAAGCTCTGCAAATCGCTTGGTAGCCCCCATTATATTTGTAGGACGAACTGCTTTGTCCGTGGATATCAAAACAAAGGTTTCTACACCTGCTGCCTTAGCAGCTTCAGCAGTATGCCATGTGCCGAATACATTATTTTGTAAACCTTCAATCGGGTTATGCTCAACTAAAGGCACATGTTTATACGCTGCTGCGTGATAAACAGTATGAACATTAAGACTCCTCAACACTTTCTCAACTCTTGCAGTATTAGTCACAGAACCCAACACAGCGATTACTTCCAGATCAGCCTTATAGGCTTCAAGTTCTTTTTCTATTGTGTACAAAGCAAATTCAGACTGCTCAAATAACACCAGTTTTGAGGGGGAATATTTTACTATTTGGCGGCAAAGCTCAGATCCTATCGAACCACCTGCACCGGTCACCATCACACTTTTGCCGCGAATACATCGCTCAATAAGCCCTGGAACAGGCGGCACAATATCACGACCTAACACGTCACTTGCATCGATTTCTCGAATGTCCGAAACAGTCGCCTTCCCTGAGACCAAATCAGTAATACCAGGTAGCGTTCTAACATGTACGGGATATTCTTCTAATTTTTCAAGAATTTTGTGTCGATGATGTGATGATACAGAAGGCATAGCCAATAAAACTTGTGAGATATTTTTTTTGTCTATCAAATACGCGATATGTGCAGGCGGAAAAACTTTTACCCCGTGAATTTCCATCCCCTTTTTATCAACATCATCATCAAGAAAAGCAATAGGCTCATATTCCCAATCTGACTGCATGGCTTTTACGATTTCAGCGCCGGCGGATCCGGCACCGTACACAACTACCGGTTGCTTATTACTTCTTTTCTTTGCATGCGTATATATAAAACTCCTAAGAAGAAGTCGGCTTCCGCCAATAAACAACATACTAAAAAGCCAAAAACTGACAAACACCGAACGCGGTACGCCTTGGGTTTGCGACATAACCATAAGTGCCAGCAATATCAGCGTTGTGATGCTGACCGCTTTAGCGATGGTGAATAATGCCGTGCCACCAACGTAACGCAAAACGGCGCGATACAATCCCATTCGAATGAATATAGGAACAGCAACAAGCGGCGCAGCAATAAACAACCACCATGCTTTATCTATATACCCGGCTGGCCACCACTCGCCGAGCCTCAAGGCATAACCTGCCCACAGTGCAACAGGAAGTGCAATAAAATCGATTGCAACTAATAATGCTCGTTTAGTATTACGCGATGACTCGCTTAACTTTTCATACATAAACTATTCAAACCTTGACCGGTTAGGCTATTTTATTCCACCATCCATTCATAGAACTGGTATCACACGATTATATACTATGAAGGCGATTCAATCTCTCCTGCGCAAAAATACCGCGCCAGATACAACAGTGGCGCATAGGCTATTACTAGCCCTAAAACACCATCAATCACACCTAATGCAACTAACGTAGACCAGGGCGCAAGCCAAAAAAGATTTATAAGCAACACCGACACGGTAACTACACGGTGACTACCATATTTCCTGGAGGCATATTGGTAAGCGTGACTACGGTGTGCCTCATAGATTTTTTCTCCACGCAACAGCCGACGTAGAAGTGTAAAAGTTGCATCAACAATAAATACCCCTAGCAAAATCAACCATACCCATAACATTACCGCCTCGATATGAATACTATATAAAGCCATGGCACCTAGCATCAAACCCAGAAAACCACTACCTGCATCTCCCATAAAAATTTTTGCTGGCGGAAAATTCCATATCAAAAAGCCGGTAACTGCCGAAAACATAAGCAGATTTAAAGAAGCTATTTCTTGATTAGCAAAAATAAATAAAAACAACAAACCAGAAACTAGAGTAGATGACAGAGCCTCTATGCCAGCAATGCCGTCGATTCCGTCCATAAAGTTATACAGGTTAAGCAGCCAGACCAAAGCAACAACCGTCAATACATACCCGATCCATCCGGGATCGACAGAAAAACCAAACAATAACAGTGGCGGCAAACCACCCAGCCAGAAGACAAGCCAACTCGCTGCTGAAAAATGCCCCAGCAAACGCCAGCGGGCAGCGATGTGGCCATGATCATCAATAAACCCAATGATAGCTACAAGTACACCCGCACCAAATAGCGCAAAAAATACTTTATTACCTAAAAAGTGTGTAGCCCACAAAAATATCAGGCCAACTAGAAAAGTAACAACTATTGAGACACCACCACCACGAGGAGTAGGGACGGAATGAGAACTACGCTCATTAGGAACATCCATCAAATGTTTAGCCAAAGCATATCGCCGCAACAAACCAGTAAGCGTATAAGATACACCACCAGTTATTAAAAACACCCACGATAGACTCAATAAATAATCAGACACAATAGCTAAAGATCAACGGTTAAAACCGAGCATCATTCCCCTTCAAGAAAACCCTGAGCGGTCTTCATAAGAGCATCATCCACACTTACCGGGGGCTCCCAACCCAACAACTCCTGTGTCTTGAAAATATCAACCTGCAACGAACCCAGCAATCTCTGTGACAAATCACGTTTTCCAGCCACAGTCGCGAAAAAATTTATCAGCCAAGCGGGTACAGGCAACAATCTGGCTGGACGATTCAATGCTTTACCAACTCGTCGCAGTAGTTCAGTCGTAGAAAGATCCTCGTTATCACTAACAAGAAAAATCTGATTAATCGCTCCGGGGGAATCTATACATGTAATAATTAAATCCACCAGATTCGCCAATGCAACCAGGCTACGTTTATTTTTGACAAGTCCTAGCGGTAATGGAACTCCCATATTTGCCCATTTCATTAAGCTCCGAAAGTTCGCCTTCACTCCAGGCCCATAAACTAATACTGGGCGAATAATTACAACTTCCAATCCTGTAGACGCTGCCAATTCTAACAACGCTCTTTCTGTTTCAGCCTTGGAAACCCCATATGGATCTGCTGGGTTTGGCGCATCATCCGCAGTAAATGGCCTGCCGAGCACCGTAGCCTCACCATTGACTTTTATAGAGCTGATGAAGATAAAACGTTTCACGTCAGCCTGCACGGCCTGGCGAGCCAAGTTTAGAGTGCCTTCAAAATTTACCTTTTTGTATTCAGTTAGCGGATCATCAGCTGAATCACTCATCACATGGACGCGTGCAGCTGTATGAATAACCACTTCAACATCTAATAGAGCTGATGACCAGTCAGTACTAGCACATAGATTACCGACAAATACTGGCTGCAACCCTGAATCCAATTTTGATGATAATTTACGCACAGATGCCACAGGCGAGTAACGAACATCAGTTAACAAATGTTTAATGAGAGCCTTACCCAAAAAACCTGTCGAACCAGTAACAAGAACCTTGATCAATGCAGTAACTCTTCGTATAGAGCTAATGTTTCATGATTTACCTGACGTAAAGAAAACTCCCTATCAACCAATTCCCTGCCTTTTTTACCCATTTCTTTACGTAAGTCAGGTGATCCAATCAATTTATTCAACGCTTTTGCTACTGCCAAAGCGTTTCTAAGAGGCACAAGAATACCATTAACTCCATCGTGAACAATATCACGACAGCCAGGGGCATCTGTAGTGACAATTGGTCTTTCACAAGCAGCGGCTTCTATGAGTACCTTAGGTACTCCTTCACCATAAAAAGAAGGCAGGCATACGATATGTGACTGGGCAAATACCTCGGGCATGTTGTCTTTTCTTCCCCACCACTCAATCACGCCTTCATCATGCCATGATTGCAGCTGCACATCAGAAATAGAACCTGGATTTTCAACATCACCCTCACCTATCAAAACAAACCGAGCAAAAACGCCTGCTTCTTTCAAAGAACGCGCAGCATCAACAAATTCACCAACGCCCTTATCCCACAATAACCGTGATGCTAGAATAACAACAGGCTGACCAACAGGTTCGTCTTTAGCCACGTACACCGATGTGTCCACACCGGAACCACGAATTAAAGCAACATGATTATTATTTAAAACACCGCTATTACTTAATAATGCTGCATCATCGGCATTCTGCAAGATTACACGGTTTCCAGCCCTATTGAGCAGGATTTTAAAAAACACCAGAAAGAATGGCCGTACCACCCTTGCCTTAAACGCCTTAGAACTAAAAATAAACCCCAAGCCGGCCATTGCATTAACAACATGTGGCACTCTTGCCAAACGAGCGGCGATTGAACCATAAAGTACAGGCTTCAAAGCTACATGATGAACAATGTCAGGGTGTTCAGCTTTGTAAATTGAAGCGAGACGAGCAATAACTCTCAACTCACTCAAAGGATTCATACCACCACGAGACAATTGTAATGGAATTAAATTTAGACCTGCCTGTCTGATGTCATCACCGTGTTGATAGACACGAGTTACCACTGTCACTTCGTAACCAGCATCCCTTGCAGCAAGCGCCAAAGGAAGCCGGTGAGAATAGAAATACCAGTCTTCAGTAACAAAAAATAGTAATTTTTTTATTCGTTTCAAAATAATATAGAATTATTGGTTTCTACCCTTAATTGTATCGCTTAGCTTAAGGAATCACACAATAGACTCTCTAACCGAGGAGCCTGCATTTGTAGTGAATACTGTGCTTCCACTAAATCGCGCCCATTGTCTCCCATTTGGCGACGCAAGTCTTCGTCACTTAGCAATTGAAACAATGCCCGCTCCCATTCGATCACGTCCTGAGCAAGAAACCCATTAAATCCATTTTTAACTATCTCTTTATTCACACCGACAGGCGATGCGACAACAGGTACACCACAAGCCATATATTGTATTAGTTTATATCCACATTTACCTCGTTCCCATGGATTATCAAATAGAGGCATTATACCTACATCAAATGTTTGAATTGACCGAACCTCTGTTTCCTCCGACCAGGGCAATATTTCAATCTCAGTATCACGTGTCACTTCTTCACTTGCGCCTACGGCAATAAAACGCACATTAAAACTTTTTTTCAACGACTTAATAACTGGTAAGATGGACAATAGATACTTGCTGGTAGAGGGTGAACCTATCCAACCAATAACAAAAGAACGATTATCAATCTGCTGCCTTTTTTGATAACGCGTCAAGTCAACAACAGTCGGGATAATCGCAACATTTCGTGATTTTACATTCCTGGCCTTGTCTGCCAAATATTTGTTGCCTGCAATAACCAGTGAAGCATTTCTCATTACAGAATCAATTTTATGCCCCAGAATTACGCGAACCAACCAATTACAATTTCTGTCATAACGGTGAAACAATGCATCATCATAATCAACCACGTAGGGAACGCCCATTTTAGATAACAAAATCTCCATAAACGCCGGTAAAAAAGGAAAAATTTCCTTTTCAATCCAGATCAGATCATACTCCTTGACCTTTATTAAACATATCAATCGGCGCCAATAACCAAAAATTACATTAACAACTCTAGAATGCCCGCTATAAAGAGCCCGCAAATATTTATCAGAAAACAAGGGCATTACAACAACATCCCATCCTTGTGACTCTAAGTAAGGAATGAATTGCAGCGAACGCACTCGACTGCTAGCGCCAAGCCGACCATAACGACTTAATAGTAAAACCCTCATCAGGTATGCGTTATACTTTTTGCACCAACATAACGGGCAATGATATCACCATCGCTAACTTTCCCTTCAATCTTCCTTCCGAATAAGAAGGTACAGGATGCGCCATCCATAGCTGCAGGCTTATCTTTGAGTATTATGTCAAAATATTTAAACCAACTAAAAAATATACGACTAATAATCTTAATTATCTTACGAAAAAATGCTCGTTCTGAAAAAGCAAGAGCAAAGTTTTCTATTACCCAAACCAATGCGGTGCCAGAACCAGCCACCATGCCACTTTCAATTTCGGATATCTGGTTAAAAAGTCGTCTATGCCCCGATAGTGTGTAACGTGTAAAGTCATAAGCGCCTTCATGTACCTGCTGCATAAAAGGCAGTTCTGAATAAAGTAATCCGCCAACCTTAAGTACCCGGGTTATTTCACTTGCCACAATTTCCGGATAAAGCACATGCTCAAGTACCGCAGTAGTTACCACAGCGTCAAAAGCACCATCAATAAACGGTAATTCATGCCCATCACAAAAAAGGTCTACATCTGAATTAGTATCAATATCAGAATAAATAACTCGAACAACATCACCAGTTCCAAGATACTCATTCAACCACTTTCTTTGACATCCACTACCCACTACAAGCACATTTGCCAAAGGCATCTCTTCAAGAAAAGTTCTACGCTGTTGAAGTATTTTTTGTCTAGAAAGATTAACAGAAGGTGTTGGTAGTAAGTTTTGCCAACTGGATTTATTATTTGAATCTGAAATTTTTAAATGCAAATAATCATCTAAACAAAATAAATCATTATCATGCCGCAGCAAAACTGGACGTCCTAAAGACATAGGATACAAACGACCACATAAATGACAACTCATATTTGAATCTTTTATCGTCAATTCGTGTGAGTGACACTCTGGGCATCTTAAGAATATTTTCATGTATTCAAAATCTTTCATATCTCTCAGCAACTCAATTTATAATCTATAAACATGCAATCAGTGTAAGTGGTTGCATGGAGGCTCAGTTTTGTAACTAAAATACAGAAATTAACTAACATAACAACTTAAGGTCATCCTAAAGTTACAAAATAAAATCACATATGCGCAACAGATCCACGGCTAACTAACGCTGTAGAACTTGGTCACTACTAGAGTAGTATTGCACCATCATTTTCTTCCTAGACAAGCCCAAAATAAAGAAAAATAAAATAACGATAAGTTCATGGTAGCTTCTTGTTAAAAAATATAGGTTCTTAAAATTAATAATATACATAAGTAATATAATCGCTACTAATGATAATGCCAACACCCTCCCTTCGGAATCTATTTGAAAACATTTACACTTAGCTGATCTACTCAGTGTCTTAATGACAAAAAACATGTACATATACATCGAAACAACCAACAACAAGCCCAGAACACCAATCATATATATCATATGAACATATCCAAGATCTGATGTTTGCACAATTTTTCCTGCCCCAAGTAATACCGACATTGTGTGCTCAGGTAGTATCCACATTGTTTCATACCAACCTGACAAGTCAGTTACCGCATAATTACCAGTATAATCCACTTCGGATGTTTGAGAAAAGAAGGACGATAAAATCAGTGGTACCACATAATAAATAGCGACGGAAACACCTGCTACAATATAGCCCACTGATACAACCTTAAGGCTCCATCGTCCCTTCAGGAGAAAAACCACACATACACCTATCATCAGCGTAACGGCTAACATCATGGAACTTCTTGAAGTTAAAATAGCTGCCACAATAAAAACCATGGCTATTATTGAGTATCTGATACCAGCTTTATAATACGCACTAGTAAAAGAAAGAATCCCTCCAAAAATGCAAAGATAGCCAGCCGTATCGTAACCAGCAGTCAAACCAAAACTTCGGAGTGCAACAAATTTTTTATTAAAGCCGTACAACCATGCCAGGTAGGGTTTCATGTCAGGAACGAATATTGATACTATGATTACAATTGCATTCACTAATAAAACAGCAATCAATATATTAGTCAGCTTCCCCGAAGACAAAACACTATTAGCCGCAAGGTTATAAAAAAACAAACCAAGTAAAACTGTTGACATCAACGCACGAGAATGTCTGAGAACCGGCTGAATATCTTCAAAACCATTTAACGATACTACTAGCATGGAGTAAAATGCTACTGTAGCTACAAATGTAACAACAATTATATATTCCCGACACACTAGAACCTTTTTAAAAAACATCAAAAAAACTAATCCAAAAACCCCTCCCAACACCGACAAATCTACAACCCCGGCTATCTTTGGGCCGAAAAGTGATAAGAATATAATTATAAATACTGCTGCGGACATTTTGTATAATAAAGTTTAAATAGCGTAGACTGAAGCCAGATTGCAGAATATTGGTTATAAATATAATTAATAGCAAAGTAAGCGTTCATTCTAGAACGCTATTACCCCACCCTGTCCAAATCTGATTTCAAAAAATTATTCCCGTATTTTTCTTTCCAGTTTTTTGGCGTAAGCTCAT
>VAPF01085436.1_pt1 | contig 15372 bp, 13 predicted proteins | sample 3393931 | NCBI WGS metagenome assembly VAPF01 (sample SAMN08290437, study PRJNA428436) | hydrothermal vent metagenome | isolation source: Deep-sea hydrothermal vent chimney | place: Atlantic Ocean: South-mid Altantic Ridge | depth 2773 m m | reverse complement strand
TATTTTTATTTTCACCCTGCTCACCCCGGCGCTTGCACTGGCAAACACATCGGCAGGCGGCCATGAACGCGTGGACTTAACAAGCAGCGCACTGGGTTACACCGCCATCGCGATTTTTGTTTTCGCTTACCTGCTGGTAATGGCCGAAGAATTTATTCATCTACGTAAATCCAAACCGGTAATCATCGCTGCCGGCCTGATCTGGGGCATGATCGGTTTTTACTACATGCAACACGGCATGCCCGAACTGGCAGAACACGCGGTGCGCGAAAACTTCCTGGAATACACCGAGTTAATGCTGTTCCTGCTGGTGGCGATGACCTACGTCAACGCCATGGAAGAGCGCCGCGTATTCGACGCACTGCGTTCGTGGTTGATCAACAAAGGTTTTGGTTTCCGCCAGTTATTCTGGCTGACCGGCGTCCTGGCATTCTTCATCTCGCCGGTGGCCGATAACCTGACCACGGCATTATTGATGTGCGCCGTGGTGCTGGCGGTGGGTGGCGACAATACAAAATTTATCACTCTGGCCTGCATCAACATCGTGGTTGCAGCCAATGCCGGCGGTGCGTTTTCACCGTTTGGCGACATCACCACGCTGATGGTGTGGCAGAAAAACATGGTCGACTTCTGGACCTTCTTCGCACTGTTCATTCCTTCCGTGGTCAACTTCGTGATACCTGCCGCCATCATGCATTTCGCCGTACCCGATGAAAAGCCTGAAGCATCGGACGAAGAAGTAGCCATGCTGCGCGGCTCGAAGCGCATCATCGGTCTGTTCCTGCTGACCATTGCCACTGCGGTAAGTTTCCATAACTTCCTCGGCCTGCCTCCCGTTATCGGCATGATGACTGGCCTGGGTTACCTGAAAATTATGGGTTTTTATCTGAAGAAAACGCATTACAAATGCCTGCCGAAAAGGTCAGGCAATGCGGACAGTGCGGACAGTGCGGACAATGCTGGTGAATTCGGCAGCATGGTGCCGTTTGATATTTTCGCCCGTGTCGCACGCGCCGAGTGGGACACCCTGTTCTTCTTCTATGGCGTGGTACTGTGTGTCGGCGGTCTGGGTTTCATTGGTTACCTGGCGCTGATCTCTGAAGGCATGTACACCGCCTGGGGCGCGACCAATGCCAACATCATCGTCGGCCTGCTCTCTGCCATCGTTGACAACATTCCGGTGATGTTCGCCGTGCTGACCATGAACCCTGAAATGCCAACCGGCCAATGGTTGCTGGTAACCTTGACTGCCGGTGTCGGTGGCTCATTGTTATCCATCGGTTCAGCCGCGGGTGTTGCGCTGATGGGACAGGCGCGCGGCAAGTACACTTTCTTCGGCCACCTGAAATGGACACCGGCAATTGCTGTCGGTTATGCCGCCAGTATCGCTACCCACATGTGGTTGAACGCCAGCTACTTCTAGTCAAACGTAGGGTGGGCACGCTTCTGTGCCCACGCTACAACAGTTTGATAAGCTTTAGATAACGCTGGTAATCTGCCAGTCGATCCACGTCCCAGCAGTCTGCCAGCATTTTGTATGAAACATTGTTTTGATCCAGCCGGTCACTGGACTGCTGCATCACCTCGGCACTACCCCAGCTGATATTTTCGAACAGGCATTTATAAGCCTGTCGCATCGCGACCAGCACATAACCGCCATCTTCGGCGGGCACAAAAACCACCTCTGTTCCATCATGCAGAACGTCTATCGCCTGTTGAATTTTTTGCGCATCCAGCGCAGGCGCATCGGTGCCGATGACGATGCAATATTTATATTTCTGTAGCGCATCAAAAACACCGTTAAACATACGCGCACCCAGATCATCACCAACCTGCTTATATAAAATAATCGGGTATTGTTTTTTGCACGACAAAAAAGTTTTTTCCTGCTGATCGGGCGCACACAGCAAACGCGCGTCACACAAATTCGCTTCCGATAACATGGCAAGACGATGGTGGATTAAATCAAACTGTAATTCTGTCGCGGCCTGCACACCAATGTCGGCGATCAGGCGCGTATTCACTTTGCCTGCAACCGGTGCTTTGGCAAAAACCAGAATAACGCTGTCGCCATAAAACATGATTAATACAACCGTTTTAATTTTTCAGGTGATACACCGAAAAAATAATACAGGCGCAGCTTCCACATCAACAGGACGGTGGCGACCACCCCATTATTTTCCCAGCGCCTACTGGAGGTGATGACTTTCTGTTTGAGGCAAAGCGGTTTCACAATTTTTTTCAGTCGCCGGCTGATCGCGATGTCTTCCATCAAAGCAATCTCGGGGAAACCAGCAACACGTTGGAACAGATTTTTTTCGATGAATATTGCCTGATCACCGGTGGCGATAGACGTCACACAGGAACGCAGATTCATCAGGGCTTCGATCAGGCGAAACACAAAACGATTACCCGACAGGCACACGTCAAAACGTCCCCAGATATTTTTTTCAAGTGATAAAGCAGAGATGACCGCCAGCGCATCATCCGGCAAAAATGTATCGGCGTGCAAAAACAACAACACCTCGCCTGAAGCGATTTCTGCACCGCTGTTCATCTGCACAGCACGCCCGGGATGAGAGACAATCACCTTGTCAGTAAGCTGATAGGCAACGCTCAGCGTATTATCACGACTGCCACCATCAACAATAATAACTTCATGTCCCTGCTGCCTGACATCGCGCAGGTAGTCACCGAGACGCGACAGGTTCTGCTCCTCGTTCAGCACCGGGATGATGATGGAAATTTTCACAGACACTTCGTGGCAACTATATCAGCGCGCCACCGCAACTGCTGCCCTGGCCTGCGGTGCAGCCATAACAATGATCCATGATGGCAATGTCGCCACCTTTTAAATCACTCTGCAAAAGATCGTTGATGTGCATTTTTTCTGTGCCCACAGCAAGCCCTGCCGGCAGGCCGAGCATCTGATTGAAATCACAGTCGTAGGTATAACCCCGCCAGTCAACACTCAGCGTGGTGCGGCACATCAGACCGGAAAGATTGTCTTTGCTGTACGATGATTTTAATAACTGCATGTATTCTTCGAACAGTCCTTTGGAAAGCAAGGTGCTACCAAAACGTTTGATCGGCATGTTGGTGATGGTGTACAGATTGTTAAACGAAATATCGAAACGTTGTTTCAGCTCTTTTTTATACGCCGGTTCCAGCACGTTCTGCGATGGCGGCAGGTTGATGCCCTGCGGGTTGTAAACCAAGTTCAGTTGTAACTGCGGGTCAATGCCGTAGCCGTTTTTATTCAATAATTTCAAGCCTTCGATGCTGTGATCAAACACGCCTTTGCCGCGTTGCGCATCGACGTTTTCCTGCAAGTAACACGGCATGGAAGCCACCACTTCGACTTTATGTTTCGCCAGAAACGCGGCGGTATCTTCATAACCTTTTTCCAGCAGCACGGTCAGGTTACAGCGATCAATCACATGCACGCCCATGGCGGTTGCCTGTTCGACCAACGAAAAAAAGTCGGGATTCATTTCCGGCGCACCGCCAGTAAGATCCAGTGTTTTTATATTCTTCTGCTGCAGAAAATTCAGCACATCCGTGATGGTCTGCGTCGCCATGATTTCTTTTCGACGTGGACTGGCATCAACATGACAATGCAAACATTGCTGGTTACATAAATAACCGAGGTTAACCTGCAAGGTTTCCAGCTGCGTGCGTTTTATTTTCGGGAAATCTGTTTCTACCAGTAAATCAAATGTATTTTTCATAGTTTTTTTTGGGCAGTTAAAAATGCACCATCATAATTTATTGACTAAAATAATCGATTAAGAACAGCGACCATTTTTTTTGTAAAAGGACTAAACAGCCGGTCTTTATAATACTGCCCGGCGAGCCGTTTGTTAAGTTGTGAATAACTGGGGTAAGCGTGCACCAGCGACGTTATCTTCGAGACTTTCATTCTTTCCTGAATAGCCAGCGCCAGCTCGTGGATCATCTCACCCGCATGCGGTGCAATAATATGCGCGCCAACAATTCGGCCATTGTCGGTCAGGATCTTTGCTACACCGGCTTTATTGTTATCGGTAACCGCACGATCCAGCTGGTCTATCGCAAACTGGTACACCTCGCCTTTGGTTAATTTTTTGCATTGCTCAACACTAATACCAACCTGCGCTACTTCCGGCTCGGTATAAACCACTACTGGTATCACATCATAATTTATCTTTTTCGGCATCTTGAAAATCATATTGGCGATGATGATACCGGCCTGTAATTCTGCCACGTGGGTTAACGGCATCTCACCGGTGACATCACCACAGGCATAAACCTTTTTATTGCTGGTGCGCATTTTACGATCAACCTTGATACCACTGCCATCAAAATCAATGCTGGCTTTTTCCAGATTTAACGGTTCCACCAGCGGGCGGCGACCAATCGCTACCAGCAGCGCCTCGGCCTGCAGTATCGTTCCATCTTTTAAAGTAATTTGTTTGTTGTCACCCTGCTTGCTGACCTCAACGACTTCATTATCTAAAACGATGGAAACACCTTCTGCGTGCAGGGCATCAGCCAGGATATTCGAGGCATCTTCATCCATGCGAAATAATAAACGCGACGCCAGTTCGACCACGGTCACCCTGGAACCCAGCCGAGCATAGGCCTGTGCCATCTCGACACCAATCGGACCACCGCCCAGGATAATCATGCTTTTTGGCAGTGAGGGTAAACTAAACATGTCTTCGTTGGTTAAAAAACCAGACTGTTGCAGACCCTTGATCGGTGGCAGCCATGCGTAAGAACCAGTGGCAACAACAAAACGTTTAGCGTTGATTTTTTTGCCAGCCACTTCAATCTGTGACGGTGAGGTGAATTGTGCTTCGCCTGCAATGACTTCACAGCCTAATTCTTCAAACCGTTCACGACTATCATGTACCTGAATGGTGTCTATGGCTTTTCTGACAGCCTGATTGACCGCCTGCATGTCGATGACCGGCTCGCTGGAGGTCACACCCCAGCGACTCGCTTCACGCATGATGTGCGCGACAGACGCGCTTTTCAGCAGTGCCTTGCTCGGCACACAGCCGTAATGCAAACAGTCACCACCCATCGCTTCTTCTTTGTTAATCAGCACCACGTCAAGCCCCAGCTGTGCCGCCACGCTGGCCACTACCAGACCACCCGCGCCACCACCGATAACAACCAGATCTCGCAGCGCTGTCATTTATTCAATCCGCTCATCAATTTTCATCTTCTCTTAAGATTTTTCCAGCAACAGTGTACCGACAACACAAACGGTTTTTTGTTCACGCGGTTAGTTGATAACACAGGTACAACCGCATAAAAAAAGGCCGGTTCAAAACCAGCCTTTTCCTCAATGAATTTTTTTATTATCAAACGCAACGTTATCAGAGCACTTTACCCATCAGAGCAAATGACTTTACGAAGGCACTGGCCAAACTAGGATCACGAATCATGGTCGCGTAATCACCTTTGGTAAAACGTAATTTTCTCGACGTGTAAGCAATACCCAGCTTCATTAAACCGGGTGGTTTCACAATGAGGGATAGCCAGTTATCTTTAGTGGCACGAATATCCCACTTAATCTCATCCACGGGTGCCATATTTATCGACGCGACCAGACCATTTTGAATGGTCATGATAAAGGATGGAACGTCATCCTCGGGCAGGCCAAAAGCAACCACTGAATTAAAACCAGCGCGCTGAAGTGATGCCGTAATCTCTTCGTCCGCATTCCACGCATCCTTAAAAGCTTGCGCCCATTCATTTGAGAATAAATCTGCCATTGGGTAAATCCCACTTTAGTTACAATTTGTTTAACGTTGTCGGAGTTTCTACGAAAAATTTGATTTTGTCAAAAAATTCAGTGACTTCCAAATACCCAGATGTACACATTCTAAATTAAAACAAGCCTGTTCAAGCCCTGAAATCACTAAAAAAACAAGGACTTTTTTAAACCAACCATGCGCCAGTTAATGTTTTTATAAGAAAGTTTTGCACGATATGAATTTTTCGTCATGGCACTTTTAACGCCGCCATGGCAGAAAAGATGCCTGATGCAAAGCTCTCTATAAATAATTCCCGACCCAGGATTTTATGTCCGCCGTACTCATGGCCCCGGCCTGTCTCGCCAGCTCTTTGCCATTTTTAAAGATCACCATGGTCGGAATACTGCGGATATTAAACTGCGCACCGACTGACTGCTCATCTTCCGTATTCAATTTAGCCAGCCGCACCTGTGGTGACAATTCGATTGACGCCTGTTCGAAAGCTGGTGCCATCATCTTACACGGGCCACACCAGGGTGCCCAGAAATCGACCACCACCGGCACGTCGTTACGCGTGATATGTTTTTGAAAATTGCCCGCGTTCAGGGTCAGCGGATGACCGTCAAACAAAGCTTTATGACACTTTCCACAGACAGGGTTAGCCGCTAATTTGTCAGCAGGAATACGGTTTGTCGCCGCGCATGAGGGGCACACAACATGTTTTAGATCGCTCATAATTATCTCTACAAAATCAGTTAATTAGGTACAAGATGGGGATAAAATCGGAAATTTCAAGAAACCGGATTTGCCGCAGATCATAATCATTTCCAGCGTCAAATCGTTGGCGCGCTTTGTCAATTAACATCCCTGCTCTCTCGCTATTATTTAACTACACAACAAAACGGGAGATAGAAATGTTTAACCCATATAAAAAACAAAATGACGTTTTGGAAAAATTCAGAATCAAAGCGCATCTTCGAAGTTATGTTAAAGATCCTATCGTTATCGACCAAACACTGTTACAGAACGCTGTTGAAAAGTTAAAGAAGTTGCCTTACAAACATAACGATCCAACAGACGCAGTAGTTATCGAACTAGTGCGGGACGCTTACCGATCAGGCTTTTTTGGTTACGAAAATTTAACCGATACCGGCTGCAAACTGGTAAGGCTGAGCAAACATCGTCGTCATCTGCAACGTCCGAATGAGAGAGCACATCAAAGCCAGCTGTATAAAATCGGCATGAAGAAGTTATCTATTGCACTGTAAAACAAAAAGGCTCCTAGATAGGAGCCTTTAATTCATGCCTGGCGGAAGAGGTGGGATTATTCCGGGCGTCCTGCCCTCCACCCTTCGGGCCATTTGCAAAAAACGCAAACGTTCAAATTTGTTCCTGACAAATTTGTTGAACCCAATGGTCTCATGCACCCAACCATTTCACCCAGACATAAAAAAGCCCCGCCAAAAAACATGACGGGGCTATTTTATACCTGGCGGAAGAGGTGGGATTTGAACCCACGAAGGGCTATAAACCCTTGCCAGTTTTCAAGACTGGTGCTTTCAACCGCTCAGCCACCCTTCCGAATCTCAACATTTGAGAAGCGCGTATATTACGTGATTCCATCAAGTATTCAATGACCTGTGAAAGTTTTTTTATAAAATAAAGTTGTCAACACATCATCCTGTACTCATTGTAACATTTTAGAAACATTTCCTGACATACAAACTCTCTTGTCATATCTCTACGGTAATACACATACGTATAAGCTATTGATTTACTCTAATTATTCACTTATAATATCAAAAAACTATGCCATTATGACAGCATCAGGGAGGCGCTATGCCATTGTCAAACCGTACCCCAATAAATCTGCAAAGCATTATCGATGCAATTGACAACGGCTTTGTTGTCATCGATAAAGATTACAACATTGTCGCTGCCAACCAGGCTTACTGCGCGTCTTACGGTATCGACAGCGAAGAAGTCATTGGTCACAAATGCCATCAGGTCTCACATCACTCCGATGTACCCTGCCATTTAAATGGCGAAGACTGTCCGCACAAAAAAGTATTTAAAACCCGGGCACCACACCAGGTATTGCACATTCACTATGATCACAACAGTGAAGAAGAGCACGTGCGCATTAAAGGTTCACCGGTTTACGGCACAGACGGTGAGCTGTATTTGGGTGAGGCCATTTTCCCCATCGCCAAAAATGATGAATTGAGTTGTGACAAACAACGCATGCTGGGCACTTCGCCCGCCTTTCTTGCCTGCATCGAAGAAATGGCGGGGGCCGCTGACTCAGACGTGCCTATTTTATTAAACGGTGAAAGCGGTGTCGGCAAAGAGCTGGCGGCAAAATTCATTCACAAGAAATCAACCCGCAAAGCGCACCCGTTTATTGCTATCGACTGCGCATCGATCTCGGAAGGTATTTTTGAAAGCGAATTATTTGGTCACGAACGCGGCGCGTTTACCGGCTGCGTCGGCCGCCGCCACGGTTTGATCGAGTCCGCTGAAAATGGCACCCTGTTTCTCGATGAAATAGGCGAAGTCCCACTGGAGTTACAGGGGCGTTTATTGCGCGCACTGGAAACCGGTTACTATCGCCGTCTGGGCGGTCGCGAAGACCTTCATGCTGATGTGCGCATCATCTGCGCCACCCATAACAACCTGCGAAAGATGGTCGAACAGGGTACGTTCAGAGCGGACCTGTATTATCGGATTGCTGGCATCTCGATTACTATTCCACCACTGCGCGAACGCCGTTCCGATATTGCACCGCTGGTCAAAGCCATGCTGGAAAAAACCAAATCACACAATGACTGCGCCGGACGCATCTCTGATGATGCGTTGGAAATGCTGCAAAATTATGACTACCCCGGCAACATACGGGAACTTTATAATATACTGCAAAAAGCCGTGGCGATTTCAACCGGTGGACACATCACTGCCGACCTGCTTCAACTCAGTGATTTTTCCAACATCTATATCAACCCACTGGCTGATCGTCGCAAGAACTCACGTGACCCGAAAGCCAACATACCAAGCACTAACCGCTCGCTGACCGATGTTGAAGCAACACACATAGAGTCATTGCTGCACCAACACGACGGCCACCGCGCCAAGGTTGCAGAAGAGCTGTGCATTAGTGAGCGCACACTTTACCGAAAACTAAAACAGTACAATCTGCAAGGTGTGGGTAAAAACCGGGTTTAAAAAATTATTGCGAATGATAAAAAAAGCCCGGAATAATCCGGGCTTTTTTTCGATGAAGTTATTTATCACTCAAGTTTTTCGATACCTAAAAGCTTAAGAATATATTTTTCATACAACGGCTCTGACGTGCCTTTTTTCATCTTGCGAATAAAATATTTTTCGAACGCAATCTTCGCCAGATGCACCCATTTACCTTTCTTGAACCAGGCAACATTTCTTGGCGGAATCTGCGGCAATGCGACAAACGCTGCACCCGTATCACCCATATCAGCAAGGCAAATCGCGTTCCAGGTTGCTGTGGCAGAAGGTGTTTTATTCGCCAGCTCATCGGCAATATTATGCACGATTGCCGTCACCATGGATTCGATCATGTAACCCGTTTTCGGCGTTCCTGTTGGCACCGGTGTTACCTCAACCGGAGGAATCGCGATACATACGCCGGCAGAATAAATATTTTTATAAGTCGGATTACGGTGTAACTTATCAACAATCACAAAACCACGCGGGTTACAAAGTTCCGGCACAGCGGTGACAGCATCCACGCCCTTAAAGGCTGGCAACATCATGGCAAAACTAAAATCTATCTCATGTTGTTTTACGGTCTCACCTGCTTCATTCAACTCATCTGCAAATAATTTTCCTTCTTCCACTTTCGTGGTCCTGGCATTGGTCACCCATTTGATGTGGTGACTACGCAGCTCGCTTTCCAGCATCGATTTCGAATCGCCGACACCACCCAAACCCAGGTGTCCGATATAAGGTTCTGAGGTCACATACGTCATCGGAAACTTGTCACGAATTTTACGCTTGCGAAGATCTGCATCAACAATAAAAGCGAATTCATAGGCGGGTCCAAAACAACTGGCAAAAGGCATGGCACCGATAACGATTGGGCCAGGATTCTGCAGAATTTTCTGATATTTCGCCCAAGCCGTTTCAGCATGATCAGTAACACAGATCGACTCGGTAAAACCTTCCGGGCCAGAACCTTCCACTTCCTCAAACGCCAGACGCGGGCCGGTCGCGATAATGAGGTAGTCATAATCAACCGACTCACCATTGGCTAACTCAATCTTGTTATTTTCAGCATCGATTTTTTCTGCGCGCTGCTGAATAAAATTAATGTTTTTCCTGCTCAGATATTTTTCGATTGGTAACGAGATATCTTTACGTTCACGCCAGCCAACCGCGACCCACGGGTTCGATGGAACAAACTGAAAATCTTTTTTCTCGTTGATAACAGTCACCTGATGATGCTTGCCCACGGCCGCTTTCATTTCATAAGCCGCTGGCATACCACCCGTTCCCGCACCTAAAATAACTATATGCGCCATATCCAAACCCTCCCAGGAGTCGATAATAATATCGAAATTTATTAAATGTTTTGAATCACACAAAAAAACACAGATGAAGAAGTGTAAGTTCAGTCATTCATAGAAACAGATTATCGCACTTACGTCAGACTTTTTCCCAATATTGTCAGGTTTTTTCATGACAATGTGTCAGTATTGAAATACAGCAAATCGCCCACATACTGGTGCTCAGAAAGGCAAATTTAACCGGCAGAGACGCAACTATCGGGGAGAAAACCAGTCTCATAACACGGTGAAGTTATTAAGGGCACCTCTATTATAAGTACAACCCGGCAACAAACAATGCTAAGCTTATTTACAATCTAAACCACTAATTAATTTTGATAAAAGGTAACACTATGCAATCTATATCAACTGCTCGCTCAGAATCACAGATACTGGCGACCAACAAAGTTTTAAAGAACACCTATGCCCTGCTCTCGGTAACACTCTTTTTCAGCGTGTTCATGGCACTCGTGTCTATGGCTGTACAGCCACCACAAGGTGCTGGCCTGTTCACCATGCTGGCTGCAATGGGACTGATATGGTTTGCACTGCCACGCACCGCTAACTCATCAAAAGGTATCTGGGTTGTTTTCGGCATCACCGGCCTGCTTGGTTTCGGCATCGGCCCGTTACTGAATTCATACATGCAAATGGCAAATGGTGGACAGATCGTTGCCACTGCATTTAGCGGCACCGGCCTTATCTTCCTGGGTCTGTCTGGCTACGCACTGACCAGCAAAAAAGACTTCAGCTTTATGGCTGGTTTTCTTATGGTTGGCATGGTGATCGCAATCATTGCGATGGTCGGTAATATCTTTTTTCAAATACCTGCGCTTTCACTGGCTATATCAGCAGCAGTAATCCTTATCATGAGTGGATTTATTCTTTATGATACGAGTGCGATTATTCGTGGTGAGCAGACGAACTATATTATTGCTACAGTTGGCATGTATCTGAGCATCTTTAATATCTTCATTCATCTGCTTAACCTTTTGGGTGCTCTGTCGCGAGAATGATTAGGTTTGCGTTTTATTTATAATAAGAAGCCCCGTTTATCGGGGCTTTTTTTATGTGGACGGGTTGTTTGCTTTCTAACATTTACAGCTGAGCTTTAGTTTGGCATTGCTCTATAGGGAGATTCGCTGATGATCGTTAGCTCTCATTTAGTTTTGTAGGCCAGCATAAGCGACAGCGTTGCTGGCGAACATATCAGAATCTGTCGAGAACGCAATCGCTTATCACGGCCTACATTATTTGTTCGGAACAAATTTGAACGAACTCTGCTCGGCCCGTAGGGTGAATAACGTGGATGTTATTCATAAAAAGAGTACCTCGCCAGCGGGCGAGACCCGCAATCTATTTGAGGAAATCAGAGTTAAGGGCACCTCTATTAATTGCTTGTGCCCTTAAATGATTACAACCAAACCGAATGTTATTTTAAGCACAGGCGTATAAAAAGAGAAATCGCGGTTTACAGAACCGCTCCTACAAAAAAATATGTATTCCCATGCGGGAGCGTGGGAGCGAGAAAACCAACTACAAACCCTCAACACCAACAACCCAACCACTCTCCCCATCCCCCACAGCAAAACCCTTACAAACCCAAAGCCCGGCGACAGCAATCAACGTATCCTCAAAATACACCAGCGGAAGAACATCCCTCTCCCATGGCGGAATACCTGCCTCCTGCAACAACTTTTTCAAACTCTGCGAATGTCGCCGCCCCGCCGGATGGAATTTTTCACCACCTTTTCGAAAACGAATAGTTAACGATTCATCCAACAGCTCTTTCTTTAAACCTTTGCCTGGCATCATAACCGCTTTGAGACGAAGATTTAAAGCTGACAGTTTCAATGATGATTCAGGATGCCATTCCAGCTCACCCTGAACAGTTTCTTTACCATTTATTTTTAACAGATATAAGTTTTCCTGAAATCTCCTGAATACATAATCCGAAAAAACAATATTCGGTTTTGCGTCCGGCTGCGAGTTTATCAGTGACTTTTCAATTTCTTCCAGCAGCTTTCTTGTTGGTTTTTCATTCAGGGTGGTGATGATCCAGTAACGCAGCAGATTTAATAAACGTGGTGATGATAATCGTTTTAACACTGTTATCGAAAGCATCGAGCGGATGTCGAAGACACAGAAAGCTAATGGACTGTTTTGTGTTGCCAGCACATAATTATGGGCATTGGCCAGATCAACTGCCGCCATATCCTCCAGCACTTGCAAGTTATTTGATTGCAGACTGGCAACGGTGGATAATTGCGCCATCACTTCAGGCCAGCGATTTTCCAGTCGCGGCAATATATCTTTTCGCAAAAAATTTCTGTCAAAAGAAACATCCTCATTACTGGGATCTTCTACCCACTGCAGCGCATTCTGTTTTGCATAACTCTCGATTTCTTTTCTGGAGAAAGACAGTAACGGCCGAAGATGCACATGCTCACCAAACTTTTTACAAGCTGGCATCGCTGACAGTCCAGCACTGCTAGCTGTGCGGAAAAGCTGTAATAATAGTGTTTCGGCCTGATCATTCAGATGTTGCGCGGTGAGCAGAGCATCACCTGTTGATAGATTATTTTGCAGCGCCTGATAACGTGCGTTACGCGCTGACTCTTCGGGGCTGGCCCCCGGTTTCTGTTTTGCGTCCACATAAAGAACATCGAGAGCAATATCCAGTTGCTCACAGGTTTGCTGACAGTGTTGCACCCAGTCATCGGCAACAGCCAGCAGACCATGATGCACGTGCACCGCACGCACTGCTAGCTTTATCTGTTTGCAGCAATGCAGCAATACCAGTGAATCAACGCCGCCGCTGTAAGCGACGACGTATTGATTATTTTCAGAAAGTTTGGATAACGATTCCAGAGACGTTTGAAATCGTTTAAGAAAAGACATAATAATCAGAACTGAGTACGGTTAACGCACATGCAGGCCTGCGAACTATGCTGTCGATTCTTCGAGGTATTCACCGTATGAGGTCAACCGTTCATAACGCTGTTGCAGCAGTTTTTCCAGACCGATTTTTTCGAAATTTTCCAGGCTGTCGATTAATGCCTGTTTAATATTTCGTGCGGTCTCATCAACATCACGATGCGCACTGCCTAATGGCTCGCGAATAATCTGATCGATGAGGCCGACATCTTTTAGTTTTTTCGCGGTGATACCCATGGCTTCTGCGGCAATAGAAGCTTTGTCTGCACTCTTCCACAGAATAGAGGCACAACCTTCCGGTGAGATAACCGAGTAAGTGCTGTATTCCAGCATCATGACGCGGTCGCCGACGCCAATCGCCAGCGCACCACCTGAGCCACCTTCACCAATGATTGTACAAATGATCGGTGTCTGTAGATCCGCCATCTCAAACAGGTTTTTGGCAATAGCTTCTGACTGGTTGCGTTCTTCAGCGCCGATGCCGGGGTAAGCACCCGGTGTGTCGATGAAAGTAATGACCGGAATACGAAAACGCTCGGCCAGTTTCATCAGGCGCAGGGCTTTGCGGTAACCTTCCGGCCGGGGCATGCCGAAGTTACGGCGGATGTTTTCTTTGGTGTCGCGACCTTTTTGCTGACCCAGTACCATCACTGGCATACCGTCCAGTCTTGCCAGGCCACCGACCAGCGCCTGGTCATCGGAAAATGCACGGTCACCGTGCAGCTCCTGAAAATCAGTAAAAATACGATCAATGTAATCCAGCGTGTATGGACGCATCGGATGGCGCGCCAGTTTCGAAGTCTGCCAGGCATCCAGCTTGTTAAAGATGGTCTTGGTCAGCGAGCGAGATTTTTCTTCAAGTTTACTGATCTCGTCACCAATATTGATTTCGGTGTCATCACCCACGTAACGCAGCTCTTCAATTTTTGCTTCGAGTTCAGCGATGGGCTGTTCAAAATCGAGATAATTAGGATTCATAGGGAAAACCTGATTTTAGTTATTTGTTTTATATAGACTTTTTAATAGTAATTATGACAGTGATTTTAGCATGTTTTATTGCATATTTTGACATTGTGAGGACCAGGTTCCCTAGTTTAGTGCCGGAATTCCTGCAAATCAGAAAAAATCTCGGCCAGCACCATGGTGGCATAACAACCCGACGGCAGGCTGAAGCTCAATGCAAAATCCTGCTCATTACGCGATGCCTGCAACTGACCGGGAATAACCCGACACGCCCGTCGCTGAGACTGTAATCTGGCCGCGATCAAACCATCCCGATACACCGGAAACTGATCGATGATCTGTGTTTCCAGTTCTGCCGCCAGCGATGTGGTCATAGTTTCACCCTCACCCCATAAAATAGCTGTCGGATGAATCTCGTTCGCGGCCAGTCGTCGCTCGATGTCATCACTTGCCTCAAGCTCCTGCACATCTTTAAAACAGGCCGATTTGCCATCAAGCATAAAAACATCGCCAGGCAAACGTGCATTCCACACCTGCTGTTTGATGCGCTCTGACAGAATACAATTAAATATCCAGGAACGCGCAGCAGATAAATAAAGGCTGCGTTTATGTTTCGTCAGTTTGAATCGTGGATTTGAAAAAAGTTTGGTCGCCTGATCCAGATTGTTATATCCCCGGCCAAAACGTTGCGCACCAAAATAATTAGGCACGCCCTGCAACGCTATCTGTTCACAGCGCTGCCTTAATAATTCAAATGTTTTATCACTGCTATCACTTAAATCGCGCAAGATAAGTTTAAAAGTATTACTTTTTAAGGCACCACGCTGCAACTTTCGATTATGACGAAAACTCTGTAATACCTGAATATTTTCATCTGAATCTTCGCTAGAAAATAGCGATTCAAATTCTGCCCAGTCGGGCGTAGGTTTACCAGGCAATTGTACGCTGAACCACTGAGATGTCACCGCATGGCGATCTTTCAAACCGGCATAAGCCACCGCCATTTTTTTTACTTTGCAATACTTCGCCAATTGCTGCGCTACCCAGTCGGTATTACAGCCACGTTTTTTTATGTAGAGCCAGCAATGTTCGCCGTCACCGCTGAACTCAACTGAAATGTTTTCTTCGACGATAAAATCATT
>VAPF01015637.1_pt1 | contig 15372 bp, 9 predicted proteins | sample 3393931 | NCBI WGS metagenome assembly VAPF01 (sample SAMN08290437, study PRJNA428436) | hydrothermal vent metagenome | isolation source: Deep-sea hydrothermal vent chimney | place: Atlantic Ocean: South-mid Altantic Ridge | depth 2773 m m | reverse complement strand
TCCACAAAACCAAAGCCGTCCATTAGTACTCCAATGGAGCCTACGATACTGGCTTTGTTGGCATAGATTTCATCTGCCGCAGCGGCGATGAAATAACCACCCGAGGCACAGATGTCTGCAACAACGGCATATAATTTAGTTTCCGGGTATTTTTCACGCAAGCGTTTGATTTCATCATAAACGTAACCTGCCTGTACCGGGCTGCCTCCCTGGCTGTTAATGCGCATAATAATGGCGGCCGTTTTTTTGTCTTTAAAGGCTGCTCGCAAACCACTCACAAGATTATCGGCACTGGCTTGGGTGTTTGCTGCAATCACTCCTTCCAGATCAATCAGCGCTGTGTGTTCGTCATGTGTGATGCTGCTTTCACCCCAGTCTGTGGGGATGTACAAAATAATCGCAAACAAATAAACAAAAAACAGAGATTTGAAAAAAATACTCCAGCGGCGGGCGCGCCGCTGTTCGTTGATGGCTGCAAATGCCAATCGGTTGAGTGTTTCTCTTTCCCAGTCAGGATTGCTTGTTTTTTGATCTTTTTTATCGCTCGCGCCCACCGGGTCCTTTACTGTTTCACCATGAGTCCAGACATCAACGTCATTCGTTGCATTGGGTTCGGATGACATTGGTGGTTTTTGTGCATCCGTTTTGTCGTAATCACTCATGAAATGTACCTTTTGTGTTTCATTATTTTGTGTTTCATTATTTAGGTTTTACGCTTTGCTTCTTAACTTACCGCAGATTATTATGCAGTATAGATTTTATTGTCTGTTACGCAGTATTGATTTCGTTAGCCAGCCACTCTGGTAATTCTGTGATGGATGACAGGCAGGCCAGCGGTGAGCATGCCATTAAACGCTCTCGGGTGTGTACGCCATAATCCACGCCCACTGCGGCGGTACGGGCGGCATTGGCCATTTCCAGGTCATATTCGGTATCTCCTACCATCAGGGTACGTTTTGCATCGACATCGAGAATGTCCATAATGTCCAGCAACATTTGCGGATGGGGTTTTGAGTGAGTTTCATCTGCACAGCGCGTTTCCGCAAAATACTGCGAAAACCCGGTGCTTTGCAAAACCCGATCCAGCCCCCGCCGCCCTTTGCCGGTGGCGACTGCCAGCAAGTACCCGGCCTCATGCAGATGCTGCAACACCTGCTCTGCTCCCACAAACGGCTCACAAGGATCATCGGTAAAAAAGTGGTGACGATAACGCTCGGTGATCGCCATTAGCGCATCATCATCACAATCGGGCAGCAATCGCAGAATGGCTTCACGCAATCCCAGGCCGATAATGTCACGGATTTTTTCCCGAGCCAACACCGGCAAATCCAGGTCTTTCAGTGTGCGTTGCATACTGGTCACAATATGGGCTTCGGAATCCATCAGTGTGCCATCCCAGTCGAAGACCACCAGTTCGTAAGTTTTTTTCATTGCTTTTTTTATATTTCCTGTTTCATCAAATATGAATTCGATACGAAAAACACACTACCATTAAAAATTACTGGGTATTTAACGCAGGGATCGCAGAAACGCAAAGGACGCAGAGAAACACACTAAACGCTCTACGACCTCTGCGTTTATAACACGCCAACTTGTCAGTGCCACGACAACATAACTCTCCCGATGTACCAGAACGTTTACCAGGGGGTTACACCTCTGAATTCCAGCTCAAAATATGCCGGAATGATGGTATTCCCAGTAAAAACACGAATAAAAGAGCGGTTTAATCAATATCATTAAGTTAAGCCAAACCTCCGGCCTGTTGTGGGTTGGCGGTGAGCTTGCGAACCCCAACATCGTCGATTCCGTTGAGATTCGTAAGCTCACCGCCAACCTACGGTACGCCGTTTTTTGTTAATTTAATGACATGAACAATTTAGCCCTTAATTCACTTTAACATCCAGTTGGCAGACTGTTCAGCACGGCTTCCAGCTCATCCCCCAGCGGTGCCTCAAATTGATGCACGGGTGCCTGCTCGTCTAGCCCGTTTAATGAAAAACCCAGCGAGCGTGCATGTAAAAAAAGTCTGCGTACTCCGTATTTTTTCATTTTCCGGTCAAATTCTGCGTCACCGTATTTTTCATCACCGACAATGGGATGGCCAATGGAGGCGGCATGTACCCGTATCTGGTGGGTACGTCCGGTGAGCAGGCTGACTTCGACCAGACTCGCCTGTGCAAAAATCGTCACCGGACGAAAAATGCTCACGGCGGATTTTCCTTCGCTATTGACCGTCACCACCCGCTCCCCGGAGCGCAAGGTGTTTTTCAGCAACGGCGCATCTACACGACGCTCACCGCCCTGCCATTGTCCTTTCACTAACGCCAGATAGCGTTTGTCCACTCCGCCTTCACGCAATAAGCGGTGCAACTCCCGCAATACGCTGCGGCGTTTGGCGATGAGCAGACAACCTGAGGTGTCTCGATCCAGCCGATGCACCAGTTCCAGATACGGCGCTTTCGGCCATAGCACACGCAACGCCTCGATGACCCCGTAGTTCAGTCCACTACCACCATGCACGGCAATGCCGGATGGTTTGTTCAATAATAAAAAACCTTTTTCTTCTACGATGATGCCCGCTTCGATACGCTTCAGCACCCGCTGTCCCGGATTAACCGGAGCATCGGCTTCGGCCACCCGCACGGGTGGAATGCGCACAGCATCACCGCTTTGCAGACGGTAATGGGCCTTGATACGCCCTTTATTAACACGTACCTCGCCCTTGCGCAGCATGCGGTAAACCCGGCTTTTAGGCACCCCTTTAAGACTGGCCAGTAGGAAATTATCGATTCTTTGACCTGCCCTTTCCTCATCTATTTCAACAATGCGGGCCTTTGTGGAAGCCTTCTGGACGGGTTTTGGGGGTGTTTGTGCGGGGAGTTGTGTCATGGGGTGTATCATAACAAATCATGCCCGGTTTGCTGCCATGCCATAAGACTGTTATATTTGCCTCGCTTATTGCGGGATAGTATTGACTCTCCGCTCATTTTCCCTCTGCATGGAGCTACGCGGAAACGCGACGGGATGGGGCGCAGAACGAAACAATTTTCTTAACATCCGTGTCATGACGGGTGTATTTACCAATATTTAGTGCGCTCCCATGTCCATCTTGTGTTCATGACGAGCTGACCAATAGCAGCAACACCAGACTCGCGACGCTGGCCCCTATTTTTAGTGACTAAAACTAAAATGGCTGGATCAGTCGGCGAACGGTGGCACTGTCTATTGTTTGTGAAGCCATTTTGTGCCCGCAGCCACAAGCGGACATTGGTTGAGCGCATGGACTGAAAAAATGAAAAGAATGCTGTTTAACGCGACTCAGCCAGAAGAGTTGCGCGTTGCCATGGTTGATGGCCAACGACTTTATGATTTGGATATCGAAACCGCTGGCCGCGAACAGAAAAAGGCCAACATCTACAAAGCCCGCATTACCCGTGTCGAACCCAGCCTCGAAGCTGCGTTTGTTGATTACGGTGCTGATCGCCATGGTTTCCTTCCCTTAAAAGAAGTGTCCCGCTCCTACTTTGATCCCAATGCCGAAAAAACCGGTGGCCGCGTCAATATCAAACAGGTATTGAAAGAAGGCCAGGAAATCATCGTTCAGGTTGAAAAGGAAGAGCGCGGCAACAAAGGTGCGGCACTAACGACCTTTATCAGTCTCGCCGGACGTTATCTGGTTTTAATGCCCAACAACCCGCGTGCGGGAGGGGTGTCACGGCGTATCGTCGGTGAAGAACGCAATGAAATTCGTGATGCCCTGGCAGCACTGGATATTCCCGAAGATATGGGACTGATTGTGCGCACCGCAGGTGTCGGTAAAAACCCCGAAGAATTGCAATGGGACCTTAACTACTTGTTGCAATTATGGGAAGCCATCGACAAGGCCACCAAAGAAGGATCAGCCCCTTTCCTGATTTACCAGGAAAGTGATGTCATCATCCGCGCAATACGCGACAACCTGCGCAAGGACATCAGCGAAATTCTCATTGATGACAAGCTGATCTTCGACAAAGCCACTGAATTCATGCAGATGGTGATGCCGCATAACCTGAACAAACTCAAATATTATAATGATAGCGTACCGCTGTTCACCCGCTATCAGATTGAATCACAAATCGAGACCGCCTTTAAACGTGAAGTGCGCCTGCCTTCCGGTGGAGCTATTGTAATCGATCATACCGAAGCGCTGATTTCCATTGATATCAACTCCGCCCGAGCCACCAAGGGCAGTGATATCGAAGAAACGGCGCTCAACACTAACCGGGAAGCCGCTGAAGAAGTGGCCCGGCAATTGCGCCTGCGTGACCTCGGTGGACTGGTGGTCATCGACTTCATCGACATGTCGGCATCACGCAACCAGCGTGAGGTGGAAAACACCCTGCGTGAAGCACTGAAGATGGACCGTGCCCGCGTACAAATTGGGCGTATTTCACGTTTTGGTCTGCTGGAAATGTCACGGCAACGCCTGCGCCCGTCGCTGGGCGAGTCTGTGCAAATTGTCTGCCCGCGCTGCGAAGGCCACGGCACCATTCGTGGCACCGAGTCGTTGGCCCTATCCATTCTGCGCATCATCGAAGAAGATGCCATGAAGGAACAGACAGCACGTATCATCGTACAGGTACCGGTCAACGTAGCCACCTTCCTGCTGAACGAAAAACGTCAGGCCATTTCGGATATTGAGCAACGTCAAGGTATCAAAGTGGTGCTGATTCCCAACCCCACTTTTGACACACCCCATTATGAAGTTCAGCGTGAACGCACCAGCGACCTCGCACACGATGCAGACTCACAAGCCAGTTACTCCCTGGCAGTGGAACGCGAAGACGCATCGGAATCACTGGATGACAAACCCAAACTGACATCCGAAACCCCTGCGGTAAAAGGTGTGGTACCCGCAGCACCCGCGCCACAAACCCCAGCGGCAAACGAAAGCACGCAACAAGACGGTTTCATCAAACGTATGTGGAGCAGTCTGGTAGGTGGCAGTGAAAACCCCGAAGCCGAGCCTGCAAAATCAGTTGAAAAAACCGAAAGTGCAAAATCAGCGCAAAACCGTGGACGCAACCGCAACACCTCCGGTAACCGCAGCAATTCAAACCGCCGCCCTGCCCGACGTAATCAGAACCGTGACAAACAGGAGGGTACACAAAACCGGGACGAGCAAAAAAAGAGCGCTCAGAACCGTGATGTACAAGCAAAAACATCCGCTGATAGAAACGAAAAACCGAAAACCAGCGATAAACAAACTCCTCGTACGCAAAATCGACATCAGACCAAAAGCCAGGATGCCAGTACTGACGAAACCGCGAACACTGAGCCGGTCGACACTGAGCAGGCCAACACTGAGCAGGCCAACAATGAGCAGATCAACAATGAACAAGCGAACGTCGAGCAAAATGACGGTCAGCAAAAAACGGGGGCACGTCGAGGCCGTCGTGGTGGACGACGCCGTCGGCGCGATAGTGGCAATCGCACCCAAAATGTAGAAGCCAATGGTAACGAAGCCAGCACTAACGAAAATGCTGTGCCTGAAAACAAAAGTAATGGCAATGTCGCCGAAGCTACAGCATCAACAACAGCGGACACTGCAAGCCCATCCAGCGAAGCAACCGCTCAACAACCTGCTGAACGTAAAGACCCACCGAAGCCTACTGAACGCAAAGACATGCCGAAGCCTGCTGAGCCCAAAGATACGCCGAAGTCTGTTGAACGCAAAGATACGCCGAAGCCTACTGAACGCAAAGATACGCCGAAGCCTACTGAACGCAAAGACATGCCGAAGTCTGCTGAACGCAAAGATACGCCGAAGCCTGCTGAACGCAAAGACATACCGAAGCCTGCTGAACGCAAAGACATGCCGAAATCTGCTGAGCCCAAAGATACGCCGAAGTCTGCTGAACGCAAAGACATGCCGAAGCCTGCAACCCGCAAACCAGTAGCGGAAAAAGCAGCACCGCAGGCCGTCACACAATCTGTAACAACGACACAGGAAGCAAAGCAGAAGCCGGAGGCAAAGCCTGACAGCCCGGTGAAAAAGACACCACCGGCTCCTGCTACGCCAACAAAAACAGAAGCAAAATCAGCAGCGCTGGTACAGGTCGAAACAAAACCAGCATTGGCAAAAACAGCAAACAGTGTGCGTTCAACAAGTCCGACAAAGCAACCAGCTGCCGCCCCTGCACCAAAACCAGCAGAGCGTGAAAAACCCGCCAGCAACACACCAGCAAAGTCGGTGCTCATTGAAACAAAACCGCCGAGCACACCACGACCACCGGCTGTGGACACACCTGCTGCACCGCGTGCCGCAAAACCCGTGGAAAAACCCATAAGCAAGCCGGAAAATAACGACTAAAAATACGTTATCTTTAAGAAGTACTGGGTATATTTAACGCAGAGGACGCAGAGGACGCAGAGAAAACATTAAACACTTTGTGTCCTCTGCGTCTCTGCAACCTCTGTGTTGATAACGCGTCGCGTGTCAGCACCACGACAACATAACCTCCCGTTGTACTGACCACTTGTTCAACCTAACACATCGGTTGAGACTACTGCGAACGGTCTAATGCACTCAATCTCAAGGACTTTTCCGAACATGGTGAACTCACCGTATGGATGATACGCTTTTATTCAACATAACCGAAAAAGTCATTGATCTTAAGCACCTTAGCCACTCTCGCTACGGCTCAACCGATGTGTTGGGTACAACGTAAAAAGCTCAATGCTATTAAGTTAACAAATTAGTGATGTACCGTAGGTTGGTGGTGAGCCTGCGAACCCCAACGGGATCAATGATGTTGGGGTTCGCAAGCTCACCACCAACCTACAACCAATAGAAAATTTGGCTTAACTTAAAACGATATTCGTAAAAAGCCCCAACGACATAATGTAGTTGAGGCTTTTTAGTGCCAGCCAGACATAGTACGTCTGGTCGTCAATTTTGCAAATAGCGTAGTTGTATATCCTGAAGCAAACCTGCCGAAGCCTCTTCAATCATATCCAACACTCGCTCAAACCCCAAGGGGCCTCCGTAGTACGGATCCGGTACTTCGTCATGTTCAAGATTAGGCGCATAGCTTAAAAATAAATGTAATTTGTATTCCGCTCCCACTGGACAGATGGCTCGTAAACCCTGTTCGTTGTCTCTATCCATGGCCAGAATATAATCAAAGGTACTAAAATCCTCAGCAACTGCGCGCCGTGCCTTTTGTGAGGACAAATCATAACCGCGCTTCAGTGCCGTTTTCTGCGAGCGGGGATCAGGAACTTCCCCGATATGATAGGCATGCGTACCTGCTGAATCGATTCTGATCGTATCAGCAAGATTGGCTTCCTGCACATGCCGGGTGAAAACACCTTCAGCCGTCGGTGAACGGCATATATTGCCCATGCAAACAAATAAAACGTTAACTTTTTCCATGGATATCAATCAGCAAATTTATGAGTTGGTTAAATTAATCTGAAATGTGAATTAAGCGCTAATAGCGTGATTCGGTGCTTAATTCACATTGAAGGTACGAATTTGCTCATTATATCATCAAATTTCAACACTGCACCTGATAATACAGAATTCCACCTTATGATGTGAAAATAAACTGGTTATCAAGGGCTCTGTTTTTTAGAGAGTATGGGTTTGCTCATATCGACTGTACCAGTGAGTGCCGATTGCTGTGTGTAATGTTTATAGTACTTCCCTATTCGTATACCTACCCATAACCACAATAGTGAAAGTAAAACATTGAACATGGCAAAGGCACCAAGCTCCAGCTTGAGTAAAGCGGTACCCGCAAAAACAACCCCTGCCTGAATCAAATCGCCCAGTCGCCAGAAGAAGGTATCTATGGTGGTTTTCCCCAGGTATTTTGAATCCGTACATACGGGAAGAAAAAGTGCATGGCGGCTGGTGGCTGTTATCGAATAGTCTGTGCTGTTTTCGATAATTTTGATAATCCGCACCACTGCAAAAATGGGAAAAAATGCAATCAGTGTATAACCTATCGTGGTAATCAATGGCAGTAACAATATTGCCCCGGACACACCAATCAAGCGGTAAATTCTTGAGACAATAAAAAACTGCAATAACAAACTGGCCAGGTTTACCCAGAAGAAAAAATCCGAATAAAATTCGCCAATTAAAATACCACGCTCACTACTGGAGGTAATCGCAGAAAAATGATCAACAACCATACTTGCCAAAATATATTCGCCGATTGAATTAACACAATTGAGCAATACAACGAATATGGCCAGAATCCGCAGATACGGTAACTTTATCACCAGATGCAGACCACCCAGCATGGCATGCCAGTCAACCGCCTTTGCCGCCTGGGTGGAGGCGCTGAAATTCGTCGCTTTAACGCGCACAGCAATACTGCTGAGCAAAAGAATGGCGGCAGCCAGCAATAACAGGTTATAGGGGCCGAAGTAGGCAAACAGCCCTGAAGCAAAGCTGGACCCTAGCACTGCCCCCAAAGACCCCCCAAAACCGATAATGGCAAACAGGCGCTTGCCAGATTTGGGATGATGTAAATCCGTCACCAGCGCCCAGAACTGGGCAACCTGTGTGACACTGAAAATGCCCAGCCAGATAAAAAACGGCACACTGATTGCCAGACCATTAACGCCAAGCAGCCAGAAACCCAGTAATGTCACAACAAAAAAGAGCGTGATTCTATTGTAGAGTTTTTCACCTGTAACGCGTTTATAGAGCATGCTGTATAACGGAATAACAATAAAAAGCACTAACGCCTGTAAAGCCACGGAATAACTGCGCAGCTCTGCACTGCCATCAGTGAGAATAAAGGCTTCACGAGCAGGCTTGAGCAAGTAATACGCAAACAGGATAAAAAAAATCCGCAGCGCCAATTTGAGTGTTGGGCCGATTTCATCACTGTGTATCGTTGCAGACAGTGACATCACACGGCCCGCCAGCAGTTTTATCGTATTCTTCATTGATTTTTTGTATTTTCCGGACAGGCAACAAAACGCAGCATTTGTGATGGATTAATTGTCATATTATGAGTGCTGATCACATTTGATAAAGGATTGACCTGCGTCGTGAGTTTGTGCCAACGCTGGCCATCCAACACCCAAAGTTTAAGATTTTGCTCAATACCACCGCTTCCCAGTTCCTGTCGCTGTGAGTCTTCCTGTAAATAATCCAGTTGCAAATCCATGACCCGTGATTTGAAAGGTGTTCGCAAAGTAATAAACCAGCTGCGCTGAATGCAGGATGCAGGATCATAACCCGGTGGAAAAATAGCGGGCGTGTGCTTTATTTCAGACTCAACGTTGAATGTAGCAACCTCCCCGTTATTATCTTTCAGTTTTATCGCCGCCAGCAGATACCCATAAGCCGGTGCTGCGATTATTGCGTACTGCCCGTTGCCGGAGACTTTCTGGCTGGCAAACAAGCTGACGCTCAATGCTGGACGTGGTGGTGCATCTGCCGGACTCCAGATTGCCAGCTCTGGGTTCCAGGGAACAGTTCCTGTAAAAATTTCACGTAAATACGCATAGCGTCGCTGCACGTAATGCCAAAGGCTTTCTGTTTCTTGTGCAAAATCAATCGCACTGTCTTTGAGATAGGGGTCATCAATGCGTTCAGGCTGTAATTTGATCGCGGTACTGTCAATGCGTTCACGCATGGCTTTCGGGCTGAACCAGCCAAACGTTGCCTCTGGCCCATGTCGTTCCTCGCCCAACAAGTGCAACATTCGTTCAGTGAAAAGCTGATTGAGTACCGGGTTGCGTAATGTTTTTTCTTTTAATGGATTGGGTGCGCCCAGTTCAGGAGGATAAAAATACTGAAAATTATCATTCAGGATACTTTCAGGAAAAGGTAGATAAGCATCCCAGTTACGCCCGAAAGACAGGTCATAATCCCAAGGAACAATCACCCACTTTCCGGTAATCGTTGACCAATAAAGAAAGTAGTTTTTATTATAAGTATCACCATTACCGGTTAGCACATTGAGTGCCAGCCAATTAATCACCGAATCAACATCAAAGTGTGTTTCGAGGTATTCATGAAATGCTTTAATCGGTGTTTGAGCAATTTCATCCATCAGCGTCTGCAACGGTGAAAAATCCTTATCCCGTGGCGAGAGCTTAAACCAGCAGTCTTTCAGTGATTTTTTGCTATGTGGCAGAAAATCACCACAGAATTGTGAGTCTGAAGGATGAAAAAACTGTCCGTCAGCACCCAGTCTGTAACGTGCCATCACTCTAGTATCGAGCCACTCAGTATGCATAAACAGCCCACTGTAGCGGTCGTTGATATAGACACGCACGTATTGCAGTTCAGGACCGGGCATGCCCAGCGCATGCACCAGTTGCCAGGCAAGCCATTCACGCTGCATCGAGCCATCGGTTGCCATGGCATCGAGGGATACTTTTTGTTGGCCTTTCCACTCCTGTCCATTTTCAAGTGTGATAGAAACACTTTTCTTGGGGAAACGACGGGTAAAACTACCCGATACCTTGATACGCCCTTTTAACATTTCTCCGGCATCATCCACGATGCTAACGGCAAACGAGGATTTATCGTGTGGATCTTTACGAAACAGAACGTCTGCATCAATGGGTCGCATTTTGAGGTGCAGGGTACCAATATCCATCCGGGATAAACCGGTTTGCTCTCCGGCACTTTTGACCATGCTCGCTTTTTCTGCGGTCCATCGCTCATCCGCATGAACGGCCATACTCAGAAAAAACAATACAAGCACTCTGGATAACATCACTATCCCGGCAGGTCGGTAAATAAAATCAATCGATAATTTCACAAGATTCACTGGCTCCAGTCATGGCTGATATTTAAACCAACAGTCAGATTGTCAGTCACGTTTCTACCCCACAGGACATGACCAACACTGGTTTGCCAGGACCAGCGCGCATTGATACGACGGGACCATGAGACTGCGGCTCTTAATTTATCGAAATCCGTCAAGCGGGTACGATTTTCAAATTTTGTTTTTTCAGGCGATTCATTGCGAAAGGAAAAATCACCGCTGATGCGCATACTGATTTTGCCAACGGCAGCGATGCGGCGCTGTACCGATAAGTAACTGAGAAATTGATCCGCAGGCGGCCCCTGCCAAAGTCGAATGGCGACCCCTCCCTGCCAGGACCAGGGATTAGTCAGCTCTCCCTCTCCCTCTTTGAATAACCAGGCAACACCCGCCTCGATACCAAACCGGCCATTACCCGGACGCGACGAATTATCGCGCTCATACCCTGTGGGGATAATGGTCGTAATCTCCCAACTTTTGCCATTGCTATACTTGTCCAGTCGTCCTCGGATACCCAGAGTCAGGTCTCCCACACCGGTCAGGTTGTCATCACCACAATTGGCAGAGGCGGCACTTAACCCCGCAATCAGGGTGTAATAGTAGCTATACCCGTATTCGACTTTTTGGTGCATGTACCAGTCACTGTTTCGACAGTCCACCTTTTTCCGGTTACTCTTGTCGTCCCAACGCTGATCCCCTGTTGAATACGTGATACCCGCCCAGTAAAACCGCTCTGTTTCAGACCGCATCCAGGGACTGGCTGCCTGCACGATGGTGGCACATGCCAACATGACCACACCAAACAGCATCTGTTTAAAACATTTTGGACAAATTAGTCTTTGCATAAATCCTGTCCATGATCCGGAGTTGACATAGCACATTGCCAGGCTGTTTGAATCACCCGCTGTGCCGGTTTGTTTTGTACTGTATAACCCGAGTCTTCTGCGCCCCCGGCTTGCGGTGAACTTTTCCATTTCCATATCCAGACGCCCTCAATCCATGATCTATCCATGGACCTCAGCCACGCTTTCATAATAACAGTCTGCATTTGGCTGTTTGCCTGTGGTTTTTCCTCGCGTAATTTCCGCCAGTCCCAAGGGTATCGCTCCCAGCCTTCAGCAGATGGTATGCCGATTTCAAGTATCCAAACAGATTTCTTCTTCTTGCCGATTATCCCCTCAAGCTTGTCAATGTGTTGCTCAATAACCGCACGCACTTGACCGGCATCGGCCTTTTCCGGAAACACCGGATATAATGTAACGCCGACACTGTCCAGTAAATCCCAGTATGGAAATGCAATAACACCGTCTATGCCATGCGCGGCATAGGTGATGTGTCCATTAAAGTGGCGGCGTATGGTTTGAATAACATCGGGCCAGTATTTGCTCTTTCTCAGCCGTTTCATCTCGGTACCCATCACAAAAGCATCGGCCTTATTGGTTTCCGCAATCCTGGCATAGTGGGCTAAATGTGCAATATAACGTTTGAACCAGATTTGCTCATCCGCATCTGTTGCCAGTTTAATCCGTCCAGCCCAGGAAGTACCGACCAGTAATTGCGGCTTGACAACAACATGCAGCCCCTGACGTTTTGCTTCACGTATACCCGCAATCAGTTCCTCATCAGATACATTGTTAGCCAGAAACAGGTGCGTTGTTTGTGGGCTCTCCTGTTTCATAAAAGGGATAAAAGCGACGGAGTTGGCTCCGGTCTGGTGAAGTTTCTGAAGCGACTGACAAACCTTTGGCGAGTCCAGCGCAGTCTGCCTGTCCTGTAGAAAATTGAACCCATGCAGGACGGGTGACGAACAGCTTGCATCGGCGCTCTGAGCAATTAACAGCAGCATACACACCCATGGCAGCAGCAAATTGCGCAATTTATCAGTCAGTAACATGCTTGAATACCCGCCAGCCCTGATAATCATAAACCTGCTGATAGTCTTTCATTCCTGAGCGATACAGGTCAGGAAAATGTTTATTGATGCGATCCCAGCCACCCTGGCCCACACGCGGATCAGGCACAACAATGTATTGGATATCCGGCACCTGTCGGCGCACCTGTAACTTGAACAAGTCTGACTTGGGCAATGCCATTTTTTCTGTATCACCATGAGCAGCAATGGCACGATAGGCGGTAAAATCATCGATAAGTACCTTACCCTGCTGATGGGATAGGAATTGTCCCAATGCAACATCTGCCGCATGCGCATTATCCAAACGGGCAAAAAGCGCATTTTGCCAGTCACGCACGACCGGATCCGGTGTTTGCAAAAAACTGTGCCAGCCAGATGCGCCTCCCGCAATCAGCAGCAGTACAACAGCCGGGAACTTCCAGCCTTTTTTAATCTGGATAACACTTAACTCTGCCATAATCGCCACCATGACCAGCGCCAATAGTTCAATCGGACGCTCAAGGTAAAATTTACTGGTCGCAAAAGCGATGGCAATCAGCGGAACTGACATCAATGCCAGAGTCACCTTCAGGTGATTTTTGTGTTTCGCGATCAGTGCCAGCAATAAAAAAACAATGGGAAAATAAACCAGCAGCAGCATAAAAGCCGCAGCCAGCGGTGAAAACCATTGGCCGCCATACTGAATCAGCCAGGGTGAATCAGCGGCATGCTGCCAAGCACCAAGAAATGTGGAACCGGGTTGACGAATAAAGTGCCCTGCTCCGCCCTCAAAAATCCAGCCAAGGTATGCCCATGTCAATACGGCCACACCCAGTGGAATACTGATAACGATATAGACACTCAAGGGCGCTTCCAGAAAAATGCGCCGTGGTGCAATTAATGCGAAAAAAGGAAACAAGGCGATAAAGATAAACAACGCCACTGCATCAACAAAGAATAACAGGCCCAGCAACAGGCCCAACATAATAAAAGAACGTAAATCTGCCTGAAAATTCATCCGCAAACAGGCCAGATATATGAAATAAAAGATCAGAAGAGTAAGCGCAATATGCCCTCCTGTCGTGGCTGCCCATAACAGCGGTGCCTGAAACAGCACCAGCATGAGCAGCAGGAGACGTTGCCACAATGCAAATGCATGATAGCGTAATTGATGATTCCAAACCGTCAGCAATAGTGCAATCAATAAACTGGATAACAGATACGGTGCCACACCTTGAGCATCTGGCCACAGCCAGGCAAAAGGCATCAATAAATACAAAGGCAGATGAGGTGTATCCAGGCCAAGATTCTCAAGACGAAATGGGGCTGCATCCAGAACCCCCAGCACCTTTACCCAGTCCCGTAGCGCCATTTCATGGCTGAAGTTGTTCCCTGTCAACCAGATACAAAAACCGCTCAACAAAACCCCAAGCAACAGCAGCCAGGCAAAATCTGCTCTCTGTCGATTCATTCTCATACGTCGGCCTGATCTTTTTTCTCACGCGGATCAACATGCAAAAAAGTAGTCAAGCCATGCGTGGTTTTTTCCCAGTAGAAAGGTTTGTGAATAAGCTGCCAAAGTGCTTTATAAGCCGCAATTGACATCATCAGCCAGTAAACCGGGACCGTCAGTGCCCAGGGTATGAGGTGATACAAGTGACGTTTGAAAACGCACAATGTTGACAGGTAGATCAACAGCCCGTTACCCAGCAACAGGCTGAACAGGCTGGCGTACAAAATAATAGAGGGAAAAATGACATCCAACACATGGGTCTGGGTATACAGCCAGCCGAAATATGTTAAATAAAGGAACGGTGCTAACAGACAACTAAGAACAGCTCCACCAATAAAAAACTGGAACCCCCAAAAGCCAACATGCCCCAGTGATCGATACAAACGCACAGGATGACGCATATGCACAAGGTACGTTTGCATATAACCTTTGATCCAGCGTGAACGCTGCCTGATCCAGTTACCAAACCGGTTAGTGGCCTCTTCATAGGTTGTCGAGTTGACCACGCCCACACGGTAATTCAACTGCGTCAGGCGGACACCCAGATCAGCATCTTCCGTGACATTATAAGGGTCCCATGCGTTAACATCCTTTAGAATTCGCAACTTGAAATGGTTTGAGGTACCTCCCAGAGGTATGGGTATTTTCAGTGCCTCAAGTGCAGGCAGATAGAAATCAAACCAGAGGGAATACTCCAGTGTGAACATCCGTGTGAGCCAGTTTTCATTGGCGTTAAAATAATTAAGACGTGCCTGGATGACTGCCGTATTTTTCGGCGCTTTGCGAAAAGCGATGACCGCTTTCTTTAACTGGTCGCGCTCAGGTTTGTCCTCGGCATCATAAATCGTCACCAGTTCGCCGCGTGCGAAATTCAGTGCATAGTTGCAGGCTTTGGGCTTGGTTTTCGGCAGCGAAACCGGAACACGAATAATCTCGAACATGCTTTCCAGGTTAAGATTTTTGGCTGCGGCAATGGTTTCCTCGTCATCGTCTTCAAGTATCAGCTTGATATCCAGCTTTGAAAGTGGATAGTCAATATTTCTCAATGATTCGGTAATGATTGGCAATACGCTGGGCTCTTTGTACATGGGGACAAGAACCGTATAAAAAGGCAAGTCACGATCATTGATCGCACGAACTTCTTCATCCGTGACCTTGACATCAATTTTTGCATGGCTGCC
>VAPF01005374.1_pt1 | contig 15383 bp, 12 predicted proteins | sample 3393931 | NCBI WGS metagenome assembly VAPF01 (sample SAMN08290437, study PRJNA428436) | hydrothermal vent metagenome | isolation source: Deep-sea hydrothermal vent chimney | place: Atlantic Ocean: South-mid Altantic Ridge | depth 2773 m m | reverse complement strand
GCGCGCCCAAAGCCTTGCCCGATAAGGCGGCTTTTTGCTGCCCGAGTGTACATAATATATGTCGGTAGGACATAACAAATTCAAAATCCATCTAAAAGAGAATAGTCCCCCCCTGTTTTCTTGCTTGTGCCTTAGAGTAACTCACGCGGTGCATCACGTTATTCATTTCATCAAGTAGCACTATTTCACCGCCTTTGTTAGAAAGCTGAACATTTTCTCCCGTAAACTTAATCGTAATAAAATCACCGGCCTTTAAGGTAACATCCTCGATCAGGTGAATTCTGTTGTTTTTGTCACGAATTCTCCAGTTTGTAAGCTTTGTATCCGTCGATTCAATGTTAACCAGAGTCACTTTTTCAAGACCTACATCATCGCCTGATGGATTCACCATTGCTGCGATAATTCGCACGGAACTTGTGCTGATCTCGGTATTCAGGTTGTCGTCAGTTATGATTCTTCCAGCCCCTTCTTCCCGACCTCCTCCGTCTGATATATCTGCACTACCAAGAAATACTGGATAGAATGTACGAATATGTTGCCCATTTGGAGAATGGAATAGCTTCATGTCATAGCGGGCACCTTCGATGACGGCAATTCGAGGAGCACGAACCCCTTTATGTGCTCGTACTGTACCCAATGCTAGCAATGCTTCTACACTACATCCTACAAAGAACCCACCAATTTTTTTAAATAGAGGGCGAATTTCTTTTTTCTCATAATCAGGTGCATTCCATCGATAAGAAATCGTCACACTTTCAGGGAACTGTAATTGCCCGTCTTTTTGCTTTGAACCATGGTAAGTGATGCGATCATCAACGAGACCGGGAAAGCTAAAAACACCATCATCTACTTCATGGGCAAAACCGTCGTCCAGATAGTATTTCCACCAGAAATGGTAGCCTTGGACTTTTGATTTTTCCTGTTCCCCAACTACGATGTGTTCGAATCCTGAGAGTTCAGGATCACCACCAGATGAAAACCGCCGAAACCACATTTCAATAATGGTGTTATGCCAACGTTCACGAGTTATGATTGAGCCACTCTCACGTGAAATATAGCTTCGGGCAACCTCCATTGGTTCAGTTTCCAGTATTGCCGAAACAAAATCATGCACTTCTTGACGTTCTTCTGGAGTGTCAAACTCAGGCATCGGTTCAGCAAGTGTATAATTATTGAAAATTTTTCTACACAATTCGTAGGTTTTCATCTTGTGTTGAGGGATATGCACCTCCGTTAAAACACGCAAATTAGGGTCTGAATCATTATTTAGCGCAGAACTCACTTTAACGAAGCCATATTCCTGACTACCATTATCAGTGTCTAATATTGCTTCTACACCATTCTGATCTGCATTCCAGATTTCTTGATAGATTCCAGCCACAATATTTACCTCCAAGTTTGAGATTAACCGCTAATAAATTAAACTAATCATCAGGTTATCTACGATAGTTATATACTTTCATCATGATGAGGGATGCGAACCTGAAGCACTTCAAAGGGCATAAAAGACGATTCGCAATCCTCAATCAATTTAAAGCCATGAAAGTCGCTGCTGGTTCACATTCCACTCCGTCAAATGGTTATCTTTTAATTGTTCTTTTCTTTTTTTAAATCTGAACCTGTGAAAAGTAATAGAGCCGTAATCTGAAACCAACTTCATGTCCCGGATGTGTATGACAAATATTGTAGTTTATATCGTCTTTTTTCTCTATGCCTTTTTTATTATTTATTTCTTCAGCAAGCCCAAAAGACTTTGATAAATTATCAGCCATTTATTTTCTATCATTCTCAGAGATAACCATTTAGCACACAAATTCTGTTCAATTACGCTAATTCTACCAGACAACAGATGGATTCACAACAGGCAGTTGACAATACGTGTTGATTTTTATACAAGTGGATAGCTGTTTAATACTATAAATGCGATACCTGGATGAAAACGTGATAACCACATATGATTGATATTCCGGCTGATCTGACGACGCATTACGATGCGCGCCTCAATAGAGAAAATGTCCCTGATAAGTTCCACAGTTTCTACAAGAAATGGCGGAGATACTACTTGGTTATCTTTTTTATTTATATAAAATATTAAGCTTCGATGCAGCGCTGCGCAATTTCTTATCAGTGCTCCATAAAGGTAAGTCGGTCAACAATGAAGACGCTAACAAGTGGACATCAACAAAACCTATTCCATTGCCCATAAGTTTTTTGTGTTCAATAAATGCAAGAATTTCCTCATGCTCTGCGACCAGAGCCAGAGGAAGAGCCTGGAGAAGAAAAATAATTTCTTTTCTGTTTTTTATGTTACCACATGCCAACTCACCAATAATAAATGGATGGCATACAACTGATTCATCCAGCAACAGCTTTTTGAGATGCGTGTTGTTTTCCCTGAAATGCGATATCCAGATTGAAGTATCTACCAGAACCATGTTTAGTTGCTGGAAATTCTTCTTCTCGGAACATGTTTGAGGGACTTTTCAGAGCCACCAAGTTCAGCAAGCCTTCTCGCGCTTTCTCTAGCAATTAAAGCCTCAAGTCCTAACCTTACCAAAGAAGTCTTCTCTTTAACACCTGTTAGCTTTGACGCTTTTTTAATCATGTCATCATCTATATTTAATGTTGTTCTCATATGTATTAATATGCATCATATGTACATATATGTCAACAGATATTTTGAGTGTGTTTTGAGTGGTTTTCTGAAAATAACGTCGCAAATAAACGGCGCGGTTTTTGCGTCCTTTTTGATTTGCCTTAAAGGCTCAAGTATTCTTCGTAGTCACGACCATACTTCTTAAGTGCAGGTTGGATGGAATCGTGATAACTACATATGATTGATATTCCGGCCGATCGGTTTCACTGCCCATCAATACAGAAAAGCAACGTTACGGCACTCTTTTATATAGTCACTTATGGCGGTCCATCTCCCAAATTATTTCATCCTGCTTTTTACTTATAGCCCTTGCAATATCTAACTTGTCGGGCTGCTCCTTTAATATTTCATTACACCTTTTTAGCGCTTCATCATAGCTACCCATTCGCATAAGTGTATCCGGTATCAACACGACTGCCTTTGGCCCCCAGTATGATGGATCCTGTGTATATGCCCTCTCAAGATAATCTAACGCCTTCGCCCAGTCTTCCCTTTCCCTGTATAGCTTACCAAGTTCATAGATAATATCTTTACCTTAACATTGCATAAACGCACTCATATTTAATCCGTCATTCCCGCAATCCTTAAGCGGGTCGACGCGACTCTCGCAAGGACTTACATCGAGAATCCAGAATACAAAGGAACTGGATGCCCGAAGACCCCCGATCGGAGTCGAGGGCAGGTTACAGGCTGACTTTTTGGATTAGTATTAGAAGCGGTCTGTTTATCAATCTTTCCTGATATGCCGGCACCTGAAATTGACGGCATACCACTGTTTTTTTATTAATCCCTGCACCGCCTGATTTCCGATAGTCCTCTGAAGGCGCATTATCTCATCAATTGGAGACCCGACCGGTTTGGAACGGACCGGCTTTTGTGGCCATAAAGCCGGATTCCTTGTCTTTGCCATGGATTTTTCGGCTGTTGTCTTAACGCCTGTTTTCATCCTTTAATCCCGTGTATTCAGCTCAACCACAGTGCCGCATGAAATTCATTATTAACAGCGGCGGGAAACGATGTTTATGCAACATTCAGGTTAATTATAACTATCACTTCCCTGCTTTCGCCATAAGCAGACACATCAAAGCCCATTGGACAGCGGCCAGCCAGGCAATTACAAACGCAGTTAATATATAGTCCATTAGCCACCATGAGTCAAGGAGCCTGGGCTTATACATCGCGGTTAACGCAAACGCCACCCAGTGCCCGAAACAGTAACCGCAGGATATCAACTCGCCCAGAAAAGAATTCTTACTCTTTACCCAGTTTCGCGCCGGCAGGAACAGTTTTGTCTCTGCTATTGTGAAAGAGAACGACGCAGTAACAAAAGAGAGTATAATTACGTTTTCCATTGTTTTTGATCGCTATTAATTATGACCGTCACATGCAGCCGCTGCTGCAGCGGGCAACCGGTCTTAACATGTACTTCTTCGTCCAGCTATTGATTAACATAGTTTTGCCTCCTGATTTTTGAAGTAAATCTTATGTTGCATTGCTGATCATACCGCGCCCGAAATCATGACTAGCCATCGCAGGAATTGAGATTTCTTATTGACCATCCAACGAAAGAACAGGGATAAGGGGCCTCGCACATAAACCAGAACAGGGGATAACTGATGAAATTGTTTTCGCAGCAGCAGTCACTATAACAGTCTACATGATGATCATGCAGCTCACTGCAATACGGCTCGGGACAGGTGAAATCAAGCAGCCCTATCGGGTCCAGACATGTGCCGATCGCCGCCCCCATCCGGTTCATGCGTCTGAGGAATGAGATCATCTTAACCTGCAGGCATTTCCGGACACAGTTGTTCTTTGGATCGTCCAGCGTATTCTCGCAGGCGCATGTTGCGTTATGGCGGTACGTCCATGTAAGGAAACGCTTTGCCAGACCACCCTGATAAACCGCGCAGTTACTGCTGCTCGGATTATACGCGGTATCGTACGGCGGAGTGCATTCGCGCCGGCTCCGGGTGGGCGCCGGCGCAGGTTCCCTTCTCTGCGGCGGCCAGTTCCACATGTCCGGGGGAATCCGCTGAATCGACCTGTTTCCGATGCCGGCACCTCCCGATCTTTGCTGAATGGTATGAGTCAACTCATGTGCCATAAGACTTCTGCCTTCGGTTGTTCCGGGGTTATACTGGCCGGAGCTGAATACAATATCCCTTCCTATTGTAAACGCGCGCGCATTCACTCTGCGCGCCGTCTCACCCGCAACGGTGTCTGTATGCAGCCGTACACTGCTGAAGTCGGCCCCGAACCTCGGCTCAAAGAACGCCCTCTCTGATGAAGGCAGTGGCTGTCCCCCTCCCCTCATGGATTGGATCCGTACATCAAGGCCCTCCGGATTCCCAGGGGCTTTCCCTTCAGTCCCTTTTGTCTGTACCGGCTCCTCCTCTTCTTCCATCGGTTGCCGTTGCACCAGAGGAGTAATACTCAGGGAAAGAGGCTTTGACTGAATAACTTCTTCGTCCCCGCACGAGGGACCTTTTGCAAAGGGTCAACCGGGTTTCATTCTTATGGATTCGTTTCCTTTGCTGACCGCTGACTGCCGGCCGCCGACAGCTTCATTATCCGTCATCCTCATAACCTGCTCCGCCACCCTGTCGGCTTCCTGTTCGTATACATCGTTCGGCTGCCCGATCCTGAGTTTTGCATGGACAATTCCTGAATTAAATAATCCCTGCACCGCCTGATTTCCTATGGTCCTCTGAAGGCGCATTATCCGTCCAGCAGGCGAGTTCGCGGATTCAGCAACACCGATACTATGTCTCCTTAAAAAAGAAGAAGCCTTCCGCTCTTCGTGATGTTTAGCCGCTACTTTTATTCTTGCGCGCATTTATTCAATCATCCATATTTCGGTTATTATTCAGTTCTTATTTCTTCTTTTTCTTCAATTTTTCTATTTCCGTCCTCAATTCATCAATAACTTTTATATTATTGTCCAAATCCCTCTTAAATGCCTTCACCGCGATTTTCTCCCTTGCAGGTATATAGAATTGAGGCTTATTCTTTTTGTCGACTACGATCTCCACGGCATCACTCTCTTCAAGCTCTCTTACCTTGGAACTGAGCCGGTATAATTCTCTTTTGTTAGCCTCGGTAATCGTAACTGTATTGACCGTTTCAAATCCCCTTGCCTTCAGCGTTTCCTTGGCGCTTTCGACAGTCATATCTTTTACCTCTTTAGAGTCTTCATGCTCCTCAGCCTTACCCTCTATCCTTATGAGCTGTTCGGTGATCCAGCAGATGGCGGCAGCCGGATTATTGACTATCAGGTTGACATCCGGCACATCCACGTCCTTGAATTCATCAACAACGTCCTTCAATATATTTTCGGCGCCGCTGAAGAAAGAAGAGAAGAGATATTTGACATATGGAACGGATATTACATACTGGCGGCCTTCGTTCAGGTTCACTTCGTATTTTTTATCGTTTTCGTTATACTGGACAGAACCGAGTATCAGATAGTGTTCAGTTGGACAGCAGTCGGGGCAGCATGCCGTACTACCGCAAAAATCTTCCCTGAAGGCTTTGGCTTTTTCTTCAACGCATTTCCCGGGATAATCTATTTCTCCATTCTCTTTTTCATCCCTGCAGCCAGTATATATCTGGTCGGCCAGGCTCTTCCCGGACGAGCATTGCGCCGGCTGGGACGGATAACCGGCTTCGTCAAACAGTTTAACGCAGAAGCCCTCGTTCGTTCGTGAGTAGTCGCAGACCTTCTCCTCACACCCGCCACCCGGAGCATAGACAGGGACAGGGTCTGTCGGAACCTCGTTGTACTTGATGCCTATATAATATTTCCCCTTCCTGCCTCTGTCTTTTTCAGCACAAGGGTCTTCATTCCGGGCCGTGGTGGTATCAGGACAAAGGAGCTGTTTTTTTAGATCTATTTCATATTCTTCGCAGACAACGATCTCATTTCCAGCGCAGTCAAGGGCCATTCCCGGGGTAACGACAATCTTCGGGGATTTCGGATCAGCCGCCTTAATCCCCAGCCCGCATACCACTCCCCATCCGTGAAGCATCCGGTTGAGCAGTTTTCTCTTTTCATTGTGATATATCTGCTCTTCACGGAAATCCCTGTCGGTCAGGAGCATTCCGTGGAAATAACGGGTTCTTTTGAAATTATTATAATCGCATTGCCGGTCTTTTGGTCTGTCTTTACTCATTCTCTCCTCCTTTTGGATATCATATATTTTCAGTACCTGATCACAGAGGATACATAGCGGCAGCAATCAATTATGTCCGGATTTATTTCCTCTTTATCCTCTATGGTTTTTTTCATAATCCTTTTATATCACTAACCGGTTCTTCTGCGGCGTCTCTTCCGCTTCTTTTCCTCTTCAGGAGGCGCCACAAAAAACCAGCTCATAAAATCACCGCCCTGAGTCCCGTTCCCTGATGGCAATTTTCCCCCGATAAAATTACCGTCAAGGGCCCTGACATGCTTTCCGTTGTCCCCGGCGCTCATGATAAAATCACCCTTCAGGACAACCAGGAATTCAGCGCCCTTCTCACGGATCCGGGAATAACCGAAATAGACATCATAGAGCCACTCTGAGGTGACCTCAAAAATAGCTGTTGATTCCCCCGTGCCTGCATCATATTTATAAGATACCTTTCCCGGAATCTGCTCATACCTGTAATTTCCCGTATCCAGATCCTCCATCTTGACCTGGAATAAAAAGGTGTTCCCGTTAATAGTATCTTTGTTCAGCTTCCGGTCAAACATAACCTGCACGCCGTGTTTATAGATACCTTTCTCGAAGTCATCCCATTTGATTTCCGCTCCGTTCTCTTTCCAGTTAATCCCGATAACGTGGGGCAGGTCTCCGTGGAAGCAGTTAATTAAATCATAGAGTACCGGATTGCTATGGAGAATCTTTCTCCTGGAGCATGCATCGATTTCTCCGACAAGCCCGCCATCCTGGTCAACGGTTAATGTGGCCAGGACTAAACAGTGAGAATGAGGACATTCAGGACAACCTTCCCGGAGCCTGTCGCAGATATACTTATCCAGTGACTTGCTCTTATCTTCCGCGGTATGCGGACAGAAGTCATTGTGTTGGGGCATGTTATCATGAAGGGGAAAGACCCTTATCTTGAAAGCGTCCCTGATGCGGTTGAACTCGTGTTTCTCCTTCCGTTCACAGGCGACCGGAGAGATATTAATCACTTCTGTTTTGCATTCATGAAACTCGATGCAGACAGCAAGGTTCTTTAACTCCTCTTCCTTCTCCTCTTTTCCTTCCAGGCAGTGTGACTCTTCCGGGACTAACTTCACCTCCTGTTCCTCGCAGACCAGGATCTCCCTTCCACAGCAGTCGATCGCCAGCCCCGGCTTGACATAAACCTTCCCGTCTTTCTCATACACATCCAGGCCGCAGACGACTCCCCAGCCATTAACCATCCTGTTAATAAGCCATCTCTTTTCATTAAAATAGCTCTGCTCCGCGGAAAAGTCCCGGACCGTCATCAATTTTCCAAAATAAAAGTTGTTCCGTTCAAAGTATGGAATTTCACAGATGCCGCAACGTTTTTTGTCGTCCTTCTTCATACCTGACCTCCTATATCGCTTTAAATCAGTTTTAGATCCCTGTTTAATACCGAATGCCGCTCAACTTTGCCGCATTGTTCCCCCCCCATAAGAACGATTCCTGATCCGATTGCAGTCCTGTCTCCAAGGTGGAGAGGCAGGTAATCCCCAATCCGCGTATTTATCCCGATATAATCACTGCCTATCCTCATCTCACCGTGATTGATGAGCCGGTATTCGGTATGGGCCGGTTTTTCATCATCCAGGATCCGCCTTAATCCCTGTTCATATAAATTAAACTCCTCTGCTGAAAGATTAAGGAATACCGTAAAACGATGGACAAGAGGTAAAAACGGATCTTCAGGCGACTGAACTGAATCACGCAGCGCAACCCTGCCGATGATTGAATCATCGCCGAGCCGGAATCCGCGAACAGGCGTCCGGACAAGAATACTGCTCACCCCCAGTCTGAACGCTCCGCCCAGAACCACCGGTTTTCCTTCCCTTGAATGTTCCAGTATCAACGGTCTCTTTCCGGTATATAGTTCGATTAATCTCTTTATGCCTTCCGGAGTACCTTTGAGCTTGTAGAGTGCGGACGCCTCGACAATAAATTGACGTTTCCTCTCCTCGGGCCAGTCTTCTTCCAGTGCCAGATTAAGCCATGAAGCAAGCCATTCAAGAAAGCGCCGGGGAGCGATTTCAGGGTCGAGATACCTGAACAGGTTGATTATCTCTGTCTCAAGATCGAAAAAGACCGACTCAAAGATAGAGAGAAATCTCTCGAGAAATTCCCTGCTGACAGGGTCCTCCTGATATATAGCCGGCAGATAACGGAGATAGGAGATGCGGGGATAATAGACCTTCATCTCTGTTACTGAAGGCCTCGCCGCCTCATCATAAGTCGACATGCTGATTTTCAACCAGAAATAACGGCCGGTCTTCCCTCTGAAAAGCATGTCCCCCGGGTTCTTTTCAGGCCCGATCCAGGGGATGTTATTATCAATAAAGTCTGCCTTTTCCTGGACGGATCTGTCCGGATCCGTCAATGCCTCATCAATCGTCTGTTTTAACGACGGATCATCCGAGGCATAAAAATAGATATCCAGCACGGTCTTTGGCGGCAGGTTCGACTTTAAGGCCAGCCTGTGCCACCGGCAATTACTTATTCCGCTGTCCAATGTCTTCGTGTAATAATATCCTTCTTCCAGCGTAAACCCCTGCCGCGCTCTCAGAAGGGCGATCCCCTTTTCAGTGCCGGCGTAAAGGTCTCCCTTTGAATTAACGGCAAGCCCGTAAACCGGACCGGTTAACCCGGGGATATGTATCTTTCCTGTATAGCTTCCGTCGGCGTCGAATTGAAAAATCACTCCGGACGAGGCATCACCAACGAATATGTTCCCCTGTCTATCAATAACAATAGTAGAAGGCTGGAGCCCAGCGGGGAATTCCCCTGTCAGCCCGGAATATTCTCCTTCCGCCGTAAACTTGAGAAATCCTGTATATCCGTTGTCGACAATATAGATATAGTCTTCTTTTCCTATAGCCAGAGCAACAGGTTCTTTTAATTGCGTATCTCCAAAGCTCTTTATAAAGGCGCCGTTATTGCCATACTTAAAGACCTGTCCTGATTTTTGATCCAGGACATAGAGATTCCCTTCCCTGTCCAGCCCGATATCGACAGGGGCTTCAATGTCGTCAATGATGTATTTGATCTGGTAATGTTCCCGTGAGAATGCCTTCACCCTGTGATTAGCCGCGTCAAGCACCCATAATGTAAATTCGTCGATAATTATCCTTGATGGGGAGAGCGGTCCTCCGCCGCCGGAATCGCATCCGCCGGCTGTGGCGGCGGAAATCTTTTCGAGCCTTTGGGCCCGGGGGTCGTATTGATAGAGTCGACAGTCCGCGGCATCCATAAAATAGATCAGGCCGCATTCACCCACCGCCAGTCCGGAGGGTTTCTTGCCTCCGTTCACTTCCCCCGCCCATTCAACAAAGGTAACCATGGGGGAAAGGGTTACGCCCCCGTCTTTTATATCTTCGAGACGGTACGACAGGCCGCTCCCCCACTGTCCGGGCGTCCTGAAAATCTGAATCTTAAATTCCTGCTCTGTCATTACCTTCCTCTGTTTTTCCTATACTGTATTTATCCGCAATATTATTAAATTCTGTCGTCATCACAGGTTTTCTCACTGCTTCCGCCCGCTGTTGTCGCAACATTCGGGTTAATATCTATCCTGTGTTCACCTGAAAATACCAGTGAAACCGGTGAAATCCTGATCGCGTCACCTTCCCGGCGATACCCTTCCGCGCTGATCGAAACACCCGTCGCATAATCAACACCTTCAACTTTATCTATAACCTGATATATCTCCGATATATAAACAGCACGCCCAAACAGCCATCCCTTGCCGTCCGGCCCTCCTTTTAAAGGGTCAAGGAATGTTTCAAGCGCCTTCATGAGACGTTTTTGCACTTCTGCCGGGCTACTTTTTTTCCTGATATGAATACCGGCGGTTACAGACACCTTTACATATTCAGGGCCGATAACATGCACATCCGTCGTGATAAGCCTGTGTTTATTCAGATGATCGAGGATCGTCAGGAGGAAGCCCTCCCCCGGAACAGGCGTAGTCGCGCCTTCCCTTACATACGGGACCGCAACAACCGTAACGGTACCGGGTATGGAGATACAGGGATAACCGGGATGATAATCCGGTATCACTTTTGCCCTTGCGACACGCAATCCCGGCGTCGACAGCGCCATCAGTTCATAATCCGTTGAAGTAATGCATCGGTACGGTGTCCTGAAATCCTTTTTTGCCCTCGCCTTTGCATGTTCTATTGTTTCGGCGGTTCTACCTCCTGCCGCAGCCTCCAGGTTTATCCCGGAAATTCCCTCAAACCCTGCTTTATTAACCCTGAACTTCCATCCTTCAGGAATGTTCCCCTTCAGGCCGAGGGTGGTTTTATAAGAGACGTTAATAGATTGTGATTCGAGTGGGATTCGGCCGTTCAGGCCATTACCAAAGATTATCTCGCCTTTTTCATGATCAAACATATAATGCAGGTCATCCGGGTCCGATGAATCAAAGTCACCGACCTCATCCCAGATATCCCAACCACCGGATCCATTCTCCAGATAAACCATCTGGCTTCCCTTTATAACCGGCGTCTGCTTCAGCAGCACCTTATGTCCGGGGAACCCGCTTCCGGCACCGTAAGACTCATCTTTTGCGGCCTCGACCTGGACCGCCAGGACGGTATTCAGCATGATCCTGTTGATCAACGGCGCAATCTCATAGTCGCCTTCCTTCAGCCGGCAGCGTATCCAGAAGAGGCCGTCTCTTTCATCCATGAAAGCCGGCCCGTCAAAGACTATTCTCCCGCTTTTCATCAGGGCTAAAGTGGTATCCTTTTCAACAGTGACTTCATTCCATGTCCCTCCGCTCAGATACTCCCAGGCTACTGCAGCGGACGGCAGGACCTTTTGCTGTTCCCCGCCGTGGCTTCCGGGGGCAGGCAGATCGTCTTCATAAAGAATAAAACTGAGATGAATCTTTCCACCCGCGGGAAGTTTATCATCAAACCCCAGTAAAAGCTCCGAGCCTTCAGCCGGTTTATCGCCAAAGGCGGCAAAAGATATATCATCTTTGCTGTTCGCCTCGGTATTGTCGACCGTCTGTGATCCATGAACGGTTTCAATCGATTTCAGGGCCACGGGGATTAACGTGAATTCTTCCTCCGTCATAAAAACTATCTTTCCCTGCCCTGTTTCGGTAATAAGCTCTGTCCCTGTCCCGATAATCTTTTCCGTTGTCACGTTTTCAAATGTTATCTCCACGCCCGCGGGTTTGACAGTATATGGATACAGGCCTACGAGTTTGAGAAACTTCAGGTATTGCGCGTCCGTCAGCCTGTTAAGCTGATATATCTGCATCTCAGCCAGCCAGGAAAAGAGCTCGATAAAAGTAATCCCAGGGTCATGGACGTTGTGGTCGGTCCATTCAGGTGCATACCGGGTTATCAGTGACCGGGCTTCATTTACTAATTCATCAAATTTTTTGTCGTCGAGATCCGGAACCGGCAGACCCATACTTATGACCCTCCGTTAATCGCATGAATTTTAACTGCATGAATCCCGTTAGCTACCAGGAAATTCCTCTTTATCTCAAGAACATCTTCGCCGTCCGCTCCTTCAGCACCAATCTTTAAGTTTTCGACGTGATCAACTCCGTCGATATCTTCGAGCAGGGCGTAAATATCAGAGACGGAGACATCACGGCCAAACTCCCAGCCCTTGCCTTCAGGTCCTCCCGTCAATGGATGGAAGAAGGCATTCATCTTCTTCCTGACCTCACGTTCCACTTTAGACGAAACGTCTATGGATACGACAAATACATCAACGGAAACATTGATCTTCATGTAAAAAGGGCCGTCTACATTAACATGCCTGACATATGAGAGGGTATTGGCACAGTGCCCTTCAAGGTACTTGCGCACCTTTCTTTTCAATTCCAGTGAAGGCAGCGGCTCCGGCGTCTTCTCATCAGGGACTATAATCACCGTGACCCAGCCGGTCTCGGTCTCCCTCTCCCTGCCTGCGGTTATTCTGTTGTTGGTATTTGGAAGGCATCTGGCTTTCGCCACTTTTCTTGATGACTGTTTCGCAAGCCATTCAAAGTCCTCCGCGGTTACCGCGCGGTTCCTGTGGCTGATCATCGCCGGCCCTGTCTCCAGCATCTGATCGACTGTTGCGGTATCCGCGCCTCCGCCGGCAGCAACGTGGTTTACTGCTTTGTTGACGCCGGCGACCGATGACTTGAGCGACTTAATCTCCTCCGCCTTCACATTTCCCTGCGCTCCTCCGCCGGTCTGATAGGAGACCGCCCTGATATTGTCATCTCCGGCAGGAGGAATCATGCCGTTCAGACCATCGCCGAACAGAACCTTCCCTGTGGCCCGGTCAAGGGTGTAATGGCGGCTCTTTGGCGTTGAATCAAAAAAGTCCTGGACTTCCGACCACAATACCCGGACTTCTTTTACTTCTCCACTGTCGTCCTTTACTTCATATAATGCGTCTTCGCCGGAGGCATCGACCAGATGTTTTTTCTCCTCATCGGAAAGGACCTCGCTCACCACTATCTTCTCTCCCTCAAGGACGGGGGTCTTCAGGAAGGAAAAGGTCTGTGAAGGCTCCCCATCGCTCGATCCGAGGATCTCGTCCTTGATCGTCTCCGCCTGGATCGCCCATGTTGTATTGGGATAAATACCGCCCAGGCAGGGTGAAGCTTCATATTCACCTTCTGCAAGGCTGCCCTTTATCCAGTAGAGATAACTGCCGAATAAGGACCGGCCGGCAAAACCGGATGGCACTATGAACTCCAGCATATCCGCCCTGATCAGGCCTTCGGTGGAATCGAGATAACTCATCTCACCCCATTTTTTATCCGTGCTATATGTCCATTCCAGTTTCGGCTTCTTCTCATCGGTATATGAAAGTTCCGATGCGTCAAAGAAGATCCTTACAGGACCGCCACTGAATGATTTTCCGAAACCAAGATAAACCGTACGGTTTTTTTCATCCAGCTGCGCAAAAGGAGAAAAGATTTTGTCCTTGCCGATGCATGTGTCGGTCTGGTCTATATATGCGAGGTTGTTATAAGCAAGACATTTCTCGGGATACTGTTCGGTTATCACTTCATAACTGATAGTCAGGCTGTTTACAAGTGGCGGCCGGATAGTACTTTTGGTCGAAATAACCTGCTGGGCATAGCCGGACAATTCGGACGTTTTACTATTCCGGGAAAGAGCAAAGGTCTCTTTTCCATAGTCGCCGCCCACAATCCTCGCCCTTATCCAGTAACTCTTCTGCCCGGCAACTTCAGTTTCGTCGGTATCAGAAGGCAGGTCAAATTTTATCTCTCCGCTCTTGAGGAGATTCGATGTTTTATCGCTGATTCCTTTTATCGCAACCCATCCTGTCTTATTCCAGTATTCCCATGTGAGTACAGGGTTAACACTAGTTTCATCCGGGTCTTTATATTCATTCCAACTCTCCGCAAGTCCTATAACTCTTCCGGCCAGAGAATTCCGGCTGCTTGCTGAAAATATGTATTTTGTGGTCGAATGCATCGGCGGCGGAAGGACAAAAGGAGAAAATTTGAGCATTACATGCCCCGGGGCTTTATGATTTTTCCAATTTGCGTCAAGCCGTTCCCACAGGCCGTTACCGGAGTCTCTGATGAATATATGCCTTCCGGTAAGATTGACGGGATCATCGAAATATCCATGAGGATCTGAATCGACATATGCTCCGGGAGGAAGGCCCAGGCCATTCCAGCTGTTGATTAGCCCGTTAAACTCCCATAATCTGCCGTCAGACCCTTTTACATATGCCTTTATGCCGGAAGTTGAGACCGCCGCATAAGGCCTTGAATCGACTTTAACTCCATTTACGCCGTCCGGCAGGCCGTAATCGGTCCATATTCCGGCTGATTTATCACCTGCCTCACAGTCCAGTCCATATAAGCGTCCGTCCGAGCCGCCCGCGAATATTCTTATTCTGATCTTGTATGAAGCAGTAAGTTCGGCATAGACCGCGTAAGGAGAAGATTGAATGGACGCACTGTGTTTTCTACGGCTCTGCCATTGGCCGGTCATATTGCCGGCATCACGGTAAAACTCATACATGTTGCCGTCCGATCCTGTCACAAATACGGATATTATTATATTACCAACTGTATCATCACCATAAATCGCGGAAGGGTCGGATTTAACCTCCACTCCGTCCACAGGAGTTCCATGATCCAGCCACTGCCACTGGGATCCGTTATAGAACCTTTCAACAAGATGGCCGTTTTCAGCCGTTACAAAGACATAAACATTCCCTGTCGATCCCTGATTATCTGTCACGGCAGCAGGCGCTGCTTCAGATACTATCTTTGTATCCGGCGGCAGTCCATGGTCGGTCCAGTCAGAGCTGTAATCCGAGGAAGAAGCGATTTCCACCTCAACGAGTCTTCCGTAAGTCCCCCTTGCAAATATCTTTATATATTCCCTCTGCCCGGAATAAATCACGGCGGGCGTTCCCAGAATCCCTCTCGGTTCCAGGTCGAAGTCAAGTTTTATCTTTGCGCCCTTTTTAGAAAATATCTCCTCGCTCGCAACGCAGAGATTATC
>VAPF01061540.1_pt1 | contig 15425 bp, 9 predicted proteins | sample 3393931 | NCBI WGS metagenome assembly VAPF01 (sample SAMN08290437, study PRJNA428436) | hydrothermal vent metagenome | isolation source: Deep-sea hydrothermal vent chimney | place: Atlantic Ocean: South-mid Altantic Ridge | depth 2773 m m | reverse complement strand
TTAACCTCCCGCATGATAACCTGCGGCCTGGTAACCTGAAATTCATAGCCCTCACGACGCATCTTTTCAATGAGAATTGAGAGGTGAAGCTCACCCCGCCCCGCCACCCGATAACCCACGGCATCGGTGAGTGGTTCAACATGCAGAGCCACATCGGCCAGGGTCTCTTTGGCCAGCCGGGCCTCGATATGCCGCGAGGTTACGTACTTACCCTCCTGACCGGCAAAGGGTGAATCGTTAGGAATAAAATTCATGGCCAGGGTGGGTGGATCAATATCAATAATTGGCAATGGGGCAGGATTTTCAGGGTCGGTAAAGGTTACCCCCACCGTGACATTATCCAGACCGGCCACGGCCACGATCTCACCAACCCCGGCCTCATTGACGGCCACCTTCTCATTACCCTCAAAATGGAATATCTTGGAAATCCGGGTGGAGGCGATATCGCCCTCCCGGCTGACAACCGCCACATCCTTGTTGATCTTCAAGACCCCATTTACCACCTTACCAATGCCGAGGCGGCCAAGATAGGGGGAATAATCAATGGTATTAACTTGCATCTGCAGGGGTGCCGACTCAGAGCCCCGCGGAGCGGGAACATGCTTAACAATCAACTCTGATATTGGCTTCATATCCATATTGTCGGAGGTTAAATCGTGGCGGGCATAGCCCTCCTTGGCCGAGGCGTAAACCACCGGGAAATCAAGCAGATCATCCGGGGCATTCAATTTAACAAAAAGATCAAAGACCTGATCCACCACCCATTCACAGCGGGCGGCAGGCTTATCTATCTTATTGATGACTACAACAATAGGCATATCGACAGCCAGGGCCTTTTTCAAGACAAAATAGGTCTGCGGCATGGGCCCTTCCTGGGCATCGACCAGCAGCAATGCCCCGTCCGCCATACGCATTACCCGCTCCACCTGACCGCCGAAATCGGCATGGCCGGGGGTATCAATAATATTAATAAAATGATCCTCAAAGATATAAGAGCCGTTCTTGGAGGTAATGGTAATCCCCCGCTCCTTCTCGAGATCCATGGAATCCATGAGACGCTCGACAACCTCCTGATTTTCTCTGAACATACCGCTCTGTTGAAAAAGCTGATCAACCAAGGTAGTCTTGCCATGATCGACATGAGCGATAATTGCCACATTCCTTATCTTCTGCTGTTCCATTTGTTTACCTTTAAAAAAAAAGAGCCACCCCCCAAATGAGGATGGCAGAAAAACTCAGTGGCGTCCGGTATAAAACCCGTTGCATGTCTTAATGCAAATAATCCGGGCGTAAATAATTCTGGCGTATTGCAATACGCCCCTACCGAGAAAAATTATATAAAATATATCAAATACATGTTATTAGCAAGCAGTTATTTCGTAAACCGGTAAACAGAGCAATATGAAAAACCCCTCAGAAAACAGCGGTCGCCTTGCCCGCTCCGCCGGAGTAATAAGCGCTGCCATCATGTGCAGCCGGGTTCTCGGTCTGGTGCGAGAACAGGTAATGGCCGCCCTCTTCGGCGCCGGCACAAGCTATGATGCCTTTGTGGTCGCCTTCCGCATCCCCAACCTCCTGCGCGACCTTTTTGGCGAAGGGGCCTTGAGCGCCGCCTTTGTCGCCGTTTTCTCGGACTACGACCAGAACAGGGACGCCGCCGCCACCTGGCGGCTGGCCAATAACGTTATCGTCTGCGTGGGGATAATTCTCTCGCTTATCACTATTATCGGCATGTATTTCGCCCGGCCCATAGTCATGCTCATCGCCCCTGATTTTTCCAGGGTTGCCGGTAAAATCGCTCTCACCCAGTATCTGACGGTCATCATGTTCCCCTTTCTTATCTTTGTCTCCCTGTCGGCTGTGATAATGGGTATTTTAAACAGTAAAAATCGCTTTTTCATCCCCTCCGTAGCCTCCAGCTTCTTCAACTTAGGTTCCATCATTGGCGGGGTTTCCCTCGCCCTCATCATGCCGCGCTTCGGACAACCGGCCATTGTCGGCATGGCGGTGGGTACCCTCATCGGCGGCTTTCTGCAATTAGCCGGACAACTGCCCACCCTGCGGGGTACCGGCTTTAAATTTAAACCGATCATGGACTGGCGCGATCCGGGGCTCATCCGGGTCTTTAAACTGATGATCCCAGCTGTGGTGGGCCTGGGCGCTACCCAAATCAACATCTTTGTTAATACCAATTTTGCCGCCTCCTGTGCCGTGGGCAGTGTCTCATGGCTTAACTACGCCTTTCGCCTGGTTCAATTCCCCATTGGTGTCTTCGGAGTGGCGGTATCCATTGCCACCATGCCCATTGTCTCCCGCTGCGCGGCTGTCAAAGATTTAAAGGGTTTAAAGGAGACCTATGTCTCAGCCCTGACCATGGGCTTCAGCCTCACCATTCCCGCCACCATCGGCCTCTACTATCTTGCTGTGCCCATCATCCGGATTATTTTTCAACATGGCCGTTTCAGCGCCTATGACACCATCATGACCGCCGAGGCCCTGACCTTCTACGTCCTGGGGCTCTTTGCCTATGCCTCCGTCAAAATTACAGTCCCGGTATTCTACGCCTTAAATGACACCAAATTCCCAGTCATGGGCAGTTTCCTCGCCGTGGCCACTAATATCGTCATGATAATCCTGACCATCGGCCCTCTTCAGCACCGGGCTATTGCCCTCTCTACCTCCTGCGCCATGTTCGGTGATTTTTTATTTTTAAGTATTGTTCTCTACCACAAGCTGAATGGTTACCCCTTAAGATACCTGTTTAACAGCCTTGGCAAAATTATCTTTGCGGCCCTCTGCATGTGGGCCTGGCTCTTCCTGCTCCGCAACTGGCTGGCCGGCTGGCTGAGCGGCGGCCTGACAACGGGCATGAGCGCGGTTATCCTGATGATTGGCAGCAGCGCTCTTCTCTACGGCGGCATACTTTACCTGAGCGGTTTGCAGGAATTACGGGTTTTGGTTGACAAAGTCAGATCCCGTCTGGGATGACAAATCACATGGAGCGGGTAAACGTTTCATGACCACCTTGTTACACACACTCAGGCTGTCTGACGGCTTGGGCCAGGGCCATATTGACCTGAGCCATCAAGGCCGGTACTGCGGTATCCACCCGCATAATCCTCGGCCCCGGACTAAATACCCCAAAACCGGCCGCCTGGAATTTCTCAATCTCAAAATCCACCCAGCCGCCCTCCGGGCCGATGGCGAGAAAGGCCCGGCTTCCGCCTCCCGCGGGGATAACAGCCCCACCGTCGGGATGGGCCACGATTCTTCCCCCGCCCCGACGAGCCAGAACAGGCGGCAGGATATCTTCAATAAAGGGTCGAAAACGCTGGTGAATAGACAACCCAGGAATTCTGGTATCCACCGCCTGCTCAAGCCCTTTGAACAAAAATTCGCGCCAGCCGCCCTCCGCAACCAGGGCCGAGGAGAAAAAGCTCTTTTCCACTCGATTAGCATTTATGAGATAGATATGATTAACCCCCAAGGTCACGGCCTGCACTAAAATCCGTTTCAGCATTACCGGCCGGGGCAGAGCGAGAATCAGATCCAGGGCCGGGGGCGGCGGCGGCGCTGTGTCTAACCTCAAACGCAGATGAACTCTGCCCAGAGCCATGGACATAATCCGCCCCGTCCCCATGGGCCCGTTCAGCACCCCGACCCGGAGATTATCCCCCGGCTGACAGCGCAGCACCTTATGAATATGCCGGGCCCGCTGGTCAGTCAAAACAAGCTCGTTACCGCTTATCTCTTGCGGCTGGACAATAATCAGATTCATGATATTATAGACAGTTTACGTCAATCTTATAAACTACAGGTATGCGGCCTCTCCACCAATGCGTTTTTTTATCCTGTTATATAACATAATTACCACCTTGCTGCTCATCCCCCTGAGTCCCGTCCTGCTCATCTGGGCCTTAAACCCCAAATATCGGGGGCGAATATGGCAGCGGCTGGGATACACTCTGCCCCGGCTTAACAAGGGCCGAGAGCCGCGCATATGGATACACGCCCTCTCCGTGGGCGAGATCGCCTCCAGCCTGCCGCTACTCACGGCTATCCGCCGGCAAATGCCAAATGCCTGCCTGATACTCTCCACCACGACGAGAGGCGGCACGGCCTATGCCGCGGCCCGCGCATCCTCCATAGTGGATCATATCATCTCCTTCCCCTTTGACCTCTTATGGCCGGTAAAAAAATATATTAACCGCCTAACCCCGGATATATTTATTCTCATTGAGACAGATTTCTGGCCCAATTTTACCTGGCAACTTAAATATCGTAACATCCCGATGATCCTTGCCAACGGCCGCCTCACCGCTCGCTCTTTGCAAGGATACAAACGGGCCGCCTTTTTCTTCCGCCCCCTCTTTAATTCCTTCACCACCCTTGGGGTACAGATGGCGTCTGATGCCGCTAATATGCGGCGGTTAGGCGTTGAATCAAAGAAAATTATCACCGCCGGTAATCTCAAATACGACCTGCCATCTCCCTCAGCCGCCCAGGCCCGGAAACAACCAATATTCAACAGACCGGCCGCCGGTGGCCCCCTGCTGGTGGCCGGCAGTACCCATGCGGGGGAGGAGGAGATAATCCTGCGAGCCTACGAGAGACTCCGTAAAGATATCCCTGATCTTGAGCTGATTATCGCCCCCCGCGACATTGAGCGCCGGGAGGCCATAGAGCGCTTAATCAAAGGCATGAATTTAACCAACGGCAGACGCAGCAAAGGTAGCAGCAAAGGCCTTATTATTCTCGACACCCTGGGCGAATTATCCACGGTTTACGCCATGGCCGACATAGCCATAGTAGGCGGCAGCCTCGTTGCCCAGGGTGGTCATAACCCGCTGGAACCCGCCCTGCACGGTACCCCCATCCTCTTTGGCCCTCACATGGAGGACTTCGCGGAGATCAGCCACGATCTTTTAAATTGCGGCGGAGCCAGGCAGATAGAAGCCGCTGAACTTTTACCCGCCCTGCGTGACCTGCTCAATAACCCGGAGAAGAGGCGTAAAATGGGGGTGCGGGCGGCCAATCTCATCCGCCACAATCAGGGAGCCGCTCGTCGTTATGTTAAGATTATCAAAGAGTCACTTGTCCATGACTAATAACAAGAATCTTATCAAGATACTATTCTTCTTTGGCCGCCCCCTGTCCCCTCTTTACTCTCTGCTGATGAGCTTCCGGGCCTGGCTTTACGCCAGGGGCTTAAAGGGGCAGGAACGGTTGCCGCGGCCGGTAATCAGCGTGGGTAATCTGAGCCTGGGCGGCACCGGCAAGACCCCCATGGTAATCTACCTTGGCCGCCTGCTTAAAAAAGCGGGCCTGCGGCCAGCCGTGCTCAGCCGGGGATATGGCGGTAGCAGTAAGGCGGCAATTAATATAGTCTCCAGAGAAGGGGGTGAAATACTTTTAAGCCCTCAAGAGGCAGGCGATGAACCGGTACTGTTAGCGAGGGAACTGAAAATCCCGGTAATCACCGGCCGCCAGAGACTAATCACCGGCCGCTATATTGTTGAGCAGGGACTCGCTGATGTCTTGATTATGGATGACGGCTTTCAGCACCTCGCCTTGGCCCGGGATCTGAATCTGGCTCTCTTTGATGCCGCCGCCCTGCCGGAACGTTTCTGGGTATTCCCCGGCGGCCCCTGGCGGGAGCCTGGAACGGCCTTAAAAAGGGCGGACTGCTTCGTGATTAATGGGGCTGAAAATATTAATAAGGAACGGATCAAGTCATTCTGCTTGAAGCTTACTGAAACTTATCCGGGCCGCCCCATCTTCAGGGGTTATTATACCGCCGACAGCCTTATTGACCCCCAGGGCATACAACACCCCATAAGCGCCCTGCCGCCCGGCCCGCTGCTGGCCTTCTGTGGTATTGCCCGGCCAGAGTCATTTTTCCAGACCTTAAATTCCATAGCAGAATCAAGGGTTATCGAAACGGCAAGCTTTCAGGATCATCACGCCTTTCAAGAAAAAGATATGATTTCCTTAAGCCGCCAGGCCAGGGAAACAGGATGCACGGCCCTCATCACTACTGAAAAAGATATGGTAAAGCTCAACGCCTTGCCTCTTACTCTGCCGCTCTGGATACTACGGGTCAAGCTCACCATGCCCCGGGATTTTGAACGCTTTGTCCTCGCCGCCCTCTAAACTGTGTTCCAATAGCCGCAGAGTGGCTGTGCCTTTTTTACCACAACCGCCGCATTGCCGCCCCATGATCAATAACTACCGTCTGCCAAAATAAGTTTATCAGTATGTATTATCGTTACTTTAATCTATCACTACATATTGCCAATATTTATGGCACGCCTCTTGCTTGAACTACCAAGCAGCTTAAATATTTCTATGATCGATATAAAATAAGGCAACTAATGGAATCATCACAACATACGTTAAAAGAAAGCATCAGCCTCTCTGGTATCGGCCTGCACTCTGGCTACAAGGTGAAACTGAACATAAAACCGGCCCGGGCCAACAACGGTATCCGGTTTAAATTAATCGGCCATCGGCAGTCAATGCCCGCTCTTGTTGACCGGGTCATTGATACCAGCCTGGCAACCACCATTGCTGACAAGGATATGGTATTCTCCACCACCGAGCATATCCTCGGGGCCTTGAGCGGCTTGGGGATCGACAACGCCACCATTGAACTTGACGCCCCTGAAGTTCCCATTATGGATGGCAGCGCTGAGGAATTTGTCAGGCGTCTGCAATCGGCTAATCGTAAGACCCAGCAATCCAAACGTCTTTTTTTAAAAATTATCAAGGAAATAACCTACAAGGAAGGTGATAAAAAAATCAAGATTCGGCCTCATAACGGCCTGCGCCTCAGCTGCAGCATCGATTTCGCCCATGGCTCAATCCAGAATCAGAGCTACAGTATTGACATATCACCCAAGTCTTTCAGCGCCGAAATCGCCTCAGCAAGAACCTTTGGTTTTTTTGACCAGGTAAAGCAGCTCCAAGCCAATGGCTACGCCCTGGGAGGTTCATTAGACAACGCAGTGGTTGTGGACGAAAACGGGGTTATGAATAAAGAAGGACTACGCTTTAAGGATGAATTTGTCCGTCACAAGATCCTTGATCTCTTAGGCGATTTATCCTTATTAGGCTACCCCCTTCTCGGGCATGTAATTGCCGAAAGATCAGGGCACAGCCAGCATTTTGGCTTAATGAAGGAGCTGGCGGCCCATCCGGAATGCTGGCAGATTGTAGAGTTGAACAAGACAAACAAGAACGGCAGCATGTTGAGAAAAAGAATAGCCTCAAGCCCCAGGAAGACCGGGGTTCGCCGGCGGCTTTTCTGGAGCCTGCCGGTTTCATCCGCCACCCCCAGCCCGGCTGCCGTCTGAGCATAGTCTGGTTCCCACGCTCCTGCGTGGGAACCCATACTTTATGTTACTCTGCCTCCCTCGTCTGCATTCCCACGCAGGAGCGTGGGAACGAGGGACGAACGAGGGACGAGGGAGCTTGCAAATGAGACCGGGGGTTCACCGGCGGCCTTTCTGGAGCCTGTCGGTTTCATCCGCCACCCTCAACCCGGCTAAACTCGTTCCCACGCTCCTGCGTGGGAACCCATACTTTGTTATTCTGCCCCCCATCTGCGTTCCCACGCAGGAGCGTGGGAACGAGGGGTTAAAACGAAGAAGATAGGACTACATTTTCAAGCGGCCAGAATTCTGCCCTTTCAGATACCGGTGGCACTTACAATCAATCTTCCGGTCTATCCGTCCACGAATTTCATCTTCAGGGTCATTATCTGCGGTAGGCATTTAATAAAACAATCCAGCAAATGCGGATCAAAATGGCTGCCGCGTCCCTTCTGCATGATGGCCAGTGACTCATCAACCGTCATAGCCGCCTTGTACACCCGGTCGGAGGTCAAGGCATCAAAGACATCACAAACCGCCGCGACACGTCCAGAGACGGGAATTTCACTCCCGACCAGCCCGCGCGGGTAACCGCTGCCGTCAAATTTCTCATGGTGGGTATAGGCGATAACCGCCCCCAGATTCAGCAGGTCAGACTTGGAGTCTGACAGAATCCGATAGCCAATCTCAGAATGTTTCTTGATAATTTCAAATTCTTCGACGGTCAGTTTACCGGGTTTTAACAAGATGGTATCTGGAATACCTATCTTGCCGACATCGTGCAAAGGGCCAGCCAGGCGCAGGTTCTCACTTAAATCATCCGACATCCCGGCCTCCCGGGCCAGGGTGCCGCAAAAATATCCCATGCGGATGGTATGCTGGGCGGTTTCATTGTCCCTGAACTCCGCCGCCTTGGCCAGCCGGTAAATAGTTTCCTCCCTGGAAGCCCGCACCTCCAGTTCCGCCAGTTTCAGCTTCTCCGTCCGCTCATTAATCAGCTCCTCCAGTTCCTCACTATAACGGTAATTATCAATCTCTAACTGTAGACGATGGAGGGCGTTGGCGACATTAATCAACAACTCGTTACGATCAAAAGGCTTAATTATGTAGCCGTAGGCCCCCATTTCCAGGGTCTTTATGGCTACACTACGATCATCAATCGCCGTCACCATCAGGACGGCAATACGTTTATCATAATTATTTTGAAGATAATCTAAAAGATCAATACCGCTTTTATGGGGCATATTGATATCGGATATCACCAGGGAATATTGATCATGAGCCAGCTTTTCCAGGGCCTCATCAACCCCGGAGGCAGTGGAGGCCTCATAGCCCTCATGAACCACGAGATGCTTGATCAATTCACAGATAGCAGTCTCATCATCAACAACCAAAATTTTATGCTCAGCACTATTAAATTTCATTATATATATTGTATATTTGTAACTTAGGTGTGACTGTAAATTGCCCTAAACGCCGAGCTGTAACTGCTTAGATGTGCTTCAGATCGGAGTGCAACTAAATAGTTATGTATATTTCTGTATGTGCCTGTTAAAATAACCGACAACGAACTAAGATATTCTATTTAATTTTTTGGGATAAGTCAAAAATCTTACCCAAAAAACTTACGACTCGGTAAACTCACTTTACTGATTTCCTGCCTTTTGCCTGCTGTTCTTCCTTTTCCCCCATCTTGTTCACCCAATTTAAAATTAGACAAAACGCATAAAATACCTTTCCGGGCGCTTGATTATTGACTATAATAAAAAGTCCGCCCCTTATCTGCCGACTTAAGGCTTTTTTCACTCCCCCTTAGGCGCATCCGGGCTTATTACATAAAAACTATACTGACCTGTAAGAAAATAACCATAAAATGCCATTGAACCGTCCCGCATTTGATATGCCTATAACAAGTTCGCCCTCAAATGATTTTACCCGGATATATCAAAAATTACCGCCCTTTTCCCGGCTTGTTTTGCAGTTAGCCTCTGTTATTCACGAGCCTATAAATCTATCCACCCTCTTGAAATGTCTTTATGATTGCGAAATATCCACGGATGTTTCCAGAGCAGATTATGCCCGCCAGATCCACCCATGTCTGGCCCACCTGCGGGAGAAAAACCTGCTTAACGCCCGTTGCCAGTGCCACGACGATATCGTGGAAATTGTTGCCCGTCAGGCGGTAAAAGAGGATCATTTCAACACCTTGGCGCAGGCGGTACGTGCCGTTCTGCCCTCCATACCAATATCATACAAGGCCGACAAATCAGCCAGCCGCCGTGATATCCGTGATTTACGAATTGCCCTCTATTCCCATGACACAACAGCTTTTCATCAACACCTCATCAACTATTATCAACGCTCACCTGCCGCCTCTAGTCCACATCCCATTGTCAATATCTGCGGCCGGGCCTTCTCCGCCTCCTGGATGGCAACCATGCCGGATCATATCCAGTTTCTGGCCTTACATGAAATTTTAAAGGATCACCAGGGCCGCCTGCTACCCATTACCGTGCATCTTAATTATCTTGAGTACGGCACCACAGACGGGGAATCCCCCCCCATGCTTCGCCATCCATCATTCATGTATCTTTTGGTCTCTTCCCTGCTGCTGCGTGGAGAATTTGAGCGGGCGGAAAAAATTCTTGCCGCCCACGGCGGGCAGCTCACAGGTTTAGGACTTGATGGCTGGCGGGCCGTGCTTAAGGGCGATATGGAAGAGGCCCTGACCATTTTCATGGCTGATCTCCAAACCCTGCGCCAGATAAATAACGACGAAGAGGCCTATTTTACCGGCTTCGAGGGCGTATTATTTTTTCTGGCCCTCTTACAGTCGAAATCGCCCGAGGCCGCCAGCCTGCGCCATAAAATTTATACCGACCGCAAACCGCTGAAAGGCAGTCGTCTCTACCGCCAGACCTACCAGATTCTCTTTGATGTCTTCATCTGCCGCCAGAAACAGGTTACCGATCCCCAGCTCCGGGCCATTGATTATTCACCGCCGGCCTTTAACAGTATATCCTCACTCTTTGCTGGTCTTGCCGCCTTTTGGTTAGAGGGAAGAATGTCACCGGAGCTGCAGGCCGCCCTCACCGATAATTTTGAGCGGGCGGCTCTGAACGGTTACCATTGGCTGGCCCAGGAAATGGCGGAAGTCCTCTATCTAACCTCGGGCGACAGCGGATATCAGGAGGCAGCCACCGCCTGGCGTAATAACTGGCAGACTCAGCCCCTGATAAAGGCCATCCACCACGAAGAGCCATGGCAGCGGGCGGTGAGAGGACTACGTTCAATTATTAATCATGCCACTGCGCTGAGCGAACAGAGTATCCGCCTTATCTGGCTTCTGACCATTGACGAGACAAGCGGGTCAGTAGTCGCAATTACCCCAAAGGAACAAAAATTTTCTCAGCAGACCGGCTGGAGTAAAGGCCGGGTCTTATCTCTGCAGAAAATAGCCCTGCCCAGTACCCTGCGAGATTTGGGTGTCCAGGATAAAAGCATCTGCGCCGCTATCCACAAAAGGACAGGTAACAGCCGTAATCTGGAATATTATTTTGATATCGAACAGGCAGTTCTGGCCATGATTAATCATCCCATGATCTTCCGGGATCACGAAGAATTGATCCATCTGGAAATTGTCCAGGCCGAGCCGCAATTACGAATCAAAAATGAACGCCGCAATGTGGCGATAAAATTCACCCCCTTTCCCAGCGCAGATGAAACAATTATCACCCGTTTCTGTCCGCCGGGCAGGATCATGGTCTATCAATTAACCGAAACAAGTCATAAAATAGCCGACATGATTGGGGTCAGCGGACTTCTGGTACCCGAAAAGGCAAAGAGTAAGGTGTTGGATTTATTAGCGGGTATTGCCGGACATGTCCCCGTTTATTCTGATTTTTCAGCCCCCGCCGCCACCTTACGTAATATAACCTCAGACAGCAAAATATACTGCCAGATTGTCCCCAACCGCGGCGGTTTTGACATCTCCTTTAATATCAAACCATTAGGAGCAGGCGGCCCGATCCTGAAACCTGGGACAGGGGCCAGAATAATCATCGCCGATATAGATGGAGAACGCCTGCAGACCATGAGAGATTTCAGTATGGAAGAGGAGGTCGCTCACGATATAGTAAGCGCCTGTCCTTCCATGAGCCTTCTGCCGGATGACAATTGGCATTGGCTGCTGCCCGACCTCCAGGACTGCCTGAATTTCCTGCTGGAATTACAGCCTCTTACCAATAATGTGGTTATTGAATGGCCCCAGGGTGAAAACCTGCGGATCAAACAACGGGCCGGGGTTGAACAGTTATATCTCAAGGTCAACAAGCATAAAAACTGGTTTGCCATCAACGGCAAACTGCAGGTCGACGACAATCATCTTATTGAAATCCGCCAGCTTCTGGATCTGGTTAAACAACACAACAGTCGTTTCGTTCCTCTTTCAGATCAGGAATATCTATCGCTCACTGAAGATCTCTTCCAGCACTTAAATGATATAAACGCCATAACCAGCCGCCAGGATGATCTTTTACGCCTGCCGCAGGCGGCCGCCCCTCTGCTTCACAATATAGCCGCTAATCTTGGTAAATTAGAGAGTGACAAACATTGGTTAGAGGCCGCCAAAAGGATTGATGAGGCCGAGGCCTATACGCCGGAGCTGCCTTCCACCCTGAATGCCAGTCTGCGTTCCTACCAGCGGGAAGGCTTCACCTGGATGGCCAGGCTGGCCTATCTTAACTGCGGTGCCTGCCTCGCCGATGAAATGGGACTTGGCAAAACCGTACAGGCCCTGGCCCTGATGCTCGACCAGGCCGCCCATGGCCCCTGCTTAGTGCTGGCCCCCACTTCGGTGTGCTATAACTGGATCAACGAGGCTCAACGTTTCGCTCCCACCTTAAATTGTGTTTCGCTGAACCCCACCGACCGCCAGCAGACCATTGATGAACTGCGCCCTTTTGATTTGCTTATTACCAGCTACGGCCTGCTCCAGCAGGAGGCCGAAATGCTCACCGCGCGGCAGTGGCAGGTGATTGTCCTCGATGAGGCCCAGGCCATAAAAAATATGGCCACCAAACGCTCAAAAGCGGCCATGCGCCTGAAGGGGCGCTTCAAAATGATTACTACCGGTACCCCGCTGGAGAATAATCTTGGAGAGCTCTGGAATTTATTTAATTTTATAAATCCCGGCATATTGGGCAGTATAACCTCTTTTAACCACCGCTTCGCCATCCCCATCGAACGGGATAAAAGCCGCGAGGCCCAGCAGAGACTTAAAAAAATCATCCGCCCCTTTATCCTCCGGCGCCTTAAATCACAGGTTCTTGATGACCTGCCTCCCCGCACCGAGATTAATCTCCACGTCAAATTAAGCCCGAAAGAGGCTGCCTTCTACGAGACATTACGCCGTGAGGCCTTGAATATTCTTGAAGCCGCCCCGCAACAGCACCGTAATATGCGTATTCTGGCCGAGATTATGCGTCTGCGGCAGGCCTGTTGCAACCCGGCCATGGTGGAACCGGGAATTCCAATTAAAAGTTCCAAATTAGCCCTTTTCGAAGAACTTATTGACGAATTATTATTAAACGGTCATAAGGTACTGGTATTCAGCCAATTTGTCGGCCATTTGACCATTCTGAAGAATTTTTTAGATCATAAAGAGATAAATTATCAATATCTCGATGGCAGTACCCCGGTCAGGGAACGTAAAAAACGGGTGGAAGCGTTCCAGGCCGGTGAGGGCGACATATTTTTAATCAGCTTAAAAGCCGGCGGTCTGGGCCTGAACCTGACAGCGGCCAACTATGTCATTCACATGGACCCCTGGTGGAATCCAGCCGTGGAGGATCAGGCTTCTGATCGTATTCACCGCATAGGCCAAAAACGACCGGTAACTATCTATCGTCTTATCACCAGAGATACCATTGAAGAAAAGATAGTCACCCTGCACAAGGAGAAGAGAGAGCTGGCCGACAACCTCCTCCAGGGTACTGATCTTAATCATAAAATTTCTGCGACTGAGCTACTGGCTCTTTTGCAGGACGATGACGGGGCTCGACCTGAAGCGCTCGCATACGATCCTAATCGTAAGTAAGCGCTCCATGAACAAAAACACTCTGCTGCACGCACTTAAGTTCCCCAGGTAAGCAAGTCTGCGAGACTCCGACACACAGGGTGGTTATTCGGGGTACTTAATTACGCCCAGCAGGGCGTCCCTGAAACGCTCGCATACGATCGTAGTCGTACCACTACATTTCGAGAGGTTATAAAGTCAAGAGTGTGGTTTGTTGAGCGCTTACTAAAATACCTGAGCAGTTACATTTAGATGTCACGCTGAATATTTACTCGGATTAAATGGAGGAAAAGTATGAGCACCATGAAAAACCTTATTGGACTCCTGCTGTTTATCACTCTTGTATGGCCGGGAGGATCTGTACTGGCAGCAGAAACACAGCCCGAAACCCGTTATATAAGTGACACCCTCATTGTCACCCTCCGTGACGGTCCAGGCCCCTCATACACCCCATTAAAGGCCTTGAGAACAGGCACGAAGCTTACCGTTTTAGACAAGCAGAACCAATATATACAGGTGCAGACTGAAAATGGGGTTACCGGCTGGCTCAAGGCTCAATACACCATTCCAACCCCCCCGGGAGCCATTGAGGCCCCTAAGCTGAGAAGAGAATTAAACCGCTTAGTGCTGACCAATAAACACCTCAGCCAAAAGATTAAAAGCTTAAAAGATGAATTAGCTCAGATGCAGGCGGCACTACAGGATGCCAATAATAAGCTGACAGAGCAAGATAGCGCCGAGCAGGCGGCAAGTAAGACATTACAAGATAAAGCAGAGGCCATTACCAGTAAATATAACGAATTATTAGCCCAGTCTCAGGATGTAATCAAGCTTAAAAAAAGCCACGATCTCCTCAGCAAGACCTATAATACGCTGCGCCAACAGGCCGATAAACTGCGGCAGGAAAACCAGCAGTTAATCAGCAATACAAGAATTTACTGGTTTCTGGCCGGTGGCGGGATATTCCTCATTGGCTGGTTGATAGGCAAAAGCTCGTTGAAGAAAAAACGACCTTCTTTGTCGCTGTGATAATGAGAGAGTGTCCGAAAAATGAGGGTAATTTTTCGATTATTTTCGGACACTCTCCTGAACATACGGCATAATCAGGCCGCCTGGATGGCAATTTGTCTCGGTTTTGCATTATCTGATTTCGGAAGATGCAGATAAAGAACCCCGTCCCGCAGTTGCGCGTTTACCTTGTTTACGTCAATGGCCTGAGGAACCGAAAAGGAGCGGCTGAATTCCACATCGCCAAATTCCTCCCAGTTAACGGCCCCGTTCGTAACAAGTCTGCGCACCCCGCTGAGTTCCAATTTGCCATTGTCGATATTTACTTTGATATCATCCTTTTCGACTCCCGGCATATCGGCATGAAGCAGTATTTCATCATCATTTTCATAAATATCCACTGCCGGAGCTATCACCGCAATACTATGCTCCGGAACCCTCTCTTCCCGTTTAACAATATCCTTTCTCTCGCTCATAATCCACCTCCTGTAACTGAATAGTTATCTTTTTTAACCCACATCAATACGACGGGGTTTGGCCGCCTCCGCCTTCGGCAGGGTCATGGTCAACAGGCCATTGCGTAATTTGGCCTCTACCTTCTCAGCTTCAACGTCGGAGGGCAGGGTAAAACTACGGTTGAAACTAATTTCTCCCCTCTCGCCGCGATGTACCGCATACCCTTCCGGCACCTCAGCCTTCCGGGTACCGCTGATTTCGAGATAATTGCCTTGAATTTTGATAGCCAAATCATCTTTACTGAGCCCAGGCAGTTCAACCTGAAGTTCAAAATGGTCACCAGTGTCATAAAAATTTGTTAACGGCAACTCGCCACCGCTAAGCACCCGGCCACGACCATGAAGACGATCATAGTCCTCAAAATATCTGCCCATTCTTGAATGAAGCAGATCCATGGCACTAAACATACGATCAAAATCATTAATTCTTGTCCACATAGCCGACCTCCTGTT
>VAPF01021672.1_pt1 | contig 15472 bp, 12 predicted proteins | sample 3393931 | NCBI WGS metagenome assembly VAPF01 (sample SAMN08290437, study PRJNA428436) | hydrothermal vent metagenome | isolation source: Deep-sea hydrothermal vent chimney | place: Atlantic Ocean: South-mid Altantic Ridge | depth 2773 m m | reverse complement strand
CTAACCTAATTCGTTAGGCTTGCTCTTAAAGTTGTTTATTTCTAGCTTCATTTTTAGCCTTTGCCTGAAATATAATTCTCTCGATCATATCATCTACCATTTCATGTGTAGGAGTAATAGTTACCAAAGTGCCTCTATTGGGCATTGGATACCGGCATAAATAATCTGAATTCCAAGCACCTCCCCGAAAATATAAATCGTTAGTATTAGAGATTACATTTTTAAGATCATTTTCGTTTAAAACTAAATCATACCCGATAGCTTCATCGGTTAATGCTTTTAAATCGTGCCCCCATGAAATTTTACCACAAGCACATAAATATGTTTTAAGAGCCAACTCAATTAATAAACCTCTAACATGTTGGTTTGGGAATAATGTATTTTCTGCTAAGGATAAGCAATCAGAAGCGCGCCGATATTGTTCGACGTATTTGAAATAATCTCGAATGACTGAATCAGGCTCTATGTGTTCTTTTGGCATAGTTTTTTCTTATAGCCTAACAGTTAAATACACAGAATCCCCAATATTGATATTAGACAGAATCTGTATATTGCATAATTACGAACTCCATACTACTGCATAAGAAAACAGTTCCCCAGAAAAATGAAATTCACTAATATAACAAGGACGCTAACATATGAATAGAAATAGATCAAAGGCGGGTAATACTGAAATAAGATTTGGGCAGAGGCGGCTCAGTCTGGAGCGGTCAACTGCGAATTCTAGGATTATTACCCCGCATGCAACACGGGTGGAAGCGGACAATCAAGACCCGCAGCAATTGTCCTTAAGGTTTCGATGCCGGCAATAGTAACACGCTCATCCTTGCTCACGCATGCCAGGCATGCCGTCAAGAAACGTTTCTTGACCAGTGGCTTCATTTTGGCCAACTCATCCAGCGCGACCGTCAAGGTACCTGGCGTCATTTCTGAGCGTGGCTGAAAATTAAGCGCCATCGCTCCGATTGATTTAATACCTGCGGCAAAAGCCTGCTGGGCTTCGCTCTCGCCAGCGTGCTCGGCATGGGCCAGCATTGAGAGCAACAGTTCAGCAGGTGCCTTCACTGCACCAAGGTAGGAATACTTCTCTTTATCCCGCTTGCGCAAACCATAGACGATGTCTAACTGATGCAGAACCAACTGTTCAAGAATCCATTCGGAGAGAGCAATCCGCTTATCGGCCTTGATAAAGCCAGTGACCAGCGTACGAAATTCCTTATATTGCGGCAATGACAGCACCCGTAACGAAGGCATAGCCATATCGACGAGGGGCAAACGGAGTGCTTTCGGCAACCTGGCTATGCTGTCCAGCAATGACAGTGCCTTTGCCAACACCACAGGGTTCCCGGCATCGACTTGAGCTGCCCATTGTGCTTTTCGGATGACTGGATCCCTGTCGGCCAGCATGGCCAGAATGATGCCCTGTGCCCCTATCGGGTTTTTGGCCTCCTCCCTCACCTCTTCAGGCAATTGATCAATGAGAGTGTGAGCATGCTCAATGTGGGCTTCCCCAGGACGGCCCATTAATTCAATGGCCAACATGGCGTCAACAATACCCGCTGTTACATCCAGTTTCTGCTGTCGCGTTTTTCGAGCCGGCGCCATTTTCGGCGCGGGCCTGGACGGTTCAATGACCGGCATGACGAACCGCCCGTCCCAACCCGGGTCAATTTTTCTTATGCGTTTTTTAAGGGGGGGATGCGTTGAAAGAAGCGCATTGAAAAAAGAACTGGCGCCTTCCGCAAAATAGGCATGGCTGTATTCTGCGGCGGCGGGAGAGCCCAGCAAACCCCCCGAGCTGAGCCCGCCTATTTTCTTCAACGCCCCGGCAATCCCATCCCGGTTACGGGTGTACCTTACCGCAGAGGCATCGGCTAAATATTCCCGCTGCCGACTGACCATGGCCTTGATCAACTGCCCGATCGTCGTGCCCACAAAGCCAACCGCCATCAACCCCAATGCCAGCACCAATATGGCGAGAACAGCGCCCCCTGTATCCTTACCCCGATGCCTGACATGCCGCATGGCGCGTAATAGATAATAGCCAATCATGCCGAGAAGAAGAACGCCGTGAAGAATACCCGTCAAACGGATGTTCAGGCGCATATCACCATTAAATATGTGACTGAACTCATGGGCGATCACCCCCTGGAGTTCATCGCGGCTAAGATGATGCATGGCTCCATGGGTAATACCGATGACTGCGTCATTCGATGAATAACCGGCAGCAAAGGCATTAATACCGTTGCCTTGGATCAAATATACGGGAGGAACGGCCATGCCTGAGGCAATCGCCATTTCCTCAACAACGTTCAGTACCTTGCGCCTGTCGGGATCGGTACTGTCTTGGGGAATAATTTTTCCTCCCAGGGATTCGGCAACCGCCCGGCCGCCTGCCGACAACTGAATGAATTTAAACAGCGAGCCGCCGGCAATCACTGCCCCCACAATCAGCCCTGTTGTCCAGAACATTTTCCAATCAAAATACTGTTCCACTTCCGCCCATGAGCTAAACAACTGCCCCGTTTCCCTGAATACAATAACGCTCATCAGCAAAAGATTCGTGAGGGCGATAATACCGAGAATGGCGCAGACAAACAGGACGACCAATATCCAGGTCGACCGACGGGCTTTGCTCTGTGCCTGAAAGAAATTCACCGGGGGTTAGATCAAAAAGAGACTTTGGGCACCTCTTGAATGGCGGCGCTATCTTCAAATTCCAGATTGACCGCATCGGTTCTGTGCCCGAACATGCCTGTAAACATGCGTTGAGGAAAGGACTGCTTGTAAGTATTGTATTCCATGACGGCATCATTGAAGGCTTGACGGGCGAAGGCGACCTTGTTTTCAGTGCTGGTCAACTCCTCGGTCAATTGCATCATATTCTGGTTGGCTTTGAGATCTGGATAATCCTCCATGACGACATTGAAGCGGCCCAATGCACCGGCCAAACCTCCCTCGGCTACTCCCAGGGTCTGCATTGCATCCGCCTGTCCAGGATTATCGTGGGCCTGTTTGAGGCCGTTTGATGCCGCATTCCGGGCACTGATAACGGCATCCAGTGTTTCACGCTCGTGCTGCATATACCCCTTGGCGGTTTCCACCAGATTCGGGATCAAATCATAACGACGCTTGAGCTGTACCTCTATCTGAGCAAAAGCATTTTCAAAGCGATTTTTGAGACTGACCAGCTGATTGAATATTGCGATGATGTAGAGCACTGCGACAATAACAACAATCAACGTAACAATCGTGGAGATTTCCATAAAATTTTCTCGTTTTCAGTACAGCCAAAAATTATTTATGCCAAAATAATACCTTCGAGTCCACGGCCAGTGAACAGCGACCCCGGTCAACGCCCCGCCCGCACCAACCCACCCAAGCCGGCGTCTTCCAGCGCAGAGTTAAGATAGTTGCGTACCGCGTGGGCATATTCGAAGGTCAGCGCCTCTGCCAGCAGCTTGCGTGCACGACGCTGGGTAAAACTGCGGATCACCCACTTGATACGTGGCAAGTTGGCAGCGCTCATGCTGAGACTGTCAACACCCATGCCTAACAATAAAATGACGGCGGCTGGATCGCCGGCCAGTTCACCGCACACACTCACCGACGTCTTTTCCTCGTGAGCACCATCGACGATCTGCTGTAAGGCACGAATCACCGCCGGGTGCAGGCCGTCGTAGAGTTCCGCCACCTGGGCGTTGTTACGATCCACGGCCAGCAAATACTGAATGAGGTCGTTGGTGCCCACAGAAAGAAAATTCACCCGTCGCGCCAATTCGCGCACCTGATACACCGCCGCAGGTACCTCAATCATCACCCCCACGCGCGGCATGCTGATACTCACACCGGAATCGATCAGCTCATGGTGCGCACGGCGCAACAGACGCATGGCGTCGTCCACCTCGGCCACGCTGCTGATCATAGGAAACAGCAGATCCATGTTGTTGAGGCCGGCGCTGGCACGCAGCATGGCGCGTAGCTGGACGAGAAATATCTCCGGGTGATCCAGGCTGATACGGATACCTCGCCAGCCGAGGAAAGGGTTGTCTTCCTCGATGGGAAAATAGGGTAGGGCCTTGTCACCGCCCACATCCAGGGTGCGCATCACCACGGGTGCCGGTGAGAAGGCCTCCAGCACCTGGCGATAGATCTGGCACTGTTCTTCCTCGCCGGGGAAGCTGTCACGGATCATGAAGGGAAATTCAGTGCGGTACAGCCCGATACCTTCGGCACCGCTCTTGCGTGAGGGAGTGACATCGGCCAGCAGGCCAGAGTTGACGTACAACGGGATGCCCACTTTGTCCGGCGTGATGGCGGGCAGGTCGCGTAGATCACTCAGCTCCTTCGACAGCTCCTGCTCCTCTCGCAGCAGGTGGCGGAATTCATCCCGCACCCGGCGAGGTGGGTCAATATAGACACGCCCCGTATAGCCGTCGGCGATGATCTTGCGGCCATCCACCCGACCTACCGGCAAGTCACTGACCCCCATCACCGCCGCCACCCCCATGGCGCGCGCCAGGATCGCTACATGGGAAGTACTGGAGCCGCGCACCGACACCACACCGGCAAGACGTTTGATCGGCACCTCGGCCAACATCGAGGCCGTGATTTCCTCACCGACGAGGATGGTGCGGGTTGGAAACTTGCGTGGCTCGACTGGCCCTTCGGAGATCAATTTGGAGAGAATGCGCCGACCCAGATCGCGCACGTCCTCGGCACGTTCGCGCAAGTAGACGTCTTCCATGGCATCGAAGGTGCGCAGATATCCGTTGATGGTGTCACGCAACGCACCTTGCGCCCAGTTACCCTTACGAATACGCCCGATGGCATCGCCCACCAGACTATCGCCGTCGAGCATCATCAGATAGGCATCGAAGAGGGCCCGATCCTCCGCTGGCAGTACTGATTCCATGCGTTCCAACATGGCCTGAATCTCGGTACTCACAGCCTCCACGGCGCGCCTGAATTTTTTCACCTCGCTGCGGGTATCCTGCACCTCACGATCCGGCACGGTATCGAGGCCCGCATCGTGATAGCACACGACGACGGTGCCCATGGCAACCCCTGCCGCGCCCGGCTGCCCCTGCAGGGGTTCGGCACTGCGGGAGCGGCGCCCCTTGCGCGAATCCAAACCACTGAGACCACCACTGACCTCGGCATGGGCAATGGCCCCGGCCAACTGCGCGGCAATGGTGACCAGAAAGGCAACGCTGTCCTCGCCAAAGGGGACTGCGGCAAGACGCTGCACCACCAACACCCCCAGCAATTGGCGATGATGAATAATGGGCACACCGAGGAAGGCATGAAAGCGCTCCTCGCCGGTCTCAGGAAAATATTCGAAGCGCGGGTGGGATGGGGCGTCCGCCAGGTTGAGTGGCTCTTCACGCTCGCCGACTAGGCCCGTCAAGCCTTGCGAGGCATGCAGACGCACCATCCCAACGGACTCGGGGTTCAGGCCATCACTGGCCATGAGGATATTCTCACCCCGCTGTTTGTCTTTGAGATAGACCGAGCAGACGTCCACTTCCATCGCCAACTTTACGCGGGCGACAATGATCTCCAGCGCCTGATCCAGGTTCTCGGCATTGGTCACTTCCTGAACGATGCGCCGCAGCGTATCCAGCATGCATTAGTACCCTTTCAAGTGTGATATTGCCGGGTTCAGCCACAGTAAGATGAACACTGCCCTCCAGAATAAATCAGCAGAGACACTCAGCGGGTGATGTCCACCCTACACGACAGGCAGCCGAAACGCAGAGGTCGAAAAAGCCGCGCCCGGCAATTCATCAAGATCAGGTAGAACGAGGAGGCCGTTGCGGCACTCCCGGCAGCAGGGGCGACAGCTCCTCCAGCGCCAAGCGATAGACATCGCGCTTGAAGGCAATCACCTCTTGCAAAGGCTGCCAGTAATCCACCCAGCGCCAACCATCGAACTCTGGCATGTCGCCCAGATCCAGACACACATCCAGGTCTGATACCTGTAAACGCAGCAGGTACCATATTTGCTTTTGACCGATACACATGGGCGAGCAATCATGGCGCAAAAAGCGTTTCGGCAACCGATAGCGAAGCCAGCCACGGGTATTGCCGACCACTTCCACCTGATCCGCCTGCAAACCGACCTCCTCGTGCAGTTCGCGGTAGAGTGCCTGCAACGGATCTTCGTCAGCCTTGATACCGCCCTGCGGAAACTGCCACCCCTGTTGACCAATACGGCGCGCCCACAGCACACGGCCATCCGTGTTACTCAGGATGATACCTACATTCGCTCTATATCCGTCGACGTCAATCATCGGCCAAATCAACAACTTACTTCCACGACTGGCGATTGTTCCACATCTGCCGTGACTCACGCAAGCATGCGAGTACGCCGCCCAGGCGATAATGCCGGGATCAGCGTATCTGTCTGCCTTCAAAAGCGCGCCTTGCGGAACAACTTCCCTGTGACGCTGAAGCCGATATTATCATCTGGACGAAGCACTGTTCCTGGCCTGCCACGGTTTCGTTATCATAGCCGTACTTTATTCATGCTGAGAGAACACTGTGAGCCTGGCAATCTTCGACCTCGACAACACCCTGCTGAGCGGGGACAGCGACTATCTATGGGGCCGCTTTCTGGTTGAGCAAAATCTCGTCGATGGCGAATTTTACGACCGCGAAAATCGGCGCTTCCTGCACGAATACGAGGCCGGCACGCTGGATATCCTCGAATTTCTCGAATTCAGCCTCAAGCCGCTGGCCGCAATGGCGCCCGAGCGGCTGGCCGAGCTGCACAAGCAGTTTATGGCAGAAAAAATCCAGCCCATCATTCTGCCCAAGGCCTTGGCGCTGCTCGATAAACACCGCAAAGCCGGCGATACCCTGCTCATTATCACCGCCACCAACAGCTTCGTCACCCGTCCCATCGCCAATAACCTGGGCATCGAACATCTGGTCGCCACCGAACCGGAACAAGTCGGCGGTCGCTACACCGGTCGCGTTTCCGGTACCCCCAGCTTCCGTGAAGGCAAGGTCACACGCCTGACAGAATGGCTACAAAAACAGGGCGAAAACCTCGCCGGCAGTGGGTTCTACAGCGACTCGCACAATGCCCTGCCACTACTGGAAATGGTGCAATATCCAGTAGCCGTTGACCCGGACGATACTTTGCGCGAGCGCGCCGAAAGCCGGGGCTGGCCTATCATCAGCCTGAGAGACCGCACAAGTTGATGCCGCAACGCGGCATCGTCCTGGTACTGGGCCTGTTGCTATCCCTGCTGCCCATAGCAAGCGTTGCCGCCCCGGTAGAAAAGACCGCCGGTGAGCGGCCCCGTATCGGTCTGGTTCTCAGTGGCGGCGGTGCGCGAGGCCTCGCACACGTCGGCGTGCTCAAAGTACTGGAGGAAAACCACATTCCGGTCGATGTCATCGCCGGCACCAGCGCCGGTTCCATCATCGCCGGTCTCTATGCCATGGGCCTGCCCGCAACTGACATCGAAAAAATCATCCTCGGCATCGACTGGAACGAAGGCTTCAGCGATACCTCCGAACGCAGCTACCGCGCCTTCCGGCGCAAACAGGACGACCTGGATATCCTCACCACCTTGCAGGCCGGCCTGGACATCGATGGCGTGCGTCTCCCCAAGGGCCTGCTACAGGGCCAACGACTGGAACTGCTGCTGAAAAGAATCACCACCGGCGCCGAACAGATACACGATTTCGACCAACTGCCGATCCCCTTCCGCGCCATTGCCACCGATATCGAAAGCGGTGACCGTGTTGTCATTGCCGGGGGTGACATCGCGCGCGCCATGCATGCCAGCATGGCCATTCCCGGGGTTTATGCCCCGGTCGAGATCGATGGAAAACTGCTGGTCGACGGTGGTCTCTCCAGCAACCTGCCAATCAAGGCGGTGCGCGATATGGGGGCCAAACTCATCATCGCCATCGACATCAGCACCCCCCTGCTGGCGGCGGACGAACTCACCTCGGTATTCTCCATTGCCGAACAGGTCTCATCACTGCTGACCCAAAACACCGTCACCCAAGAGATAAAACACCTAGGCACCGACGACACCCTCATCACCCCCAACCTGGAGGACTATTCTGCCGCAGATTTTGATCGGGCCGCCGAGATCATCGCTATCGGTGAAAAGGCCGCTCGCAACAGTCTTGACAAATTGAGCCGCTATCGCATCGACGCTGGACACTACCGCGACTACCGTAACAATATCAGCCACCAGCCTCCCCTCACCCCGATCATTGATGCCGTTGTCATCAGTACCAATTCCCGCCTGTCGCAGGCACGCCTTGCAAACTACATTCACCTCCGGCCGGGTGATCATTTCGACCGTGCAAAACTGGAAGAAGATATCAACTATCTCTATGGCCTTGGTTATTTTTCCCACATTAGCTATCAACTGGACAAAGACACGGACGATGGCCAAACCAGCCTGCTGATCGACGTTCGTAAAAAAGATTGGGGGCCGAACTACCTGCGTGCTGGGGTTGCCATGAGCGGCGACTTCAGCGGCTCCAACAAGATCAGTCTCGCCATCGGCCTGCTCGCCACGGAAGTCAACGCACTGGGTGCCGAATGGAATACCGAGCTGAGTTTTGGTGAGCGTTCAGGCATTGTCAGTGAATTCTTCCAACCCATCAGTGCCGCCTCGAACTACTTTGTCGCTGCCACCATCAGCGCCCAGCAGCGCAGCGTAAACCGCTACCGGAACGGCAACACCCTGCTCACCGCCCGCCTGCGGGAAAGACAAGTGGCGGTGGATGCCGGCCGTCAATTCGGTAACCGCGCGGAACTGCGCGTGGGTATCGCACGCTCATCGAGCAAAGCCGACATCACCACCGGCCCGCCGCAGCCCACCACCAACAGTGAAGACGGCGCCTATCGCCTGCGCTTCACCTACGACACCCTGGACAACCCGAATTTCCCACACCGGGGCAGCTATGGCCTGCTGTCCCTTTCCTCATCGAAGAGCGAACTGGGCGCCGACGCCAATGTCGATCTCGGCAGCCTCTCGCTCTACAAGGCCGGCCGGTTGGGCAACAATATCCTGTTAGGCAAATTCAGCTATTCGGACACTATCAACAATCGATCAAGCCTGTCCAACTTGTTTCAGTTGGGCGGCTTCCTGAATCTCTCGGGCTATGCGCAGGATGAACTCGGCGGCGCCTACACGGCACTGGCGACGCTGGCCTATTATCGCACCCTGAACCACTACTTCATCAAATCCGCAGAAATACCGCTGTATATCGGTGCCTCCATCGAGGCCGGTAACGCCTGGCAGACTCGCGCCCAAATCGGTTTCGATTCGCTGATCCATGCCGGCAGCATCTTTATTGGCGCAGACACTTACATCGGGCCGATCTATATCGCCTACGGATTCAACAACGAAGGGCGGCAATCCTCTTACCTGTTTCTTGGTCGTGTTTTTTAAAGGCGCACCCATATGACGCCCCGCATCACGCTCGGCCTGCTCTTGCTGCTGGCGCCGGCCAGCCTGCTACTGGCGCTGGTCAGCGGCAGCATCGACATCGACCTGTGGACACTGCTGAGCCACAGCACAGAACCGCTGGCACAGACCGTGGTTTTCGAGCTGCGCCTGCCGCGCGCCCTCGCCGCCTTCGCCGTCGGCGGCATGCTGGCCCTGGCCGGGGCGCTGATGCAAGTGCTACTGCGCAACCCGCTCGCCGACCCCTATATATTAGGCATCTCCGGCGGTGCGGCGGTGGCCGCCCTGCTGTCACTACTGGCCGGTTTAAGCGGTCTGCTGCTGGCCGGCAATGCCTTTATCGGCGCCCTTGCCTCCATGTTACTGGTGTTTGGTCTCGCCCACGGCCGTGGTACTTGGACCGCCACCCGTCTGATATTGACGGGCGTGATCGTGGCTGCCGGCTGGGGGGCACTAATTGGCCTGATCCTCGCCCTCGCCCCGGAACGCGGTCTGCACGGCATGTTATTCTGGCTGATGGGTGACCTGAGTCACACACCGCCACCCCTGTGGGGCCTGCTAGCCTGCGGCCTCGGCCTGCTCCTGTGCCTACCTCTGGCGCGTGATCTCAACGTACTGGCACGCGGCGAACTGGCCGCCAGCGCCCTCGGCGTAGCCGTACCGCGCCTGCGCCTGCTGCTGTATTTCATCGCCTCCCTACTCACCGCCGGCGCCGTGACCATCGCCGGCAGCATCGGCTTCGTGGGGCTGGTAATCCCCCACCTGCTGCGTCTGCTTGGCCTGCATGACCACCGCCACCTGTTACCCGGCTGCGTGCTCGCCGGCGGCAGTTTACTGATGCTGGCCGACACCCTGGCACGCACTGTAGTCGCCCCGCAACAGTTGCCGGTAGGCGTGATCACCGCCCTGCTTGGCGTGCCGTTATTCCTGTATCTGCTCAACCGGCGAGGGATCCGCCTGTGAATCCGCCGACCGCACATCACCGTCGGGGCGGGCCATGCCCGCGAGGATCTTTACACACCACAGCCCTCACCCCACAGAGACCATCGCGAACATGGCCCACTCCTAATGCAATGTCCTACACCAGGTTGCTTGTCGGTAAATGGCAGAGGAAACCGGCATGAGCACGCCCCTGCTCACAGCCTGCGGCCTGACGGTGGAGATCGGCGGCAAACAGGTCTGCAGTGATCTCAATCTCGATATCTACGCCGGCCAGTGCTGGGCTCTTCTCGGCACCAACGGCATCGGCAAGACCACCTTGCTGCACACCCTCGCCGGACTGCGCACACCGACGGCCGGCCAGATTCTGCTGAATGGCCTGGCCATCGACACACTGCCGCGCCGGCAGGTCGCCCGGCAAATGGGCCTGCTGCTGCAGGAAGAGGGTGATGCCTTCCCGGGCACCGTGTTGGAAACGGCACTGAGCGGCCGCCATCCGCACCTGGGACGCTGGCAATGGGAATCGGCCGCCGACATTGCCCTGGCCGAACAGGCACTGGCGCAGGTAGGGCTGGCCGGGCTGGAAACACGCCAGATCAACACCCTGTCCGGTGGTGAACGGCGGCGGCTGTCAGTGGCCACCCTGCTAACCCAAGATCCCCGGTTGTTTCTACTCGACGAACCCACCAACCACCTTGACCCTCATCAGCAGATCACTCTGCTGGAGCAGCTCACCTCGCAGGTACAAGAAGAAACGCGGGGACTGCTGATGATTCTGCATGATGTCAATTTAGCCAGCCGCTTCTGCGACCACGCCCTGCTGTTGTTCGGCGAAGGAGAGAGCCTGTATGGCCCGCTGAGCAGAGTGTTGAGGGCAAAAAATATCGAACGCCTTTATAGCCATCCCGTAATCGAACTTGACGGCCCGCGTGGGCCGATCTATCTACCGCAATAAATTGTTAGTACACTTTTCAAAATTTTTTAAATATGGTCTCGGGAAGTTTCCAGGCTGTTTTTGGACACCCCGGAAAAAGTCGTGAAAATGGAATATGGTGCAATGTCATTAAGTTAACAAAATCACGGCTGTTTTGTAGGTTGGCGGTGACGAAGGAACCCCAACATTGTTGGCTTCGTTGGGGTTCGCAGGCTCACCACCAACCTACAACAAGCAGGATTTCAGACTTAACTTAATGGCATTGGAATATGGTGGCTATGCCCTGATTCGAACAGGGGACCCCATCATTATGAGTGATGTGCTCTAACCAGCTGAGCTACATAGCCGTTTGCTGCGCGACCCCATGCGAGATCAAAAAGGAGGCGGAATTTTACGTTTTCCCGCCCTCCTTGTCCAGCCCGGAATGGGCCTTGTCGTCACTTCAGACGTTGAAACGGAAGTGCATCACGTCGCCGTCCTGCACCACGTAGTCCTTGCCTTCCAGGCGCCACTTACCGGCCTCCTTGGCGCCCTGCTCGCCATTACCGGCGATAAAGTCATCATAGGCGATGACTTCGGCACGGATGAAACCCTTTTCGAAATCGGTGTGGATGACGCCGGCAGCCTGTGGCCCGGTGGCGCCGACGTGCACGGTCCAGGCACGCACCTCTTTCTCGCCAGCGGTAAAGTAGGTGTGCAGATGCAGCAGGCCATAGCCGGCACGGATGACGCGGTTGAGGCCCGGCTCCTCGATACCCAGCTCCTGCAGGAATTCCGCGCGGTCTTCGTCCTCCAGTTCGGATAACTCCGCCTCGATGGCGGCGCACACAGGCACCACCTGTGCACCTTCGCTGGCAGCCAGCTCGCGTACCTGCTTCAGCTGCGGGTTGTCGTCGAAGCCGTCTTCGGCGACGTTAGCGATGTACAGGGTGGGTTTGATGGTCAACAGGTGCAGGTCGTACAGCAACTCACGCTGATCGGCGTCCAGCGTCAAGGTACGCGCCAGCTTTCCTTCATCCAGGTGGGCGCGCAAGGGCTCGAACACGGCAAGGCACGCCTTGGCGTGCTTGTCGCCAGACTTGGCCACCTTGGTTTGGCGAGTAATGGCCTTCTCCACCGATTCGAGATCGGCTAGACCCAGCTCGGTATTGATCACCTCGACGTCGTCCAGCGGGCTGACCTTGCCGGCCACATGCACCACGTCGTCGTCCTCGAAGCAGCGCACCACATGGGCGATGGCATCGGTCTCACGGATGTTGGCGAGGAACTGATTGCCCAGACCCTCGCCCTTGGAGGCACCGGCCACCAGGCCGGCAATGTCGACGAATTCGATGGTGGTGGGCAGCACCCGCTGGGGCTTAACGATCGCCGCCAGCGCATCGAGGCGTGGATCCGGCACCGGCACCACGCCGACATTGGGCTCGATGGTGCAGAAAGGGTAGTTGGCGGCCTGGATACCGGCTTTGGTTAGTGCGTTGAAAAGGGTCGATTTACCTACGTTGGGCAGGCCGACGATGCCGCATTTGAATCCCATGTCTGTGTCTCTTTGATCCGGCTTTGTGGAGGTTTGTGTGATCCGTGAGTGGACGCCAATCACGCTGAAATGGTGGGCAGTGCCCACCCTACAGGCCCGGGCGCCCAGTCCTGGGAGCTTAGTCCTAAGTCCTTTATTTACGGCTATGCAGCCGATTCATGGCCGCTTGCAGGTCGCCAGCGATGATCAGCGGCAAGGTGCGCAGGGCCTCGTTGACGGCCGCCTCGATGCTAATGCGATCGTCGGGGCTGGCCTTGCTCAGCACATAGTTGCTCACTTCGCGGGCCACGCCGGGGTGGTCAATGCCGATGCGCAGGCGCAGAAACTCGCGACTGCCCAACTGGCTGATGATGTCACGCAGGCCATTGTGTCCACCATGCCCGCCACCCTTCTTCAGGCGCAGCTGACCGGCCGGGATGTCCAGTTCGTCATGCACCACCAGAACAGCCTCGGACGGAATCTTGTAAAACCGCGTTAACGCAGCCACGGCCTGTCCGCTGCGGTTCATGAAGGTGTTTGGCTTGAGCAGCCACAGCTCACGGTCATCCAGGTGCAGCTTACAAACCTCGCCATGAAATTTGGCCTCAGGCCGGAACGTGGCGCCCTTACTGCGCGCCAGTTCGTCGACCAACAAAAAGCCGACGTTGTGCCGCGTCTGCGCATATTTCGGCCCGGGATTCCCCAGGCCAACGATGAGTTGCACAGAGTCAGACAACGTCGGCTTTCCGTCGATCGGGAAAAGGTGCCCTTATTCGGCGGGCTCTTCCTCGCTCGCTTCGCTTTCTTCGGCCTCATCATCACTGCTGGTGCCGCGCGGCATGTGGATGCTGGCCACCGGCAGGTCGTGATCTTCGCCATGCTGAAGAGCAGCGACGACAGCCCCTGCAGGCAGCTTGATGTCGCTCAGGTGCAGGGAATCACCGGCCTCGAGGTTGGACAGATCCACTTCGAGGTACTCGGGCAGCTCACCGGCCTTGCAGATGATCTCCACCGATGACATCAGGTGCGAAACCAGACCACCGGTCTTGACACCCGGGGCGACATCTTCACCGATAAAATGCAGTGGCACGGACATGTGGATGACATCGTCCTCGCCCACACGCAGAAAGTCAGCATGCAGCATACGGCTCTTGGCCGGGTGGCGCTGAAGGTCTTTCAGCACGGCCTTGTAAATCTTGTCATCGACGCTGAGGGTGAGGATGTGAGAATAGAAGGCTTCGTGCTCCAGGCGGTGCATGAAGCTATCGTGATCCAGGGTCAGAGAAATCGGATCTTCGCTCGCACCATACATCACGGCAGGGATTTTGCCGGCACGACGCAGGCGGCGGCTCGCACCTTTCCCTACGTCCGTCCGGCGTTCAGCAGTCAGTGTAAAATCGACTTTCATTGTCTTGCTCCAATCAGTAGTGACAAAAAACCGCGCCCCTTGCGACCAGGGACGCGGATTACTACAGGGCTATCCAGCCCTGCGAATAATTCAGTTAATCCATGAACAACGAGCTGACCGATTCCTCGTTGCTGACCCGGCGCATGGTTTCGGCCAGCAGCTCAGCGATAGAGAGTTGGCGGATACGTGCGCAGGCTGCGGCCTCTTCATTCAGCGGGATGGTATCGGTGACCACCAACGCGTCGAGCACGGAAGCCTCGATGTTTTCCACCGCCGGGCCGGACAGCACGGGGTGGGTACAGTAGGCCACCACCCCCGCTGCGCCGCTGTCTTTCAATGCTTGCGCGGCCTTGCACAGGGTGCCGGCGGTATCGACCAGGTCGTCCACCAGCACGCAGGTGCGGCCTTCCACATCACCGATGATGTTCATCACCTTGGCCTCGTTGGCACGCGGGCGACGCTTGTCGATAATGGCCAGATCGGCATCGTCGAGACGCTTGGCCAGGGCACGGGCGCGCACCACGCCGCCCACGTCCGGCGACACCACCATCAGCTCCTGGTATTCCTGGCGCCAGATGTCGCCCAGCAAGATCGGCGAGGCGTAAATATTGTCCACCGGCCTGGCGAAGAAACCCTGTACCTGATCGGCGTGCAGATCCACGGTCAGCACGCGGTCGGCACCGGCGGTGGTAATCATATCCGCCACCAACCGCGCGGTCAGCGGCACGCGCGCCGAGCGCGGGCGGCGATCCTGGCGCGAATAGCCGAAATAGGGAATGACGGCGGTAATACGATAGGCCGAGGCACGACGCAAGGCATCGATCATCACCAGCAGCTCCATCAGATTGTCATTGGTGGGCGAACAAGTGGGCTGCATCACGAAAATATCCCGACCACGGACATTTTCCATGATTTCCACCGCGACCTCACCGTCGCTGAACTTACCTACATTGGCTCGCCCTATGGGCAGACTAAGGTAGTTCACCACCGATCGTGCGAGCTGTGGATTGGCGTTCCCGGTGAACACCATCATGCTGCCGTCAGTCACGCGAAACCCCTGGAGAAATAATAGTGTTTAGTGTTGAGTGCTCAATGTTTAGTGATAGCGCGAACAACTAAGCACTCACACACTAAAAACTAAACACTGAATTATGGCTGGGCCGGCAGGATTCGAACCTGCGCATGCTGAGATCAAAACCCAGTGCCTTACCGCTTGGCGACGGCCCATT
>VAPF01062451.1_pt1 | contig 15509 bp, 16 predicted proteins | sample 3393931 | NCBI WGS metagenome assembly VAPF01 (sample SAMN08290437, study PRJNA428436) | hydrothermal vent metagenome | isolation source: Deep-sea hydrothermal vent chimney | place: Atlantic Ocean: South-mid Altantic Ridge | depth 2773 m m | reverse complement strand
CTGAGCAGGCTGTAGGCCAGCACGGACATCAGGATATGCAGCTTTAATTCCATCGCCTGGGCGGTCATCAGGGTATGTTCACTGGGAAAAATGACTTCAGCGAGAATGGCTAGCCCGGCAAGGGGCAGCAGGATGATGCCCAGGTTTTCCACCGGATTCGACACGGCGGCCAGCAAAAGGAGTAGGGCGATCAGCCAGGTGATCAGTGATATGGCGTTGATAAAACCGATATTCAGTCCTTCCGGCACAAACAGGCTTTGGTAGAGCAGCACGGCGTGCAGCAAAACGGCGATCAGGCCAATGAGAATGATATGATTTTTGCTGAATTTACCAGGCTTCGCATCTATTCCCCCTCCCCGGAACAGGCGTTTGGCGAGCAGAAACCCGGTCATGAAATACAGGGCGGTGGCAATAGCGGCAATGACGTAATGGCTCATGGTTGTGTTAGAGAGTGGGGGCGGAGTTTGGGTGACAGGGGTGTATTAGGTCGTTTTCATGGCGGGTTTGTCAATATCTACAGGCATGTTCACAGCTTGGATGACGAGGGGCAAGGGCACTTTATTGTGTAGAAGTGCTCTCAATATGTCGGCAGTCTTGCCGATAGTGCCTTTAGTTCCAGTGCAGAGAGAGCACCGCAGGCTGGTGAATTGCACGATCTTCAGGTAAGTTCTGGGAAAAATCAAGAAAGAGGAGGCTGCTGTAGAGTAAGGATATCGCTGGAGATCGCTGCGAAGGGTTCTTTTTTCGGGACATTTCGGGCGGATATGCCGTCAGATAGCGGCATCAGCATAGTCGTTGGTTCAGGCTGGTATGCTTAAATTACAGGGCTTCTGCGCCATTGGTGAACTATGAAATTGCGTGTTCTGGGGTGTAGTGGCGGTATAGGGAATGCACTGCGAACCACCTCACTACTTATTGATGACGATATTCTGATCGATGCGGGCAGCGGTGTGGGTGAACTGTCGCTGGAGGAGTTACGCAAGATCCGTCACGTTTTTCTGACCCACTCCCATCTGGATCATTTTTCCTTTCTGCCCCTGCTGGTGGACAGCATTTTCCCCAGTATCAGTGAGGCGGTGGTCGTGCATGCCCAGCCGGTGACCTTGGAGGCTCTCAAGACACATGTTTTCAACTGGACTATCTGGCCGGATTTCTCTCAATTGCCGTCACCGGCCAACCCGGTGATGCGTTACGCGTCGTTGCTGCCGGGAGATGTCATCGAGCTTGCCGGGCGGTGCATCGAAATGATTGAAGTGCGGCACATCGTGCCCGGTGTGGGCTATCGTGTAGAGTGCGCCAGCGGCGCCTTTGCCTTCAGCGGCGACACATCCACCAATGACAACCTCTGGCAAGTGCTTAACGCGCGTGAGCGGCTGGATTTGCTGCTGGTCGAGGCCGCCTTCTCCAATGCCGATGAGGATCTGAGCCGCAAGGCCGGGCACTACACCCCACGCCTGTTGGCTGAGGATCTAAAGAAACTAAAGCACTCGCCGGCTATCCACATCAGCCATACCAAACCCGGTCAGGAAGACCTCATTCTGAATGAGTGTCGCGAGGCGATTGACGATCGCCCGGTCTACCCTCTGCACAGTGGGCAGGTTTTCGAACTCTGATCCAGGTCTGCGTTCATCCCTGAATTTCGCTGGATAGTCACCGATCCGCCGTGCGGCGCGGATTCGGGTATAATTTCCCGCCTTCTGTCCTGCAATCTGTTTTCAACTTCCCTGCGGGCACCGTGAACAAACAGGAATCCACCCCATGTTCGACAGCCTTTCCGAGCGGCTAAACCGCACCCTGAAAAACATCCGCGGCCAGGGCCGCATTACCGAAGCCAACGTCAAGGAGACCCTGCGCGAGGTGCGCATGGCGCTGCTGGAGGCCGACGTGGCCTTGCCGGTGGTGCGCGAGTTCGTCGACCAAGTACGTGAGCGCGCCCTGGGTGAAGAGGTGATGCAGAGCCTTTCCCCCGGCCAGGCACTGATCAAAATCGTCCGTGAAGAACTGGAAAAGGTCATGGGCGAGGCCAACGAGGAGCTGGATCTCAGCACCCGCCCGCCGGCGGTGATCCTGATGGCCGGTCTGCAGGGCTCGGGCAAGACCACCAGCGTTGCCAAGCTCTCCCGTTGGCTGCGTGAGCGCAAGAAAAAATCCGTGCTGGTGGCCAGTGTCGACGTCTACCGTCCCGCCGCCATCGACCAGTTGGAAACACTGGCCAAAGAGGTCGAGGTCGATTTTTTCCCCAGTAACCCCTCGCAGGATCCGGTGGATATCGCCACTGCGGCCGTCGATCAGGCGCGCAAGACCATGAAGGACGTGGTCATCATTGACACCGCCGGTCGTATGCACGTGGATGAGGAGATGATGGGCGAGATCAAGCGCCTGCATGCCGCCATCGATCCGGTGGAGACCCTGTTCGTGGTCGACAGCATGACCGGCCAGGATGCCGCCAATACCGCTCGCGCCTTCGATGAGGCCCTGCCGCTCACCGGCATCATTCTCACCAAGACTGACGGTGACGCGCGTGGCGGTGCGGCGTTGTCCATCCGCCATATCACTGGCAAGCCCATCAAGTTCCTCGGCGTGGGCGAAAAGACCACGGCGCTGGAGGCCTTTCATCCGGATCGGCTTGCCTCGCGTATCCTCGGCATGGGCGACATGCTCAGCCTCATTGAAGAGGCCGAACAGAAGGTCGACCACAAGGAAGCCGAGAAGCTGGCGAAGAAGGTCGCCAAAGGCAAGGGCTTCAATCTGGAGGACTTCCGCAGCCAGTTGCAACAGATGCAGAACATGGGCGGCATCGGTGCGCTGATGGATAAGATGCCGGGCATGGCCAATGTGCCGGAGGCGGTAAAGAACAACATCGATGACAAGCAGTTCCGGCGCCTGGAAGCCATTATTAATTCCATGACGTCGCACGAACGCCGCTTCCCGCAGGTCATCAAGGGTTCGCGTAAACGCCGCATTGCGCAAGGCTCCGGCACCCAGGTGCAGGACGTCAACCGCCTGCTCAAGCAGTTCACGCAGATGCAGAAAATGATGAAAAAAATGAGCAAGGGCGGCATGAGCAAGATGCTGCGTGGTATGAAAGGGCGCATGCCGCCGGGAATGCCTTTTTAATTCTGCCATGTAGGGTAGGCAGTGCCCACCATTGCGTATTATTCATGGCCGGATGCGGTGGGCAGTGGCCACCCTACGGGTGGCGTACAGTGATTCAGGCCGGACGAGCCTGCGCCAGTTTGCCCAGAAAGATAATCGCGGCCTCCAGTCGCTCATCCCAAGGCTGGGCGCAATTGATACGGATGAAGTTGGTGTATTTTTGCGAGGCAGAGAATATTGGGCCGGGGGCGATGCTGATGCCCTTCGCCAACGCCTGGTGGAAGATGATCATCGCATCCGTACCTTCGGGCAGTTCCACCCAGATCACAAAACCGCCAACCGGCTGCGTCACCCGGGTACCCTCGGGAAAGTGTTGGCTGACGGCCCGGGTGATGCGTGCGACCTGGCGCGCATACTGGCCGCGCACCTGGCGCAGGTAGCGGTCGTAGCCACTGCGTTGCAGAAAATCGGCAATGGCCAGTTGCGGTAGTGTGGGTGTTGCCAGGCTGGTGATATATTTCAGATATTCAATCTGCTCCTGGTATTTTCCCGGTACCATCCAGCCCACCCGCAGGCCCGGTGACAGGGTTTTGGAAAAGGAGCTGCAATAGAGTACGTTGCCGTTCGTATCAAAGCTTTTTGCGGCTTTCGGGCGATGGTGGTCGAAGGCCAAATCGCCATATACGTCGTCTTCTATCAGTGGAATGTCGTGCTGATCCAGCAGTTTTATCAGCGTTTGTTTGTTGTCCTCCGACATGCAGTAACCCATCGGGCTATTGAAATTTCCCACAATGGCGCAGGCCTTGACGGGCCATTGCTCGATGGCGAGTTTCAGGGCATCCAGGCTGATGCCATGCTGCGGGTGGGTGGGGATCTCGAGTGCCTTCAGCCCCAGTGCTTCGACCACCTGCAAGAGCCCATAAAACGTTGGTGATTCCAGTGCGATGATATCGCCGGTTTTTGCCACGGCGCGCAGGCAAAGCGTCAATGCCTCCTGGCAACCGCTAGTGATGATGATCTTGGACGGTGCAATCTGACAGCCTGCGTCCAACATGCGGCGGGCGATCTGCTGGCGCAGTTCCGCGCTGCCGGGCGGGAATTCATAGCTGGCGCTGCGCCGTTGCTGGTGGCGGGTGACGGTCAGCAGTGCCCGATTGATGGCCTGGGTCGGCAGAAAGCTGTGATGCGGGATTGCCGCGCCCAATTGAATCATTTCGGGCTGGCGCGTGGCCTGACTCAGTTGCATGGCCATCTGCTGTCCGCTGATGCGGGTCGGCCGGGGTTTGGGACTCGTCATGGCCGGCTGTTCCGGCACCTGCCAAACGGATGTGCGCACATAATAGCCGGAGCGGGGACGGGCCCGGATCAGCCCGCGGTCTTCCAGCAATTGGTGGGCCTGCATGATGGTGGAAATACTGACACTGAACTGTTTACTCAGTCTGCGTACCCCCGGCAGCCGCTCGCCGGGCGGATAAACCCCCTGTTCGATCTGTCCGGCCAGTCCCTTGGCAACCTGTTCGTAGCGTTTCATCGATGTTCGCTTTCCCGTTTCATGACAGTTTCCGCAAAAAAATACAGTACAGTTCTGTGCCCGATGAAACTGTATTGTATCAGTTTCTGTGTGACTGAATCTGTACTGTCTTGAGTTTGGCGGTTAGAGTGATAAAGGTCAAAACAGTGAATCGGAGGGGGATGAAATGGGCTTCTCGATCTATCAAGTGGATGCGTTTACAGATACGCCATTCACGGGCAATCCGGCAGCCGTGTGCCTGCTGGAGGGTGACCGCTCCGATGCGTGGATGCAGGCCCTGGGGGCGGAAATGAATGTGTCGGAAACCGCCATCGTGAGGTTCCGGGAGGAAAGCAATGCCTTTGATCTGCGCTGGTTCACGCCTGTGATGGAGGTTGATCTGTGCGGCCATGCCACCCTGGCGGCCGCGCATGTATTGTGGGAAAAGGGGGAGGCCAGTATCGATCGGGCCATCGTCTTTCACACGCGCAGCGGCATTCTGACGGCTATCCACCAACACGAATGGATCGAACTGGATTTTCCGGCCGATCCGCTGAGCGAAGTACCGACACCCCCGGGAATGGAGGCGGCGCTGGGTTTGCGTGCCGCTTATGTGGCTAAGGGGCGTGATGATTATCTTGTCGTCGTTGAATCGGTGCAGCAGGTGCGTGATCTGGCCCCGGACTTTCAGCAACTGGCCAGCATTCCCGGCCGGGGGTTTATCGTTACTGCCCCCGGTGGCAGTGAGTTTGATTTTGTATCGCGATTTTTTGCGCCGCGCGCGGGCATCGATGAGGATCCGGTGACCGGCTCAGCCCATTGCACGTTGGCCGGATACTGGCAGGGCCGACTCGGAAAAACGACATTTATCGCTCGTCAAATCTCGAAGCGCGGCGGCACGTTACGGGTGGAGGTGGCGGGTAATCGCGTCATCTTGGGTGGTCAGGCGATGATGATTTTGCAAGGGAAGTTGTGTGATGGATTTTAAACAGACGGTGACTGAATCGCTGTGCTGGCTGAACGGCGAGATCATGCCGGTGACGCAGGCGCGTATCCCTGTTCTGGATCATGGCCTGTTGTACGGCGATGGTGTTTTTGAAGGTATTCGTTTTTACCAGGGGCGTGCCTTTCGCTTGCAGGAACACCTGCATCGCTTGAGCGATTCCGCAGCGGCCATTGGTTTGCCGCTGCCACTCGATCAAGCAGCCTTGGAAGCGGCCGTCGCCGACCTGATTGAGGCATTTGCTGTGCCTGAGGGTTATTTGCGGCTGGTGGTGACTCGGGGAGAGGGGCCGCTGGGGCTTGATCCCGCATCCTGCAAACGAGGTAATGTTTTCATTATTGCGGCGCAGATGGCGCTGGTCGATGCAGAAAAACGTCGTCGGGGGATTCGCATCATTATTGCCGCCACTCGGCGTCTGCCGGTGGATGGCCTGGATCCGCGCATCAAGAGCTTGAACTATCTCAATCACATTTTGGCACGGATGGAGGCCGGCAACGCCGGTGCGCAAGAGGCGATACTGCTCAATGCGCATGGCCATGTCTGTGAGGGGAGTGCGGACAATGTGTTTATCGTCAGGAATGGCGTCCTGCTGACGCCGCCGGTGAGTGATGGCGCGCTGGATGGTATTACCCGGCGTGTGATCATCGCGCTTGCGGCACAGGCGGACACCGTGTGCCGGGAGCAAACCCTGGCTCCTTATGATCTGTATACCGCCGACGAATGTTTTCTCACCGGTACCGGTGCGGAACTGATTCCCGTGCGCGAAATTGATGGGCGCTTGCTGAAACAGTGCCCGGGAAGCGTATTCACCGGCATACAACAACAATTTTATGCATTGATTCAGCAGGAAACCCGGGAAACGACGGGCACTGTCAATCAATGATGGTAAGGAGCAGACGATGATTAATGTGGGTATTGTTGGCGCCTCGGGGTATATGGGCGGCGAGGTCTTGCGGGTACTGATGGATCATCCTGGGGTCGACATTGCCTGGGCGACCAGCCGCGCCGGTGGCCGTATCGAGGAATATCACCCGAATCTTTACGACAGCGGGATTGAGCTGATTCACCCCGACCGGGTAAGCGCCTGCGATGTAGTCTTTCTGGCGTTGCCGACAGAGGCCTCGATCTGCGAATCGGCCCGATTTTTGTCGCTGGGCGCGAAAGTCATCGATCTGGGTTCCGCCTTCCGTTTGCAGGATCGCGCCACCTGGGAACGCGTCTATGGTCAAACACATGGCCAGTGGGCGCTGGCGGAACAGGCGGTGTACGGTATTAATGAACTGCACAGGGCCGATGTGGAAAATGCCTCGCTGATTGCCAATCCGGGGTGTTTTTCCTCGGCGGCCATTCTGGCCCTGGCGCCTTTGATAGCGAAGGGTTTGGTCGACACGGAGCGACTGGTGGTGACCGGTATATCGGGAACCGCCGGTGTCGGGGCGGAGCTGTCCCGCGCGGCGCATCACCCGGAAATCGGTAACAATCTGGTGCCGTACAATGTGGTGGGGCATCGTCACAGCGTTGAAATGGAGCAGGAACTGTCGCTGCTGGCCGGGCAAGCTGTGTCTGTTCATTTCACGCCGGTCTATGCGCCCATCGTGCGCGGCATCCTTGCCGTGTGCCATGCCTTTCCGGTGAAAAGTACCGACCGGGATGCCTTGCTTGAGCAATACCACGCCTATTACCAGGATGCGCCTTTTGTGAAGGTCTATGACCTGCCCAGGGAGACTAACGCCGCCTGGCAGTACAAGCCCTATCCCTGGGTGAGTTCGGTCGTGGGAACCAATTACTGCTTCATCGGCCTGGACTACGATGCTGAACGAGGGCGCATCAGTGTGCTGAGTGTGCTGGACAGTGTGGGTAAAGGCGGCGCTCAGGTCGGCATCGAGAACATGAATCTGATGTGTGGCCTTGAGCGTTCAAGCGGGCTGCAACGCCGGGGTCTTCATCCGTAGCCGGCAGTATGTTGCCGGAAATTAAGAGGAGCCCAAGCAGGCGTTTCATTCCGTGCTGTTTTCACGTAGAATACGCCGCCTTTAGCAAACCGCCGTCCAGCGTATGGCGGTTTGTTGTTTGCGCAACTGTTTTAATTCTTGCGTTGAAGCAGTTTTAAACTATGAACTTATTATTCGGGGAATGAAAACGTAATGGTAACCATTCGTTTATCTCGTGGCGGCGCCAAAAAGCGTCCTTTTTACCACATCGTCGTGACCGACAGCCGCAACAAGCGCGACGGTCGTTTTATCGAGCGCCTGGGGTTTTTCAACCCGGTGGCGCGTGGTGCGGAAGAGGTGCTGCGTCTTGACCGTGAGCGCGTCGAACACTGGCTGTCCTTGGGTGCCAAGGCCTCTGATCGTGTCAACCAGCTGCTGAAACAGAGCGCGAAGGCAGCTGCCTGAACGGATTGATTGCGTAGCCGTGCCGGTGGATGTGCATGACCCAACATGACCCGGCGTGGACTATAGTAGGACGCATCGGTGCCCCTTATGGGGTGAAGGGTTGGGTCAAGATCCAATCTCACACTGAGATCCCCAGCAACATCCTGGACTACGATCCCTGGTATCTGCGGCCGGAAAAGACCACCGGTGCCGACTGGCGTGAGGCCTGTCTTGATGGTGCGCGTGAGCATGGCAAGGGTATTGTGGCCAGGTTTGCCGGTTGTGATGACCGCGATGCTGCTGTCCTGATGCGTGGACAGGAGATTGCGGTGCGGCGCGAGCAGTTGCCGGCGGCGGAGGTGGGCGAGTATTACTGGGTCGACCTGATCGGTCTGCGCGTCGAAACGCTGGACGGCACCGGGCTGGGCCATGTAGATCACCTCATGGCTACCGGCGCCAATGACGTGCTGGTGGTGAAGGGTGAGCGGCAACGACTGATCCCCTTCGTCACCGGACACATCGTCAAAGACGTTGACTTGGCTGGCGGTGTGATCCGTGTTGATTGGGAAGCCGATTATCTGCAATGACGGAAGGTGGGGTTAGGATGCGCATCGACGTCGTGACCCTGTTCCCGGAAATGCTGGATGCGGTGACGAAATCCGGTGTCAGCGGCCGCGCTGTGGATCGGGGTCTGCTGGACGTGGTGCGCTGGAATCCACGTGACTACAGCCGTGACCGGCACCGCACGGTGGATGACCGCCCCTATGGCGGCGGCCCCGGCATGGTGATGATGGTAGAGCCGCTACGCGATGCCATCCGCGCGGCGAAGCGGCAGGCGCCGCAGGGCGTGCCGGTGATTCACCTCTCTCCGCAGGGGCGGGTGCTGGATCAGGCGGGACTGCGAGAGTTGGCCGCGCTGCCGGGCATGGTGCTGGTGGCGAGCCGTTATGAAGGTGTCGACGAGCGCCTGATTGCGGCCGAAATCGACCAGGAATGGTCCATCGGTGATTACGTGCTGAGCGGCGGTGAATTGGCTGCGATGGTGCTGATCGATGGCGTCACACGGCTGCTGCCGGGCGCATTGGGCCACGAGGGCTCGGCCGAGCAGGACTCTTTCACGGACGGCCTGCTCGATCACCCGCACTATACGCGGCCCGAGGTGATCGACGATGAACCGGTGCCACCGGTGCTGCTCAGCGGTGATCACGCGGCCATCCGCCGCTGGCGCTGCAAGCAGGCGCTGGGACGTACCTGGCAGCGGCGTCCGGAACTATTGCAGGGCAGGCTGCTGGATGAGGAACAGCAACGGCTGTTGCAGGAATTTATCCGTGAGCACGAACAGAATTGAGTATTGAGTAACAACGTGAATAAACCGGTATAATCCGCCGTAAATATAGTGGAGCAGATCATGAGCAATATCATTAAAGAACTCGAAGCCGAGCAGATGAACAAGGAAATTCCGGCGTTTGGCCCGGGCGATACGGTCATCGTTCAAGTCAGGGTCAAGGAAGGCACCCGCGAGCGCCTGCAGGCCTATGAAGGCGTGGTGATTGCTAAGCGCAACCGCGGCCTCAACTCTTCTTTCACCGTGCGCAAGATGTCCCATGGCGAAGGCGTCGAGCGCGTGTTTCAGACTTACAGCCCGATGGTGAGTGAAATCAAGGTCAAGCGTCGTGGCGACGTGCGTCGCGCCAAGCTGTATTACCTGCGTGGTTTGCAGGGCAAGGCTGCGCGCATCAAGGAAAAGCTCTAAACACGCTGCTCCCAGACGGCGATGAGGCTGTGCGTCCCTGTGACAATGTTCGGGAGCGATTTGTTGGTAAAGAATGCCCGGCCTGTGCCGGGCGTTTTTTTGTCCTGGATTTGTGGCTCCATGCTAGGGGGGTAACGAAGTGATGTCGAGACCCGCAGATTTTGATGCGATCATGCCGTTGTCTTTGTTGCCTGGTGCATGGATGCTGGGGATTCGTACCACTGCGCGGGGATTGAGCGGTATAGAGTTCCTGCCCTTGCAGCCCGGTGTTGCCCCGGGGACGGTATTGGCGGAGCGGGTGGCGAGGCAGCTCGAAAATTACTTTGCCGACCCTGAATGGCAGTTTGAGGTGCCGTTGGACTTGCAGGGTAGCGAATTTCAGTTACGGGTCTGGCGATATTTGGGGGAGATTCCAGCTGGCCGACCGCTGAGCTACGGCGGGCTTGCGGCCAATATCGGCAGTGGCGCGCGTGCGGTGGGCAACGCCTGCCGCAGAAACCCCGTGCCGCTGGTGCTGCCCTGTCACCGTGTGGTGGCGAAGTCCGGCTTGGGTGGTTTCGCCGGGAGCACACGAGGTGGATTCATGCCGATCAAGCAAGCCCTGCTGGCCCATGAGTCGCAACACTGAAATGGCGCTGGCCGACAGCGAACAGACGGAAATTGAACGTTTCCTCGATGCCCTGTGGATGGAGCGGGGCCTGAGTGCCAATACCCTGTTGGCCTATCGGCGGGATCTGGAAGGCTTTACGCGATGGCTGATGACGCAGGACTGCGGGCTGTTGCAGGCTGGGCGTGGCCAGTTGCAGGACTTTCTTGCCTGGCGGCATCAGGCTGGCAGCCAGCCCCGCAGCATCGCCCGGCAGCTTTCGTGTCTGCGGCGCTTTTACCGGTTTTCTGTTCGGGAAGGCCGCATACAGCAGGATCCGACGGAGCGCATCGATGCGCCAAAGATCGGGCGCCCACTGCCGGAGGCGCTGACCGAAGCTGACGTCGAGGCCCTGCTGGCGGCGCCACAGACCGGTAATGTGTTGGGCTTGCGCGACCGGGCCATGCTGGAGCTGTTGTATGCCACCGGCCTGCGAGTCTCTGAGCTGGTGAACCTGAAGCTGGGGGAGGTCAACACGCGCCAGGGCGTGCTGCGTACCCAGGGTAAGGGCGGCAAGGTACGCTTGGTGCCGTTGGGTGAGGAGGCGCTGGATTGGCTGGCGCTCTACCTGTCGACGGCCCGGCCGGAATTGCTCAAGGGGCGGTTGTGCGATGCTGTCTTTGTCACCCGGCGCGGCGGGCCGCTGACGCGACAGGCCTTCTGGTACCTCATCAAGCGCCATGCGCAGCAAGCCGGTATTCACAAACACCTGTCGCCGCATACCCTGCGTCACAGCTTCGCCACCCACCTGCTCAATCACGGCGCTGACCTGCGCGTGGTGCAGATGTTGCTTGGCCACAGTGACTTGTCCACGACACAAATTTATACTCACGTGGCCAATGAGCGACTGAAAGAGCTGCATGCGGCGCATCATCCGCGTGGTTGACGTACGATGAATCGCGTGATGGACAGATAATAGATAGAGGATTCGCTATGCCGTCTTTTGATGTGGTTTCCGAAGTGGATATGCACGAGCTGGGCAATGCCGTGGATCAGGCCAATCGTGAAGTGAATACCCGTTTCGATTTCAAAGGTGCGGATGCCCATATTGAATCATCGGGCGCTGAGATCACGCTTTCCGCAGAAAATGAGTTCCAGCTACAGCAGATGATGGATATTTTGCAGAAAAAGATGGTCAAACGCGGAGTGGATATCGGCTGCCTCGATATCGCTGAGGCCGAGAGCAGTGGCATCCGCGCCAAACAGAAGGTGACCGTAAGGCAGGGTGTGGACAAAGAGGCGGCACGTAAAATCGTCAAGCTGATTAAGGAGATGAAACTCAAAATTCAGGCGGCGATACAGGGTGAGCAGGTGCGTGTTACGGCAAAAAAACGCGATGACCTACAGCAGGTAATGGCCATGCTGCGTGAACAGAAGCTGGATTTACCGCTGCAATTTACCAACTTCAGAGACTAACAATCCGATCGGGATCCGTCATACAGTCACGGATTCAGGCGCAACAAAAACAGCCGGGTGCTGACGAGGATGATGAATGAATAAAATGACACGTGGAATACTGCTGACCTTTCTGGCCTTGCCCCTGATGTTGGTGGCGGCCGGGAGCAATGTCTCCGCAGGCGAGAGCGAGGATTTGACGGCGGTAAAGGAGGCGTTGAAGGCCGCAGTACCGCAGTCCGACCCCGATAGTCTGACGGCCTCTCCCTTTCCCGGCATGTACGAAGCTGTCTATGGTGCGCAGGTTTTCTACATATCCAGTGACGGGCGCTATCTGTTGGAAGGCGACCTGTTCGATTTAAAGACCCGCACCAATTTGTCGGAGCTTAAGCGTCAGGTGGGGCGTGCCAAGGTGGTGAATGCTATTGACCCCAAGACGATGATCATTTTTGCGGCCGAAAATCCCAAGTACATCGTCAACGCATTTACCGATATCGACTGTGGTTACTGCCGTAAGCTGCACCGCGAAATGGCCGACTACAACAAGCTGGGTATTACCATGCGTTATCTGGCCTTTCCGCGCGCGGGAGTGAATTCGGAGTCATACCAGAAGGCCGTGTCTGTTTGGTGTGCGGAAGACCGAGAGACGGCCATGACTGAGGCCAAATTAGGCGCGACACCCGCAAAGCGTGAGTGTGACAATCCGGTGCAGGCGCACATGACCGCTGCCCGTGTCGTTGGCGTGAGTGGCACCCCCTCGTTGGTGCTGGATACTGGACGGGTTATTCCGGGCTATGTGGAGCCGCAGCGCCTGTTGCAGATGCTGGAACAGCCTTAGATAGAGCGGTTCAGCAAGTGCTCCTGCGGTGCCATGAACGCTGCAGGCCCACTGGATCGCCAATACTGACTTGCTGATGAATCACTTGCCCGGATATTTCATGAATTTGTGAAATATCCGGGTGATCATGCTTCGTCAAATCGTTGGCCGGTTTTGTGCCTTAGCTTGACTGACCAACCGTCTGCAGCCCCGATTTTGTAGGAATTTTCTGAAATCTCTGTAAGCTCTCAAGGGCTCGATGTAGGTCACTGTCGGGTGCAGGTGAATTACCGGCTTGTTTATATTGCAAAAAATGAAATCAAATCGTTTGTTATCTGTAAATCGTATTTTGAATGCCTGTTTTTCGCCTCTTGTTAAGTCATTTTTCTCTGATATCCTCTTGCTCAAGTTCTTCTTTGCCCTCGGGCAAATCAAGGATGACATCAGGGATGGCTACAGGGAAGTTGTCGAAGGATCGACGCGGTCGGGGATTGACCGGCAAGGAGGTAACGGAGGCGGCTACCGGGACGGGTCGCCTCCGCTTTTTTTTGAGGGCGTCCAAAACAACCTGCTACAGTAAGCGATTCACATCCTGCCCGTATTATTCTGCCGCAGTATTGACTCACCAATGGGCTTTGCAGCGCAATTCCTGATGTTGCGCTGAGACAAGGCCGTCAGCGTTCGAGATATTTTAGTTTATCGGGTTTACCGTCCCATTCCTTGGCCTCGGGCGGGGGATCCTTCATTTCCGTGATCACCGGCCACCCCTTCGCCAGTTCGGCATTCAATTCCAGAAAATGCTCCTGATCCTCCGGCACGTCGTCCTCGGCAAAGATGGCTTCGGCCGGACATTCGGGTACGCAGAGGGTGCAGTCAATACATTCCTCTGGATTGATGACCAGGAAATTGGGGCCTTCGTGGAAGCAGTCCACCGGGCACACTTCTACACAATCCGTGTACTTACATTTGATGCAGTTTTCGGTGACAACGTAGGTCATGAGATTTCTCCGACTGGATGGCGCGCGCGGTAATCACGGGTGGCTAGGGTCTGTTGATGTTTCATTTTCATCCCTGTTGCGCCTGAAAACGTGCCAATCAAGGCGCGAGGAGAGAGGTTTGGTTGTCACCCAATGAACGACGAGCAACGCCGAGTGGCGCGTTTTCAGGCGCAACCCGCAGGGCTGGGCCGCTTTTTCCGTCCTGCTGCATTGTCAATCGCCCGTGCAGAACAACTACACGGCGTTTCTTCCGCCTTGCAGGGCGAAAAAAAGCGGCTCCAGCAGTGGTGAAAATGAAACATCAACAGACCCTAGTGTAAAGGGTACTTCAAATTATGAGAAGCGCCCTGTAGCCTGTGACAGAAAATTGGCCGTGAATTTGATATTTGGCATGGAGATAATATGAAGAGACATTTTGTGCGTGGTTTACTGGTTCTGTTTTGCGGCCTGTTGTTGATCGCCTGCGAGGAAGATGCCCCGCCGCTCGAATGGGTGCCGGGTTGGCAGCAGGGCCCAAACACCCTGGTGAGCCGCTCTGGTGCAGCTGCACTGGAGATCAACGGCGTCATTCATCTCATCGGCGGGGTGGATGGTCGTGAATTCCGCGCCAGTTCAGAGTATGCCCGTATCCTGCCTGATGGCAGTCTGTCCGATTGGCAGTCGGGGCCGCCCCTCAATGTGGAACGGGGCTTTTTTACCGCCACAGTGAGTGGCAAGTACGTTTATGTCGCCGGCGGAGGGCGTGGCCCCAACGGTAGTATTCAGCTCGCCTCGGTGGAGCGTGCGGAGATTCTCGCCGACGGTACACTTGGCCCCTGGCAGTTGGAAAAATACGCACTGAATGTCAAACGGCGCTGCTCGCGCCTGTTGGTGTTGGGTAACCATATTTACGCCTTTGGCGGCTTCGGCGGCACCCTGCTGGATACGGTGGAAAGCGCCAGGATTCTACCCGATGGCTCGCTGGATGAGTGGCTGGTGCGGGACGAGCGTATGACGGTGGCGCGTTATATTTCCGGCTCATTGGCGGCCGATGGCCGGGCCTATCTGATCGGTGGTCACGACAAGGTGCGAGGGGTGGGCATCAAAAACGTGGAATGGAGTCACGAGACGGCCGATGAGCCGGGCTTTATTGATCCCTGGCAGGTCACGGCGCCGCTGCTCACCGGGCGTTACGGGCTGGAGGTGGCGCGTCATGGCGACTATCTCTATGCCGTTGGTGGGCTCGACGGCGCACGCTATCTCGACAGTATCGAAAAGGCCCGCTTGAAGCCTGAGGGTGGGATTGAGGCCTGGGCTGAAAGCACGCCCATGGCCTCGCCGCGTGAAGGCATGAATGTCATCGTCAAGAATGATCAAATCTACGTCATCGGTGGTGGCAATTTGCAGGGTTACCCCGGCAGCGTGGAATACGCCACCTTCGATGCTAATGGCGACATTGGTTTCTGGGCCATGCCAGAGGCGGCGAAAAGGCATCGCGAGGCCATTGCTGCGCGCGAGGCGGCCAGGGCGGTGTTGCCCAATGAGGCGGTGATTGTGGAGAATATCAAGACCGACGGCTATTCTTATCTGCAGGTAAGGCGTGACGATGGCGCAGTGGCTTGGCTGGCCGGTTCGCGCACGGATCTACCCACGGGCAGCCGTATCCAGTTTGCCGATGGCGTGTTTATGTCCAACTTCTACAGCAAGGAACTCAAGCGCAATTTCCCGGCAGTGATGTTCATTGGTGAGCTCCGCCCGGTGAAGGCAGAGAGTGGCGGTTGAGCGCGCAGGCATTGATGGGATGTTTGAGGGAGAGGGTATCGACGGCAATGCCATTAAGGATCGCTCGAACAATAACTGTCGATTTTTGATTGAATAGAGGGTAATTTAAGATTTCTCGATGTGGAGATCACAAATGGCAGCCTTTACGGAGTGGT
>VAPF01029669.1_pt1 | contig 15514 bp, 17 predicted proteins | sample 3393931 | NCBI WGS metagenome assembly VAPF01 (sample SAMN08290437, study PRJNA428436) | hydrothermal vent metagenome | isolation source: Deep-sea hydrothermal vent chimney | place: Atlantic Ocean: South-mid Altantic Ridge | depth 2773 m m | reverse complement strand
CTGGTTGCCTTTGGTGTGCCTTTCCTGGCCAACCCAGATTTGGTGTATCGCTTTAAAAATAACCTCGCGTTAAATGAAGCTGACCCGAAAACCTTTTATGGTGGGGATAAGACCGGCTATACTGACTACCCGTTCGCCAGCTAAGAGAACTCTGTCGGGGTATTTACCTGGTCAAAAACTGGACTGACAATAATTTACCAGTTCTAATGTTGTACAATCCACTTTTCTGGGAGCCTGCCCGAGAATAGAGGCCGTAGCGAGGGGAAGTGGATTTGAGGCCTGTTTTTCGCTATTTTGAGGCGAATAGCACGGCTATTTAATGAAAAATAGCGGGAAATATGACCAAATTCCACTTTTCCGCAGTAGGCACCCTATTCTCGGACAGGCTTCTGGTGGTATATTTAGACCAAGTGAACCGGAGTTCTCTCACGGTTTGTGTCACTGATATCATACGAGTATTTATAAGTTGTTGATAAACGCTGTTTCATCACTGTATTACAACAGTATTCTGTTCTCCGTCTCCAGCCATGCTGACCTGCTTCTCGATACCATACAGTGGAAATAGCATAATGGAAATAGCAACGGGAAGCAGTACGCGTCAGGATCCAGCAAAAGCCGTTAATGCCGCATGGAAGCATATTATCGACAAACTCAACCATAAACCTTCCCTGCTCATCTGTAGCGCCAGTACAAACTATGCGGCACAAAACCTGAGTACGCAGCTAACTGAACTGGCTCCCGAAGGCTGTAAAATTGCTGGTGCTTCCTCCTGTCTAGGTACCATAAGCAATACCGGTTATCATTCACAGAATGGCTATGGCCTGAGCATAACCGCATTTTCAGATAAAAATAGTGACTTTGGTATTGGTTTGATTGATCAGTCCGATTCAGCAGAAAAGGCTGCCGCACAGGCGATACAGGCAGCCATCCATGACGCCAATCGTCCCGGTGAACTGCCTGATCTGGTCTGGTTAAGCGCTGCTCCCGGTCAGGAAGAAGCCATACTGACCGGTATTGCTTCGGTTATTGGCCAGCATGTCCCTGTTATAGGCGGTAGCAGTGCCGACAACACCATCAATGCCCAGTGGTGGCAATTTAGAGCACAACAGATCGAAACAGACGGAATCCTGCTCATTGCCATGTATCTACGGTGCCAGTTTGCCCTTTCCTTTCATAATGGTTATGTTCCCACCACCTACTGCGGCACAGTAACCGCTGCAAAAGACCGTGTCATCTATGAGATCAACCATCAGCCTGCGGCACAGGTATACAATGACTGGACACAGGGCCTGATCGAGACCCAGCTAGCCGGCGGCAATATTTTACAACTTTCCACCTTCCAGCCGCTGGGGCGTGAAGCCGGTCGCATAGAGGACGTTCCCTACTACACCCTGCTGCACCCGGAACAGGTTCTTGAAGGGGGTGCCATGCATTTATTTTCCCGTACACATAACGGTGAGGTGCTAACATTAATGTCCGGCTCAGCCGACAGCCTGAGCAGTCGCGCCAGTTCGGTTGCCCGCGGTATCCTGGAACGCAAGGGATGGCATAGCCAGCAACTGGCCGGAGCCATGGTCGTATACTGCGCCGGGTGTATGCTGGGCATTCACTCACGCATGCCAGAAGTAGCTGCCGGTCTGCGCGAAGCACTGGGACCGATTCCTTTTCATGGCCGGTTTACCTTCGGTGAGCAGGGTCGTTTTATTAATGGTCAGAATTGTCATGGAAACCTGATGATTTCCGTGGTCATATTTACAAAAAATTAGCCTATGCAAAATCAGCCAACCTCCGAATATATGCAGGAAGCCCTGTTACACCTTGAAGAAGCCCGACGACAGGAAAAAAAACAGCGACGGGAAAGTGATGCCATACTCTCCAGTTTGTCTGCACTGATTAGCGCAACCAGCCACGATGAAGTACTGGCCACCCTGCGCAAGACATTCCAAAGCCTGATTGACTGTGATGACTGCTGGATATTACAACCTCACGACGATCATCTCATTACAGAAAATAATATTATCTTTCCGGTGGGAAAAGGATTTTCACGGGTACTCAATGGCGGAGTGCTGAATGCCTTCGATGTCACACAGGTGCCGGAATGGTCCGGCATCCAGACCGACGGCATCCGTTCCGCCATACATATTCCACTGAAGCTGTCGTCTGAGCGAGGCATATTGATCCTGACCTCCTCTACACCTGCCGCATTCACACAGGAATCCATCGAACTGGTGATGCACGTTATCCCCATAACCGAACAGGCCATTGCCAAAATTGAGCAAATTGAAAAAACCCATGCGGCACAAATGGTAGAACAATGGCAGTTGATGCAACTGATTATGGACCATGCCCCTATTGGTATTTTTATGCTTAATAAACAGGGTCGGTTCATGTTTATCAATCGGGCATTGTGTGACATGTTCGGTATTTCCGAAGCTGAATTTATCGAAGCGGAAAATTATACCGAAGTGATGCCAACAGCTCTGGCAGAACAGTGTGTAACCTCCAATAATGCCTGTCTCACACAGGGAAAAACCATCACCGTACAGGAAACCATTAGCAATCCGGATGGAAAAGAATATATTATCAATACGACCAAAACACCCGTCTATAATTCGGCAGGTGACATTACCGCACTGGTCGGTATTTCAGTAAATGTGACCGAACAGTTTGAACACGATCAGGAAAAAGAACAGATTCAGCAGCAACTGCAACATACACAGAAACTGGAAAGCCTGGGCGTACTGGCAGGAGGTATTGCCCATGATTTTAATAATATCCTGGCGGCGATTATGGGGCATGCCTCCCTCGCCGAGTCCAAATGTAAACAGGCTGATCCACTGGCGGTAGAACAGCACCTGGGCAGAATTGTTACCGCCTCAGAAAAAGCCGCCGACCTCTGTAAACAGATGCTCGCCTACTCCGGGCAGGGTAAATTTATTATCAAACCACTGGATATTTCAGCATTTGTTGAAAGCATCATCAATATACTCGAAGTAAGCCTGAACAAGGGGATAATACTAAAACTGTCACTGATGGAAAATCTGCCCATGGTGGAGGCCGATGTCTCACAGATGCAACAGATCCTGATGAATCTTGTTACCAATGCCAATGAAGCCATTGCCAGTTGTAGCGGGGTGATCGCCATACGTACCGGTATTATGGATGCGGGGGAAAACTATCTGGCACATTGTTTATGTGCGGAAGATATCTACCCCGGTCGTTTTGTTTTTATGGAGGTTTCCGATACCGGTTCGGGTATGAACGGGGAAACCATAGAAAAGATTTTTGATCCGTTTTTTACCACTAAATTTACCGGCCGTGGCCTCGGCATGAGCGCCGTGCTGGGTATTATCCGTGGTCATCAGGGGGCACTGAAGTTATATAGCGAACTGGGTCAGGGCACTACCTTCCGGGTTCTATTACCGGCGCTGGATATTCCCCGGCCGGATGAAAAGGTCGCAGAAGAAAATCCCTTACATAATACCGGTATCCACAAAATACTGGTGGTGGACGATGAAGAAAGTATGCGAGAAATAACCCAGTTGATGCTAATCGACGCTGGTGTAGACGAGGTACTCACCGCAGAGGATGGCCGCGATGCCATACAAATTTACCAACGTGAAGGGGAAACCATCGACCTGATTATTCTCGACCTGACCATGCCACATATGGATGGTGAAGAAACCTTTCGTCAACTACGCTTAATAAACCCGGATATAAAAGTGATCCTCGCTTCCGGTTACAGCCAGCAAAGTGTGCAGGATCGTTTTGCCGGTAAGGGACTGTGTGGCTTTTTACAAAAACCTTTCACCCCGGAAATATTGCGTAAGGTAGTAACCGATTCCCTGTAATACAATAATACGGTTACGACACATACTAACAGGATGGATGAAAAGGACACTTATTGTTCAGGAGCGTAACAAATCCACCCGTATCGGCATTAAAAAATGCGCACCGTCTTCACCCAGATGCTGTTCGAACATCTGCTTTACCTGTTGGTATAATTTTTCATCCAGGGTATGCGGGCTGTGGGTAGCATTGATGGTTTTATCCTCAAACTCGGCAAAATTATTAAATGACATAGGGGAATAAAAAAAGGCTTCTTCAACCAGTTCAAACAAAGTGTTATCCACCGCCTTTTTCACTGCATTAAATGCCGCCTCACGAACTTTCTGTTCATCATGAAACAGACGCAGGATCTCATTGAAATCGCCGGCAAAAACTGGCTCGGAAATATACGCCAGCCCGCCCGGTTTAAGTACCCGTTTGATTTCAGCCATAGCGACATCCATTTGATCAAGCGGCACATGGTGCAAAGATTTAAACATAAGCACCACATCAACCGATTTATCTTCCAGCGGGATAGCCTGCGCCCCGGCAAGGGCAAACATTACATTGGGCAAATCGGTTATCTGCTGGTTTTTTTCATAGGCAATTTCATCAACCTCCAGCGCTGTCATCTTTCGATTCACACCGGAGGTAGCAATATTACGGGTAATTTCAGCACTACCACAACCTAGTTCCAGAATATGACTGCCATCAAGCGTTAACATACGATTGTATATTTCTGACTCAGGACAACTGAGATCAATCTGATCTGTAGTAATTTTCAATTCATAGCCTCATTATTTAATTTATACGATAAGAAAAATGAAACGATACCACTATTTTTATAAAAAATTCCAGAAAATCTTTCCGGTTATCAGTATTTCACTTCGTATTGTACCCATAGATGATGGTCCTTCCCGGGTTCGATGACCACTTCATCCTCTGCCGCATTTGCCGTTTCAACACATAACATTTTGCGATAGCCATTTTCGCCCAGATCTCCCATTTTCTCTGCTGTCTGCTGCCATGGATTCCAGACAACCGTAGAATGACTGCCACATTTCACGATAACAATATTACGCTTTAGTGAACGATCTTCGATCACACAATCTGTGGTAGTGTCCAGATAAACCCTGTCCACTTCCTCTTCAATGGTTACCGGACCACGTTGGTGTTTACGTGTAAAAGCCTCCCGCTTATCCAGGTACTCGGTATCATCCAGGCCATGCAGATAAACCCGGGAAACCTCCCCCACCCTGAAATAAGTGTGGAACGCCTGGCTGATCGTTACTGCCTCACTACCATGATTATGTGTGACCAGTTCCAGTTCCAGCTTTTCGCCTACTGTAATCTGCAATAACACACTGGTCTGTGGTGGCCACATAGCACGGTTATCTTCATCCGCCTCCATGGTAAAACACACGCGGGTACTGCCATCATCCAGCGTTAAGGTGCTCTGAATATGCCATATTGTGGTACGTGCAAAGCCATGCGCAGGATAAATCAACTGTGTTTTGTGCGCCCCGAACCAGGGCCAGCAAATGGGGATACCACCGCGGATAGATTTCCCCGGGGTGAAATTCGCCGCCTCCGATACCCAGATAACGTCCTCCGCACAACCGGCATTAGCGCTTATTGGTTTCCAGCTTACGACCTGCGCCCCCTGCATACTGATGATGGCTGTTGCATGAACATTGCTGATATTGATTAAGGGAATACCGTGCTCACCACGGATAAACATAAGCTGCTGATCGATACCATGGTGAATATTGAGTTCGTCCGAATGCATTATTACCTCATTTTATAAACTACCTCGCCGCAAGTGGACGGGGTATTAAAGCAGAAACCGGGCTCGCTAAAAACGCAAAAAAAATGAATCCAGAAAAAATAAATTAACCTGTTCATTTTCATTTTTATCATTCGCGTCTTTTGCAGCCTAATTTTCTCGTATACCTTTCCCTTTTATAACAGATAGCACAAAATACACGCACAATCCATTTTAATCGCAACAGCCTTACTATTCAGGCGGAGAAATTATGCATTTTACGCGGGAACAGACAGCCGAAATTAACGTTTTAATTCAGTTTAATCTTGATTCCACCCTGAACGGAATCAAAGTACACTCGACAGCTGCTCCGGCAATGGTTAATGCGGTGAAACGTCTCTTCCACAAGGGTATGGTTTCATCTCTTGACGGTGGTTATTTAACCAGTCTGGGCTACCGGGCAGCGGAACATGCCCAGACCCTGCTTGTATTACTGGCCAGCACGGATGAAGGTGCCTGATATACGACGACCTGATAGACGTATTGTAAGCCATAATCCGCAGGCCTGAGGCAACCGGATATCTCGCTACTAACAGTCACATTAGCTATGGATATAAAAAAGGTAACCGTGTAAGCAGAGCAGACTAACCGCACCGGCCGCTACATCATCCAGCAAAATACCGATACCACCATGAATATTTTTATCCAGCCATGAAATCGGCCAGGGTTTAAGCGCGTCAAAAAAACGGAAAAGAATAAACCCGGCCAGCAGCCACTGCCAGCCGGTTGGCACCATAAACATGGTAATCAGAAAACCGGCAACTTCATCATAAACGATGGCAGGATGATCGTGAACGCCAAGCTTCTTTGCTGCATAGCCGCACAGCCATGAGCCAGTGAGTAATACCAGCAGGGTAACGCCAAGATAAGCGGCAAACCCGGCCTGCTGTAGAATATAAACCAGCGGCAGCGTCAATAAAGTACCCATTGTTCCCGGAGCAACCGGTGACAGACCCGAGCCACCACCCAATGCCAGAAAAATCAGCGGATCTTTTAATGCTGCAGGATGAATTTTTGTGGTCGCCTTTTTTATCATACCAACGTTGTCATACCAGATTTGTTCAAAGGTGCCCTAAAAATGTGAATAACCGGTCGTTGATAACGACATAACATTACCCTGTTCATCGTGACAAAGGAAGGATTTATCGGCGCTAATTTCACCAATACAGTGAATGGCAAGCTGGTGTGACATTGCCAGAGCCATCACCGCATCCACCTTACCCTCAGCCAGGGTAAAACATAATTCATAATCATCACCCTGTGTCAGCACAAGGTTCCAGTCCACCTGCTGGTGGTTATAATTGTCAAAATAATAATGCAGTGATTCAGACAGGGGGATGGATTTTGTTCGAATACGGGCACCACAGTCACTGGCACTAAGAATATGGCCGAGATCGGCCAGCAGGCCATCAGAAATATCAATGGCACAGTCACAGTACGCCAGCAGTGCCATCGCAAAACGGGTTCTCGGTTGTGGCCGGTTCAATCTGTCAATACAGTAATTCAGTTGTGGATCAGTCCTTTTCTCCTGTAGGCAACGCAACCCCACGGCAGCATCGCCTAATGTGCCAGTAACAAAAATCCTGTCACCGGGTTTCGCCTGACTGCGCCGCATGGCTCGACCGGTGGTTAACAGCCCCATTGCCTGCAAGGTAATACTCAATGATCCACGGGTGGTATCGCCACCAATCAGAGCAACATTATATTCTTCCAGCGTCTGCTGAAACTGGGTAGAGAACGCCGTTAGCCATGCATGATCGATCTCCGGCAGAGTCAGCGCCAGAGTTATCCAGGCTGGCTGCGCGCCCATTGCGGCCAGATCACTAAGATTAACGGCAATCGCCTTACTGGCAATATCAGCAGCAGAAGTGGTCACTGGAAAGTGCGTACCGGCAATTAAGGTATCCGTAGTAACAGCAATACGGGCGCAGACGGAAGCACCTGCCTGCCCTGTGCCCGGATCTGTATTTGAGTCTGTGTTCAGCGTTGTGTCCAGACCGGCACATACAATAGCGCAGTCATCGCCCCCACCAAGCACTACATCACTACGATGATCGGGCAGATTAAAATACTGTTTGATAAGATCAAATTCTGCTGCACTCATTCTCGCTACTCTATACCCCCACAGCTTGCTGTGTAATCTGGAGATGCGAATTTATTCACGTAACGACACCAATGTTTACGTGCATCATGCGAATAAACCCGCCCTTGCCTGATTATTTTTCAAGCGGCCGAATATCTTTTGCCACTTTATCAAGTACCCCGTTGACAAAGGTATGACTGTTCTGCGCACAGAATTTTTTACTCAGATTAACCGCTTCGTTCAGGACAACACGATAAGGAACATCACGGCGGTTAGCCAGTTCATAAGTAGCAATGCGTAAAATGGCTCGTTCCACCGGATCCACCGATTCCATCAAACGGTTCATGTGTTTTTCCAGTGATGTATCCAGGTTACTTACCGAGGCACACACCCCGCTAAGTAGTTGCAGAAAATACTCAGTGTCCGCTGGACTGTCTTCACTGTTAAGTGCATGAGTTTCAACAAACTGCTGCCTGATCCCGGAAATATCATCGCCCGTCATTTGCCACTGATAAATAGCCTGCATGGCAAAACGGCGGGCTTTGCCACGCGCTCGCGCCAGACTGGCGGATTGTTTCTTTGAAACGGCAGGGATTGAATCCGACATAATATGACTAACTTCAGGTAAAAAAATAAAACAGGGTAGCTGCTGATCGTAGTGCTTACTCCGATCAGGCCGTTAATCCAGCTTAGTGGTTAATCAAGCAGGGTCAGTATATTACTCATTTCTATTGCAGCAGCAGCAGCCTCGGCACCTTTATTACCAGCTTTTGTCCCTGCCCGTTCAATGCTCTGTTCGATAGAATCAGTGGTTAATATGCCATTGATTACCGGCAACCCATGATCCAGTGCGACGACAGACAGACCCTTGGCTGACTCATTGGCAACAATATCAAAATGTGGCGTGGACCCTCGAATCACTGCACCCAGTGCAATAATGGCACTGTACTGTCCTGATTGCGCTAGATGCTGTACCACTACCGGCAGTTCAAATGCACCGGGTACTTTTACGACGGTAATATCTGTCTCGGCCACACCATTACGGGTCAGAGTATCCATCGCGCCAGCAAGCAGACTTTCTACAATAAAACCGTTAAACCGTGCCACCACAACAGCAAACCGGCCGGATGAATATTGCAGACTGCCTTCGATTACTTTATATTCACTCATTCTATTTATCTCTTTAATTTATGCAGGTTAATGCCTGTTGCCAAACCGATCAAGCGCAGCTCGTTGGTTAATTAGCTATTTAGCTATTTAGTTATTTAGTTATTTAGTTATTTATATTGTCACTGGTTATATAGTCAACGACTTCAAGGCCAAAACCAGCAAGCCCATGAATCACTTTCGGCGCCGTCATCAGTTGCATTTTTCTTACCCCGACATCGAGCAATATCTGCGCGCCAACGCCGTCTGTTCTCAGATTTTTCGGTGCTTTATACTGGGGCATATTACTGTTTGTCTGTTTTGCCATCCATTGCAGAATAATAGCATTCTCATCGGGGGAACTTAATAATACAACCACTCCCTGTTCTGCGGCCGCTACCTGTTTCATCGCATCTTCCAATGGCCAGGATTTTGTATCCAGAGAACCCATGGAATCAGCCAGTGCATTTTTCATATGAACCCGAACCAGCACCGGTTCATCCGGGTTTATCTCACCCGTTTCATTTTCTGTATGGGTTAATGCATAATGTACAAGACTATCCAGCGTATTTTTATAGGCAATTAATTTAAACTCACCATAAGCTGAGGAAAAATCACAGGCAGAAACCCGTTCGACGGTTTTTTCATTTTTAATCCGGTAGCCGATTAAATCTTCAATCGTACCGATCTTCAGCCCATGTTCCTGAGCGAACAATTCCAGATCCGGTCGCCTCGCCATGGTGCCATCTTCATTAAGGATCTCGACAATCATCGCCCCTGGTTCCAGCCCCGCAAGGCGGGCAAGATCACAACCGGCTTCGGTGTGACCGGCTCTGTTTAACACCCCGCCCGGCTGCGCCATTAATGGAAACACATGCCCAGGGTGCACGATATCCGCAGCACTTGCATCCGGTTTAACGGCTGCTGCAATAGTCACCGCCCGATCTGCTGCAGAAATGCCGGTAGTAACACCGGATGCTGCTTCAATGGAAACAGTAAAATTGGTACTTTCGATTAAATCCGTCCCCGATACCATTAACGGCAGGTTAAGCTGTTTGCAACGTTTCTGGGTTAATGTCAGGCAGATCAGACCGCGGCCATAACGCGCCATAAAGTTAACATCATCGGCGTTAACCGCCGATGCTGCCATTAGCAGGTCACCTTCATTCTCGCGGTTTTCATCGTCCATAATGACAACCATTTTACCCTCACGGATATCTTCAATAATTTCTTCAGTTGAATTTAATTTCATGTTTCTTTGTTTTAACTCTATCGTATAAATCCCGCCTCAGCGAGTTTTTCCAGTGAAATATCTGACGGGGTATTTGGCTTTTGTGCTAGTAATAACCGTTCCAGATAACGTGCGATTAAATCGACTTCAAGGTTTACCCGACAACCGGGTGAATAATGCTTAATAATAGTCTGCTGTTGTGTATGCGGGACAATGTTAAGGCTGAATATATCATCTTCCACAGTGTTTAGCGTCAGGCTGATACCATCTATACATACCGACCCTTTCACCGCAATATAACGTTTCAGATTCTGCGGTGCCTGAATACTCAACACTATCGAACGCGCAGCGGATTTAATATCAAGCACCGTTCCCAGGCCGTCAACATGGCCACTAACCAGATGTCCACCAAGCCGGGTCGTTGGCAGCAGCGCTCTTTCCAGATTGATCAGGGAACCCACAGCCAGATCTTTTAACGTCGTCAGGGATACAGTTTCACTCGACACATCGGCGCTAAAACTGTCGCTATCAAATTTAATCACCGTCAGACAGACACCGTTTACCGCAATACTGTCTCCCAGCGCGACTTCTGACATATCCAGCTCGCCAGCTTTCAGCGTAAGGCGTACATCGCCGCCAATTTCTTCACGCCGGGCAACATGGCCAACCGTTTCAATAATTCCTGTAAACATAAACCTTTGTTACCCCTTCCTCAGTTTAACTTCATAACTGGACATTGGCATCGATGAGGCATTATTAAATTCCGCTCCAGCAGCCACCCCCATTGCGGCAATGTCAGCGGCATGTTCACTCTGCTCGTACACCGTAAACATAGCTCCCAGCGCATATTCCGAACCTGAACCGATAGCCCAGAATTTTTTATATTCTGTCACTTCGCGTAAACTATGAATACCGAAAATACCTGAGGCATTGGCAATCAGGGCATCAATCTGGGTGGATTCATACGGATCATCTTCTTCATCCTTCGGATTGAGAAAATACTTCTCTTTTAGCAGAGGATGCAAAGCCCGGAAGGTTTCAAAAATAGCCAGACGCGAAGCGAAATTAATTTTATTTTTTTTGTCACTCAATATGCTTTCCATCACCAGCTGATGGGCCGCACTACCAACAATACCCAGATGGTTGCGTCCGTACTTCAGTATTTTATCATGCGCCGCATCATATTCTGATGACAGACGCAAATCACCAAAGCTGGTGAGACTGTCTGCTGCAATACAGACTTTACCGGCTTTTTTTACTACCACAATCGTTGACATTCTTATTCCTCTACAGCATGCTGCTATCTGTTTTATACACGGGCTGTGCGGTTATGCGTATATCATCACCCACTTTTCTGAGTTCAGAAATATGCAGGGTTATTTTATCCTGCATTTGTGTCAGTCCCGGTAGACTGAACAAACCACGCGCCGCGTCACCCATTATTACCGGGGCCATATACACAATAATTTCATCCACCAGTTGCGCCTGTAATAAAGCACCACATAAGCGGCTACCCGCCTCTACATGCAGCAGGTTAATCTGCTGTCCGGCCAGATACTGCATCACAGCAGACAGATCCAGATGGCCGTTGTCTTCCGCGACAGGCGTTAACACGCTATGCGTATGCCGCCATTTCTCCGCCGACAATTTAATAGCATCAGCACTAGCCAGTAACCAGGTCTCACCTTCCAGCAGGTGTATCTTTGCTGTTTCCGGAGTTTGCAGGTGGGTATCGAGAATCACCCGTAGCGGCTGACGCACCGGTTCGTCAATACCAAGCTCGGCCTTACTCAGGCGCACATTCAAACCCGGATTGTCCATAATAACCGTACCGCTACCGGTTAAAACAGCACTGCTTTGTGCGCGTAAAAACTGTACATCCCGACGCGCCTGCGATCCGGTAATCCACTGGCTTTCACCGGAAGCCATGGCAGTACGGCCATCCAGACTCATACCCAGCTTAATGCGTACAAACGGGCGACCGGTTTCCATCCGTTTGATAAACCCGGGGTTTAATGCCCGCGCCTGCGTTTCCAGCAAACCACAGCTAACGTCTATACCTGCCTGTGCCAGTTTTTTCAAACCCCTACCAGCTACTAGCGGATTCGGGTCCTGCATCGCGACCACCACACGCTGCACCCCGGCTTTTATTAAGGCATCGGCACACGGCGGTGTTTTACCGGTATGACTACATGGCTCCAGTGTTACGTATGCACACGCTCCGCTGGCTTTATCTCCGGCGTGTTGCAGCGCATGGACTTCCGCATGTGCTTCCCCGGCGCGTCGATGCCAGCCCTGCCCGACAACCTTGCCGCGTCTGACCAGCACACAGCCGACATTCGGATTCGGCGAGGTGGTATAACGACCGCGTTGTGCCAGTCGGATGGCCTGTTGCATGTACTGTGCGTCGGTTTTCATCGGTGGGGAAAAGTTGATGCCTTTTCTACTGGCTTTTTCCCGCCGGTTTTTTCCTGCTGGCCTTGTTCTGTTCAATGCGCTCAATTGCCACACGAAAGGCATTTACATCACTAAAATCCAGGTATACCGAGGCAAAACGAATATAGGCAACGTGATCCAGTGACAGCAGCTCTGCCATCACCCAGTCACCAATCTGTGATGAATTCACTTCACGTTCACCAGCAGCACGTAAATTATGCTTAATGCAATTAATGGCTTCATCGACCTGCTCAATGCTGACCGGACGCTTTTCCAATGCGCGCATTACACCGGCACACAGTTTGGCTTCATCAAACGCAACCCGACTGCCATCCTGCTTGACGATACGCGGCATATTCAGCTCGGCAATTTCATAAGTGGTAAAACGTTCATTACAGGCCATACATTCACGCCGACGACGTACCTGATTGCCATCATTTGACAACCGTGAATCAATCACGCGTGTTTCCAGCTCGGAACAGAATGGACAATGCATTTATATCACTCAACAATAAGGATGAATAGCCATAGCCACGACGACTATTAGATTAATGTTCGTAAACCGGATATTCGTAAACTTAGTATTCATAAACAGGCAGGCGCTGACAAAGGGTAGATACCTTCTGTTTTACCTGTTCAACGACCTGTGCATTGGCATGCTCATCCTGAATACTGTCAATAATATCGCACATCCAGCCGGCCAGATCAGTCGCATCCTGTGCGTTAAAACCACGCGTGGTAATAGCCGGTGTGCCGACACGGATACCACTGGTGACAAAGGGTGACTGCGGATCATTCGGTACCGCATTTTTATTTACCGTAATATGTGCCCTGCCCAGTTCCGCCTCAACAATTTTTCCGGTTAACCCTCTGGCTATTAAATCCCACAGAAACAGGTGGTTATCGGTACCGCCAGAGACTACATTATAACCGCGTTCCACCACAACTTTCGCCATTGCCTGTGCATTAACAATAACCTGCTGCTGATAATCAGCAAATGCCGGTTCCAGTGCCTCCTTAAAGGCTACGGCCTTGGCTGCAATCACATGCATTAGCGGGCCACCCTGGGTACCGGGGAAAATAGCTGAGTTAAGTTTTTTTGCCAGATCCTTATTTTTCTGTATCGACTGCGCTCCGACCAGAATAATCCCGCCGCGTGGCCCACGCAGAGTTTTATGGGTGGTAGAAGTGACAACATCGGCAATACCAACCGGATTCGGATAGTGCCCGGTAGCCACCAGACCAGCGACATGAGCCATATCGACAAACAGGTAAGCCCCGCAGGAATCTGCTATATCACGAAAACGCTGCCAGTCCATTACTCGGGAATAAGCAGAAAACCCGGCAACGATCAACTTTGGTTTGTGTTCATCGGCCAACGCCTGCACGGCAGCATAATCTACAATACCGGTTTTATTGTCCAGCCCATACTGTAGCGCATGGTATATTTTACCAGAAAAGCTTACGTGAGAACCGTGTGTCAGGTGTCCACCATCGGCCAGCGACATGCCCAGAATAGTCTCACCGGGCTGACATAGTGCCATATATACCGCAGCATTTGCCTGCGAACCGGAATGTGGCTGTACATTGGCGTAATCCGCACCGAATAACTGCTTCACCCGGTCAATCGCCAGTTGTTCAGCTACATCCACATTTTCACAACCGCCATAATAACGCCGAGCCGGATAACCTTCCGCATATTTATTGGTTAGCACTGAACCCTGTGCCTGCATCACCCGCTGACTGGCATAATTTTCTGAAGCAATCAGTTCAATATGCGTTTCCTGACGACTCGCCTCATGTTGCATTGCCGTCCACAGGACATCGTCATAACCTTCTATCTTTGTTTCTCTGGAAAACATCTGTACTCCCGGTACGCCCCCAATTTAGTCAACAATCCCTGCGCAGGCAGGTAATAATCAGTAAAATAAAGAAATTTTATCTAAAACCCGCTAATCTTATCAAAAATGACAGGGAACTGTCATATCAATTCAGGGGGAAACGAAGACATCAATGCCATTTATCCAGACAGGCTGTCAGCGAATTCTGCCTGTGTATGGCAGGATCAACGCAGCTATTTGTTAGCCGCTTCTTCCTCAAGACGCTCAAAAACTGGAACCGGGCGCATATCTTAAACATCTGGTTGAGAAGCTACCTAAAGCCAAATCAGAAAACGCGATGATCAGTCTGCTACCGCAAAATTTTAAAATGTCAGATTTGGATAGCTAGTGGCAATCCTGTGGTTGACCGGACGCTTACCACTAATCTCCAAAGACCGATGGTCTTAATTAAAGCGAGAGTTAATGTTGTACGGTAATCGATCGAATCCATGGTGCCAGGTGCTCAAGATCGCAGGTATTTGTTTCGAATAGCTTCATCAAAAATGTATGTGCAGATTTTGCTTCGGCTTCCATTTTGTATCCATTTAGACGTAAAAAAATATCTGTTGAAAAGAATGCAACACGTTTATTTCCATCAATGAAGGGATGATTATTCATTAACGATTCAAACAGTGCTGCTGCCATTTCAATCAAATCATTATAGTAACCCGTTCGGGGGCGGTACAGTGCACTTTCCAAAAGACCCATATCACGAATGCCGTTTGCACCACCAAAGCGATCAATTAGTGCTGTATGGATTTCCAGCACCTCTTCGATGCTCAAAAATTGTACTGACTTACCTGGCAAGTAATTTACCTAATTCTTCATTTTTACTCATGGAATCGGTTAGATGGTTTAACACTGCAGGACGGACACGTCGACGATGGACATAGTCGATGATGGCTTCGGTGAGAAGTCCAGAAACATTCTGGTGCGACTCTTTTGCCAGTAACCTCAAGTCTTCCCAAACTTGTGCTTCAACTTTGGAGCTTATTTTGATTGTACTCATGACAGCATGGTAATTGACGTATCATGAAATGTCAAACACGTCTCTCGTTCAGACTCATTTCATATTGGACAAGGCT
>VAPF01074858.1_pt1 | contig 15515 bp, 14 predicted proteins | sample 3393931 | NCBI WGS metagenome assembly VAPF01 (sample SAMN08290437, study PRJNA428436) | hydrothermal vent metagenome | isolation source: Deep-sea hydrothermal vent chimney | place: Atlantic Ocean: South-mid Altantic Ridge | depth 2773 m m | reverse complement strand
ATTCTTACCCGCCGTACGATGATACTGAAAACAGCGATGATTGAGAGTTAAATATTAACTTACTGCACCCATAAAAATATAAAATCACATTAAGTATTAGTGTTGAGCTGAGGTCCTTGCATGCAACATTGACAAATAAAAATGATTTCAGGAGAAAGTCTTAATGCCAATTGAATTATCAGATAGCCACTGTTTAAAACGTCTATCGCCGATCTTACCCGCCATAATGCTGTTCCCTATCCTGCTCACTGGCTGTGCGAGTTATCAGGAGAAACCTCTGCCTGAAGATAAGTCTTTTCAGAAAAACTTGCAGATATTGACAGTGGATGCCAATGATATCCTCAAGTCAAGACAGGGAAGCCATGAAATCAACCTGGCTGATGGTCTGGATATGACTGAAGTGGCCATCCTTGCCGTACTTGAAAACCCTGCCCTCAAAGTTCGTCGTGCGCAATACGAAGTGGCCGGTGCGCAGGTTTTTTCAGCTGGGCTGCTACCCGATCCCCAATTATCGACCAGTCTGGATAAACCGACCGACGACACCTCTGGACTGGTCAACGCCTGGGGCACCAGCCTGGGTTATGACATTATTCCACTAATCACCCGCCAGGCGCGAATCAACAGCGAACAGGGGCGCCAGCAAAAAGTACAGTTGGAACTTTTATGGCAGGAATGGCAGGTGGTGCAACAGGCACGTTCGCTGGTCGTACGTTATCAGCTTGAAGAACAGCGACTGACTCTGTTGCATACGATGCAGAACCTGTATCAGGAACGGTATCAACATTCTAAAACGGGCATGATGCAGGGTAATGTCACGCTTGATGTCAACGGTACCGACCTGACGGCACTGATCGATACTTTCTCCAAGATTACTATACTGGAGCAGGAGCATAATAAGACCCAGCATGCACTCAGCCTGCTGCTGGGTCTACCATCAGATGCCATGATTACTCTTACCAGACTACCGGCTAAAATATCACTCGAACGTACCGCGATACAATCCCAGTTAGACAGACTGCCGCAAATTCGCCCTGATCTGTTAGCACTCAAAGCCGGTTATCAGGCACAGGAAGAAAAAGTCAGAGCCGCTATCCTGGCGCAGTTTCCTTCATTCAGTATCGGCATTACCCGCGCACGTGATACCGGCGGTATCTACACCACGGGATTCAATATCGGGCTGACATTACCTTTGTTCAGTGGCAACCGTGGCGGCATTGCTATCGAGCGGGCAACGCGTAAGCAACTGTCTGTGGAATATGCCGCCCGTCTGATACAGGCGAAAAATGATGTCAGCCGTCTACTGGACTTGCAAACCATCATTGAAAAACAGCAGCTGAACCTACAGACCTATCTGCCGCGTTTGAACGGGCTGGTTGAACGTGCACGCAAAGCCTATGGTCGCGGCGATATCGATGCGCTCACTTTTCTCAACATGGAATCCACCTGGGTCAATAAACGTCTGGAGCAGATCTTATTACAACAATCGCTGTGGGAAAACCGGATCGCCCTACAGGCATTATTAGCATTGCCTGAAAACTCACCTGAAACGATAACACCGAATCATGCTGAACAGTCGGCAAACACGCAGCAGTGAGGCTTGAAATTTTGAAAAGTTATCGCACAATCTGTTGTTTACTGATTTTTTTATGCGGAACATTATTATCGGGCGCGTCTGCACTCGCTGCCCCGGTCAGAACACAGCAGGCCGTTGCCGGCACATGGCAACCGCGTGAAACCGCTTTTGCCCGGATCAGCGCGCGCCAGCAAACCCGCCTCAGTGTACCTTTTGAGGTACGCATCACCGCACTCAAAGTGGAACCCGGCGCAGAGGTAAACACCGGTGATGAACTTGCACGCTTTGAAGCGCCGGTGCTGCGCCTGCACCTTGCCGCCTGGCATCTGGCCAGGCAGGAACTGGCACTGACACACAAACGCCTGCAACTGCTGCGTAAAAACGAAAAAGAGCATACCATCACCCGGCGTGACCTGACGCTCGGTGAGCAGGCCGTGGCGGCAGCCGAAAGCAAGACCAGTCTGGCATGGGAAACACTGGCTGCAGACCTGGATATCCTGCACATCAAAACCAGTGCAACGCGCCTCGTCAAACAGATTAAAACACAGGGCCTACAGACGGTTGCAACACGCCTTAGCCGATTACAGGCGCCTTTTTCCGGTGTCGTTATCGCACGTCGAACGTCACTGGGAGAACAGCTGCCTGCCGGCGCGACCATCCTGGAACTGGAGGCACTGGACAGCATGTATCTCGATGTCGGCGTCAGCGAAAACGCACTGACCACCTGGCAGAAAGGTGAGACGGTCTGGCCTGGCCATTCTGTTAACGTGCGCCTTCGACCAGTCGATGGTGTGCCACTGTATAATCAGGCATCAGGTCTGTGGCTGATCCGTTTCGAAGCAAACAACCCAGGCTATTTATTGCGCGAAGGCAACTGGATAAAAGTCGAACACCTGGCTGCGCCACAACCGGTTGTCTGGTTACCGGCAGCCGCAGTGGTCGCCAGAGATGGTAAAACATGGGCCATCATACAAAAAGCGTCGACATACAAAGCGGTCGAGATCAAGGTCGGCCCCGCCGCCGCAGATGGCCGTATTCCCGTTTTTAAGGGCGTTCAGCCAGGCACGACAGTGGTGACTGAAGGTGCCTATGAACTGCTCTATCGGGATCTTAAAGAACTTATCAAATTTGTTGACTAATTAGATGTTAGAAAAACTACTCCGCCATCCCAATGCCCTGATCTTCGGCATGCTGCTGCTCGCGATCGGTGGTATGGCCAGTCTGCAGAAACTGCCGGTCGACTTGTTCCCACGGCTCGACTACCCCTTAATCAACATCATTACACACTATCCAGCCGGCACTGCCGAAGATATGGAGCAACTGATTACCCGGCCTGTCGAAAATGCCATGCTGGGCCTGACCAATCTGCGACGTGTGCGCTCTACTTCTGCCCCCGGGTTTTCCCAGGTAACGGTAGAGTTCACCTGGGGCATCGATGTATTTCAGGCACGGCAATTGGTCAGTAGCCGACTGGCGGCGGTCAATCTGCCCAGCGGCAGCCGGCCACAGCTGGAAAATATCGGCACCTCGCTGGCGATGCTCTCTACCTATACACTGAGCGGCGGCGACCCGGTCGTGCTACGGGCATGGACACAATATCAACTGGCACCACGCTTATCAGCACTACCGGGCATCGCCCGCGTCGAGGTGATGGGGGTGCGCAATCAGCATGGCGCATCGATGTAGAGCCACTTCAGTTGCGCCGTTATCAACTGACAACAGATGCCATCGCGGCGGTAGTGCGCCAGTCCAGCGTGCTGGATACCGGCGGTTATCTGCAGGCACATGGTCGTGAGCTGCTGATACGCACCGAAGGTAGGTTGCTGCAACTGGACGACCTGAAAAAAGTAACCGTGGCACATGGATCGGATGGCCGCCCCGTCCTGCTTGAAGATGTCGCAAATGTTTATGCTGGTGCCCAGCCCCAGCATTATGTCATCACCAGCGACGAACTGCCGGCCGTGGCATTTACCATTCAAAAACAGCCTGGTGCGAGTACGCTTGCCGTCTCCCGTGCGGTGGATGAACAACTGGCGGCTACCGTGCTGCCCGATGGTAGCCACCTGAAGAAATTCTACGATCAGGCAGAAATTATCGGCCTGGCATACCGCAATATGCGTAACAATCTGCTGGCCGGTGTGCTGTTGGCTATCGTGGCTGTGATCCTGATCCTCGGGCGCAATCGTAGCAGTCTGGTGATAGCGATCACCTTTCCATTATCCATACTGGGTACTTTCTGGGTGATGAGCGGACTTGATATCGGTCTCAACCTGATGACACTCGGCGCCCTGACCGTCGCCATCGGTATGATTGATGATGATGCCATCGTGGTTCTGGAGAACATCGACAGGCATCACCGTCAGGGGCAGTCGCCCTGGCAGGCAGCACTCAGTGGCACCCGTGAAATCTTTAGTGCCGATGTCGCCGGCACGCTCACCATCCTCGCTGCCTTTGCCCCACTGGCCATGGTGAGCGGGCTGGCCGGTCGTCTGACACATGCGTTTGGCATCACCTTCAGTCTTATGCTGCTGTTTTCACTGCTGTTATCAGTAACCCTGATTCCGCTGGCGGCAGCTCACTGGATGCAGGCGCAGGGAACGAGCGCAGATGACGCAGGCGAAGCAAAAAAGGCAGGTAGTGGTAAAAAGCCTGCGGATGTGATCATGCACTGGCTGGAACGTTCTAACCTGAAACTGCTTGATGGCCTGTTGCGTCACCGCGGCAAAACGCTGCTGTTTACCCTGCTACTACTGCTGGCCAGCCTGACCCTGCTGGTTTTTAATCCGGCGCGGATGCTACCGCTGCTGGACGAAGACAGCCTGTTGTTGAGCTATCAACTGCCGCCGGGAACGTCGCTTTCGGAAAGCAATCGTGTGGGCAGTGAACTGGCACAGCAACTGCTCGAAATGGCTGCAGTCAAATCCGTTTTTCGCCGCACCGGATCACCCGAGTCCTCTTTTTATCTGGAAGGAGCCAACCAGGGCGAACTGGTGGTACGACTCGATAAAACTGTAGCAACTGACCCGCTAAAAGTAAAAACTGACATTGAGCAGCTATTAGCGTCGACCCCCGGGGTAATCGGCCGGGTTAACGAACCCACAACTGAAAAACTGGATGAATCTTTCTCCGGTCTGCCGGCGCTGTTTGGCATCACCCTGTACGGTAACAATCTGCAACAGCTCTATGCGGCGGCGGCGAAGGTGGAACAGGCCGCCGGCAATGTTGACGGACTGGCCAACGTGGTCAACAACACCAAGATTCCTGTCGACCAGTTACGCGTGGCTGTCGACCGCACGGCACTGGCGCGTTTTGATGTCAGTGCCCGTGATGTGGCGCGGGCGGTTCGCACCGCCATGCAGGGTGAGGTCATCAGTCAGGTGGTGATCGACCAGAAACCCGTAAACTTGTTCCTGCGTTATGCCAGTGAATACCGGCACCAGCGAGCGGATTTAAAACAGGTGCTGGTCACCAATGCACAGGGCAAACTCATCCCGCTGCAACAACTGGCAAAAATTGAACAACGTTCGAGCTACCCCAGCATCGAACATCAACACGGTATCCGCGCACTCACATTGACGGCCGAGATTGACGGTAATCCTCTGACAGTGATCAACCGTCTGCAACAGACACTGTCACAGCTGGACCTGCCCGCTGATATCCAGTGGGCGTATACCGGTGAGTATGGTGAACTGTTACACACCGGCGCTCAGCTATTGTGGGTGCTGCTGGCCTCGTCATTACTGGTCTATGGCATCATCACCGTGCAGCTCGGTAACCTGCTAGATCCGGCCGTGGTACTGGTCAAACTGCCACTGGATTTTATGGGCGCAGCACTGGCACTGTTCATCACCCGGCAGCCGATCGACATTACCGTTGCCATCGGCTTTATTACGCTGATCGGGGTCGCCACCAATAATGGCATCATGCTGCTCACTTTCACCCGCAATTTTCGTCGGCAGGGACTGGATGCAGTCACCGCAGTGCGTAAAGCGGTACGCCTGCGCACCCGCCCCATGCTGCTCACTCACCTGACCACATTACTGGCTTTGATTCCAGCTGCCCTGGGTATCGGCGAAGGCCCTCAGTTGTTGCAACCACTTGGCATCATGCTGTTTGGCGGTCTCACCGCCGGCACGCTGTTAACACTGAATGTGCTGCCGGTGATTTATGTCTCCACCGAGCACTGGCGCAAACCAGTGCTGCAGGTTCAGTAGTCATAATGAAATCGAATATAAAATACGACAGGATGGAATCACGTTGTCAGCAAACAAAATATATGGAAAATCTTCAATGAAAAATTTAATCAAACTGTTCCTGCTACTGACTGTACTCGAAATGATACCGGTGACAATCTGTCTTGCAGGTGAAGCGCCCAGCGTTGCAGTAAAAACCGCTGTCGTTACAGAAAAGTCTGTCGGCGAAACGCTGATTGCCTACGGCGTTCTCGATCCTGATCCTGATCAGGTGCTCAGTCTTTCACTGCCACATGCCGGCCTGATAAACCGCGTCTGGGTCAGACTCGGACAACGGGTAAAAAGGGGGGATAAATTACTCGAGGTGGTGACCGCGCCCGATGCGCGCATGCAATATCTACAGGCACAAAGTGCTGTTGATTTTGCCAGGCGTGAGCTAAAATGCACTCAGCGCCTGCTCGAGGAACAGCTGACCACCAAAGCAAAAGTCGATGCCGCACGCAAGACACTGGGTGATGCCAGGGCGTCACTGGAGGCACTGCGCAAACGCGGCCTTGATCTGGCGGAAGAAACCCTGCTGGCACCGATGGACGGCATCATCACACAGCTCGATGTTGCGCAGGGACAACGGGTGCAGGCAGATACCGCGGCCATGCTCATTGCTGCAGAGAAACGTCTTATTGCACGCCTGGGCGTGGAAGCGGAGGACCTGGGTTCTCTGGTGTCGGGCACCCCGGTCACTATCACTTCCGTTTTTGTTCCCGAGGTACTGGTAAAGAGCGAAATCAGGGAAATTCATGCGATGATCAACCCGGCTACTCACCTGGTTGAAGTGTTGGCCCCGATTCCTGAAAACCAGATTGATCACCTGATTCTTGGCAGTCGCATCATCGGTCACATCCACCTGCCAGCGCACCTGGCATTGATGGTTCCTCGCAGCGCCGTGCTTGGCGATGATGCTGACGCCTTTGTCTACATCGTTAGAGAAGGCAAGGCTCATAAAATAAACGTACAGGTCGGGCTGGAACAGAATGAAAAAATAGAGGTTTCAGGCAACATAAAAGCCGGTGATAGTGTGGTAATACTGGGGAATTATGAACTCAGTGAAGGCTCCACCGTTCGAGAGTACGACAAGTGAATATTGCCCACTGGGCGGCGGCTCATCGTCGCTCCATACTATTTCTGGTGATTATCCTTGCGCTCGCCGGCGTTGCTGCTGGCCTGAAATTACCCGTTGCCCTGTTTCCTCACATCGACTTTCCGCGGGTAGTGGTGTCACTGGAAGCAGGTGACCAACCCGCTGACCAGATGATTATCGCCGTGACACGGCCGGTGGAACAGGCCGTGCGATCTGTCCCCGGTGTCGCTAGCCTACGTTCGACCACCAGCCGTGGTAGCGCAGAAGTGTCGATCAACTTCCAGTGGGGAGAAGACATGATAGCCGCCATGCTACAGGTGGGTTCGGCCATTAACCAGGTATTGCCGACACTGCCTGCCGGTACCAGCTTTTCGGTGCGGCGTATGGATCCGACGGTATTTCCGGTTGTCGCTTACAGTCTGACATCCGATCTGAAAACGCTGGTAGAACTACGTGATATCGGACAGTACCAGTTAATCCCGTTACTTTCGTCGATCGATGGCGTCGCCAGTGTCAAAGTGATGGGAGGCAAAAAGGCAGAATATCGCGTAGAGATCGATCCCGACAAGATGGGCGCTTATGGCCTGAGCTTTAGTGACGTCGCCGGGTCAATATCTGCCAGCAACGTTTTACAGGCAATCGGCCGACTGGAAGATCACTACAAACTTTATCTGATGCTGTCCGACACCCGTATTCATTCACTGGATACCATCGAGAACACCGTGCTGCGCAGCGGTGCGGACGGACTGGTTCGGCTGGAAGACATCGCACGCATCTACCCGACAACCGCGCCGCAATGGCGGCGGGTTACGGCTGATGGTCACGATGCCGTGCTGGTACAGGTCTATCAGCAACCTGGGGGCAATACGGTCAAGATCGTCCATGACATCCAGCAACGACTGAAAAATTTCGAAAATAAATTACCCGCCAGCGTCACCATCGCCAACTGGTATGACCAGAGCCAGCTGATTACAGAATCGGCGAAAAGCGTACGTGATGCCATTGCTATCGGTATCGTACTGGCCGCGTTTATCCTGCTGATATTTTTACGCAGCCTGAAAATCACCCTGATCAGCAGTGCTGATCGTGCCTGCTGTGCTGGCCACGACCGTATTGCTACTCAATGTACTGAATATGAGTTTCAATATCATGACCCTGGGCGGTATGGCCGCTGCGGTCGGCCTCATCGTTGATGATGCCATCGTTATGATCGAGCACATCATCCGCCGTCTGCGAGAAAAAAAGCAGGATATCGCACTCACTGTTCGCCAGGCAGCGATTGAATTTACCCCGCCACTGATGGGCTCTTCTGCAGCAACGATTATCATTTTCGCACCACTGGCTTTTCTTAGCGGGGTCACAGGTGCTTTTTTTAAAGCGCTGTCACTGACCATGGCCAGCAGCCTGTTTATATCTTTTCTGCTTGCCTGGTTAGCGGTCCCTCTGCTGGCAGAACACCTGTTACACCAAAAAGATGCGGAAAAAGAAGATAACGGCCCTGTATTCAGTCGTCTTCAGCACGGCTATAAAAATTTAATGCGCCATCTTATGCCTAAGCCATGGCTAGTGTTCCTGGGTATTGTGCCTGTTATCCTGATCGGCCTGTTTGCCTTTAAACAGGTTGGCTCAGGTTTTATGCCGCACATGGACGAAGGCGGGTTTATTCTTGACTACCGCTCAAGCCCCGGCACTTCACTGATTGAAACTGACCGGCTGCTGCGGCAGGTGGAAACCATCCTGCGCGCCAACCCGGCGGTAGAAACCTACTCGCGCCGCACCGGGGCACAATTGGGCGGCAGCCTGACAGAAGCCAATGAAGGTGATTTTTTTGTCCGTTTAAAACCCTTTCCGCGGCCAGCCATCAATATTATTATCGATCAGGTGCGCACTGAGATAGAAGCCAGAGTGCCGGGGCTTGAAGTGGAGATGGCATTACTGATGGAGGATCTTATCGGCGACCTGACAGCCGTACCGCAACCCATCCAGATCAAATTGTACGACGATAATCTCGATGAGTTGCTGGCCACGGCGCCGCATGTGGCAGACGCCATCGGTAAGATTACCGGTGTCGTCGATGTAAAAGATGGTGTGGTGCTGGCCGGTGATGCCATCAATATTATTGTTGACCGGGACAAAGCCGCGCTCGAAGGTATTGATCCTAACCTGATCACGCAACAACTCAATGCCTGGTTTAACGGTCTGGTGACAACGCAGGTGCAGGAGAATATCAAACTGGTCGGCGTACGACTCTGGGTGCCGCCCTCTGCACGCGACAAAACCAGTGCCATCAATAAAATCTGGCTGCGCGCAGCGGATGGCCACCGCTTCCCACTGAAACGTATCGCGCACATAACGACCGAACTCGGACAACCGCAGATCAGCCGCGATAACCTCAAACGCATGGTCGCCGTCACCGGTCGTATCAGCGGGCGTGACCTCGGTTCTACCATCCGTGATATCAAACAGGCCCTGGCAAAACCCGGCCTGCTGCCAGCAACGATGTACTATGAACTGGGCGGCCTGTATAAACAGCAGCAGATAGCTTTTCGAGGTTTGATCGCGGTATTTATTGCAGCGCTGGCACTGATTTTTGTACTGTTACTGTTCATGTACGAAGAGTTCGCCGCCGCCCTCGCCATCATGGTCTCACCTTTACTGGCGATGTCAGCCGTTTTTACCGGGCTCTGGATCACCGGTATCGAACTCAACATTACCGCCATGATGGGCATGACCATGATCCTCGGCATCGTCACCGAGGTATCCATTTTCTATTTCTCAGAGTATCACGAGTTATTGAAATCCGGAGTCATCCAGTCGGAAGCATTGATACAAGCAGGCTTTAATCGCATGCGTCCAATCGCTATGACAACACTCGCCGCCATCCTTGCATTGCTGCCTCTGGCGTTGGCGTTAGGACAGGGTTCAGCGATGCAACAACCGCTAGCTATCGCCATCATCTCTGGCTTACTGGTGCAGATTCCGCTGGTGATCATCGTCATGCCGGCACTCTATAAATTACTGCTAAGAACCAAACATAGTTAAACTTTTATTTTAAAACAATACAACGAAAAGAAGCTTTATAATGAAAAATTACACTTTAGTAACAACACTGTTCATACTGACTATTGCAAATAACGTTTATGCTGGAAAAAGCACAACAGAGAAACTGGGAGATGTTTTTCAGGTTCTTATCCCCTTGTCTGGGTACGGCGCAACCTTTTACCTAGATGACAAAGAAGGAAGAAATCAGTTCTATCAATCATTTCTAACGACGGTAGTCATCACACATGGTTTGAAATATGTGGTACATAAAAACAGACCAGAGAATAACGGCAACCAGTCTTTCCCGTCCGGTCACACCTCTGCTGCTTTTCAGGGCGCAGCATTTATACAAAAACGATATGGCTGGAAAGTTGGACTGCCTGCCTATGCCCTGGCCAGCTTTGTCGGCTACAGTCGAGTAGAGGGAGAATCTGATAAACACTATTTAGACGATGTCATTGCTGGCGCAGCGATAGGTACCCTAAGCAGTTATTACTTTACTACAGAATATAAAGGGATAGTCGTGACGCCCTCTGTAGCTAATCATGCCGTAGGCATAAATCTTTCTATGCAATGGTAGCAAGCTTGAAAACGATACAGATCTATCTTCACGGTGATCCAACTTTATTGAATCAATCAGAGTCATTTGAAAAGTATCATTCCTTAAAACACCGTGACAAGAATGCGTTTTAAAACAAAAAAATCAAGTTTTTGTTTACTTGGCAATATGAGCGTTATTTTTTTTCTGATAGTGTTCTCACCAACTATTTTTGCAGACAATGGCAATGATAAAGAAGATTTTTTATTGATACCAACAAAAACCTATACGTTTGACGATGGTACGGTATATAAATATAAACGTCATAGTTTATTTGGCTGGTTCACAAATGGATTCAAAAACATAATCCCGTTTACAAAAAACACCTTTGCTGAAGACAACATGACTAATTTAGCATTAATTCTCGGTAGTACCGCAGTATTGGTGCATTACGATCAGAAAATATATGACCAAGTTAGCTCATTTGGTGCTGATCACAGAATCAGTCAGGATTCAACCGGATCAAGCGCGTTTGAACTGCCTCAAGACACGGGGAATTATTTATACTTTATTGGAGATGGCCGTATTCCACTTGCTATAACCGGCTATATGGCAGGTGTCGGTTATTATCATGATGACTTACGGATGATGAGTACCGCAAGCCAATTACTTGAGATGACAGTATCGGTTGGCATTGTCGCACAAGTTATCAAGCAGCTAACAGGGCGAGAAACACCTGCTGCACGAACACAGGACGGTGGAAAATGGCATGGTTATGTCGGCATAAAAGAATACGTAAGAAACCGAACCCGCTACGACGCGGTGCCCTCCGGGCACCTTGCAACGGCAGTAGCGACCATAACAGTACTTGCTGAAAACTATCATGAACATGAGGTCGCTATATATTCAGTTGGCGGCGTATTAGCAACCTTACTCAGCTTACAAATGATCAACAACGGCGTACACTGGGCTGGCGATTATCCCATTGCTATAGGCCTTGGCTACTCAATGGGGAAACTAGTCGCTAAAAATAATCGCGAGGTTTTATCTGATTCCAACAAAAGTGAATTAAGCTATCACCTTGTTCCTGGAATAAACTCCATAATGCTTCAGGCAAGCATGAAAATATAAATTTGCTTGATTGAACTTGGCCTATAGAAATAATAGCCCTGGTATCGTAAACACTCATCATTGATATTCAATAGTTTTTTAACAGGCTATGGTACTTGAAACTTCACGACCACTCGTAAGCCGGGGTCATTATCCTCAAGTTTTAAATCCGCATGGTGCAGATCCAGTACCGCCTTCACAAGACTAAGGCCGAGCCCGTTTCCAGAAACATTTCTTGCTTTATCGAGCCGAATAAAGCGATGCAATACTTTTTCACGTTGATCCGTCGATATGCCCGAACCATTATCTATGATGAGTAGCTCTATTATTCCCTGTTCGCACCTGGCCTTGATCTGGATGGCGTCGCTGGCTTCAGTAAATTTAAACGCGTTATCGAGCAGGTTGAAAATAGCCTGAGCTAACAATTGCCGGTTCCCTGTCACAATGAGGCCTGGCGTAATCTCTATTTGCAACATACGCCCCTCATCATCGGCCTGGTCTTTGTACAGCTCGCAGATATCTTCGAGTAAGGATGAAATATCGACATCACACCATTCACCTTTAAAGCTACCGGCTTCCAGTTGTGCGATCGCCAGCAGAGCATTAAATGTAGAAATCAATTCTTCAGCATCAACCATTATTTCCTCGAGAACCTGTCGATATTCTGTTTCACTTCTTGGTTCAAGAAGTGTGACTTCAACTCGATTCTGGATGCGTGTTAATGGCTTGCGAAGATCATGAGCAACATTATCCGTTACCTGCTTCATTCCTGTAAGCAGGTCATCAATCCTGATCAACATTGTATTTAAATGTGTCGCAAGCTCATCAAACTCATCATCGTTACCACTAAGCGGGACACGGTGAGACAGGTTACCTGCAGAAACACTTGCTGCCGTTTCATTGATCCGGTCGATTCGGCTCAACATAGTACGACCGAGTCGCCAGCCCATAAGCAACGCTAGGCTGATAGAGATAATGAGAATGGCAGCCATGGTTGCCAAACTGAATTCCTGTAGATCTTCAGCCTCTCTAACGCCTTGAGCAACAAGTAATCGGGCACCATCATCCAGAACAATACCAATCATAGGCCAGTAACCATCCTGATCACCTTTTTTCCCCAGGATCATATCTTCCTCGAACCAGATATTATGCACATGGCCATCAGCTTTTAAAGCAGTTGGCCATTTGAGAACATTCCCGGTATTTTTTTCAGATGTGGTTTCCTGTAGTAGAAAATAATGCCTGTTTTCAGTATCGGCAGTACTCTGTGAAGCCAGTAACATCTTCAATTTTTGCCTTCCCTGTGTCTGGTCCAGCGTGACGAGTTTATGTAACTCCTGTTCAAGACTAGCCGTTATCTGGCTATCGACATAGCGACTACTTGCCCAGTAAAGTGCACCAAGCCCGGTTGCGATGAGTACCGCATAAAACAACCCATAGCGCATGGCGAGACGCATGGCTGTCGTATTTAATAATCTACGGGGTTTCATCAATCTTGTATCCCATGCCGCGTATCGTATGTAACAATGGCTTGTTGAATCCTTTGTCTATCTTCGCACGCAGACGGCTGATCTGTGTGTCGATAACGTTTGTCTGCGGATCAAAATGCAAATCCCATACATGCTCAAGCAGCATTGTTCGAGTCACCACCTGCCCAGCATGGCGCATTAAAAATTCCAGTAAGCGTAATTCACGGGGTTGAAGGCGAATCAATCTTCCAGAGCGTGTGACTTTGCGAGTAACGAGGTCCATTTGCAAATCAGCAACACGAAGCTCCGTTATCTCCTGTGCTTTTATCTTCCGTCGCGCAAGTACTTCGAGCCTGGCAAGCAATTCTGAAAACGCATAAGGTTTTACCAGATAGTCGTCACCACCTGAACGCAAGCCGTCGACGCGATCATTGACTTCGCCAAGTGCGCTAAGTATTAAAACAGGTGTTTCATTACCATCTGCACGCAGCATACGAACAATAGAGAGCCCATCACGCTTAGGTAACATGCGATCAAGTATTAAAACATCATAATCATTCGTCAGGGCAAAATGCAGCCCTGTGTCACCATCCTCAGCTTGATCAATAACATGCCCGCTCTCACTCAACCCTTTAACAAGGTAACTGGCAGCCTCACTATCATCTTCCACCAACAAAATCTTCATTTGTGGATGATATTATTTATCAATACATCAAGCAATAACAACGACAAATACCTTTTTGGTGAACAGTCTCGATTGAGACTGAATTACCGACTTATTTTTTTAAGTGCAATTTTGGATCCATGCGTTCGTGAAGTACCCTCACTACAAGGATCGATGAGGAAAATTTTTTGTAGAAAATTATGTGGCTTTCGTAAGGGAAACATAAATACTCTGGCAAGATGTCTTCAGCACTATGTCCCATGTTTGGATTGTCAGCTAATAACTCAATACATTCTTTTAGTGCTACAAAGTAATGTTGCGTTTGGACTACGCCAAAACTCTTTACTGAATATGCAAGAATTTCTTCAACATCCCTGTCAGCTTCTTCCGTTAGTTGATATTTCACCGTTTATTAGCTTTTACTTCATTCCAGATATCATCCAGAGTTCGCTTTGAAATACCACTAGCTTCACCTTTTTTTAAAGCCTTTACGAGGAGTTCACGCTTATTTTGAGCGTCCTGATCCTGGCGAATCAAGTCGCGTACATAATCACTAGCATTACTGTATAAGCCGCCTCCAACCTGATCTTCAACCCATTCTTTCATTGGGTCTGGTAAAGAAACATTCATCGTTGCCATAATTATCACCTCTGTATAAATTATGGCATATATTGTCAATCTTTGCCATATAAACACAGCACGTGTATGTCCGCTAAGCCGAGTTTTACCCCCATTTGACCATTAGCCTCAAAGGTCAGCTATGTGGTGTTCTGGTGAATTGAGACGCAGGCATTGAATATTTACTTATGAGGGAATTTATTCACACCAGGCAAAACTCATAAGTTTTAACATCAAGCAATTAAGCAGTTGTAGGGAATGTTCAGGCCTTCATGCAATCTCTTTATCATTGGAAGTGTAAGGCTGCGCTTCTTATTCAGCACCTCAGAAACACGAGCTCGAGTACCAAGATACGGTTCCAGGTCTTTACGTGTCAGTGCTTTCTGCTCCATTAAAAATTTGATTGCTTCAATGGGGTCAGATGGTGGTATTGGGTAATGCTCTTCTTCATATTTTTCAACCAATAACATCAGAACATCAAGCTCATCACCTTTTTCAGTATTGCACTTTGCACCCCAAAGCTCATCAATACGATTTAATGCTTTCTTTAATTCAGTTTTATTTTTAATTGGTTTCAGTTTCATAATGTGACCTCAAATATTTTCAATATCCTTGATTTCATCGTATTGTTTATGTGTCCCCACAAACCGTATCAATATTCCATGTCGGGCATAATCCGTTAATACAACAATTCGGTATTTATTCCCACAAATGTTAAAGACAACACGATTATTTTTCAATATGCTGGCATCTCGCAAGTCGGCTTTAAGTTCATGAGGTGAGTTCCATTGTGCATTTGTGCAGTAGTTATACCACTCAGTCATCTGCTTTTGTGCATCACGATATTTTGAGCTACTTTCCCAAAACATCCTAAGTATAGATTTCGCTATAACTCTCATAACAAGATACTAACATGCTCCCCAATTGGGAGCAAGAGTAAAAATAATTATAGAGTGAAATGACAATATTTGCCATATAAACACGGCTTTTTAATGTCCGCTAAGTAGATTTTCGACCTTGCTTGCAATTTTTCCAGGAGGTCCGTTAAGTGGTGTTAGGAGAAACTTTTACAGCAAAGATACCTTAAAGACTAAACAATTTTTTAGCATTATCTGCTGTCTGTGCGGACACTATGGCTACGGCTTCTTCTCGTATTTCTGCAATTTCTTT
>VAPF01048697.1_pt1 | contig 15517 bp, 12 predicted proteins | sample 3393931 | NCBI WGS metagenome assembly VAPF01 (sample SAMN08290437, study PRJNA428436) | hydrothermal vent metagenome | isolation source: Deep-sea hydrothermal vent chimney | place: Atlantic Ocean: South-mid Altantic Ridge | depth 2773 m m | reverse complement strand
TTTTCCGCGTTAACTGAAATATATGGGAAAGATTCGGTTGTTCCTTTTCCTCTGAATTATCGTTATTACATCAAGCGCAAGCCATATCCGCTGGATATGGGACGATGCAGGACTGCTCTCGATTACCTGGCTGATCTGGTTGCAATCAAGAAGGAGCTTAAAGCATTTGATTTTGACTGTATTATTCTTGGCTCGACCAAACAGGATGTATTTGAAGCGTTTGTCGGGATAAGGGATTCGATTCCATCAGGAATCCCCCTTGTTTATATTGACGGAGGAGATTATCCCGAGGTTGGTGGTGATGCCAGCAGGCTGAAATTCAAGGCATTATATGATGACGTGGTCAGTAAACATAAATTCAGCCATATCTTCAAACGTGAGTATATTATTGGAAAGGAATATCCGAATAATGTTCACCCTTTTCCAATGGCGTTCAAGCCGCAGCCCATCCGTATTACAGGTGAAAAAAAATATGATGTTACCTGCTGGTGTGTTGAGTCAGATCCGATAAGAACCAGGGCGCTGTCCCTGCTTGAAGACCTGTATGACTGCCGTGAAAACGGTACAACGTTGAATCAGACGTTTAGAAACTACAAGCGGAAGGGTCTGGCTTATCTGGAGGATCTGGGAAGAAGCAGGATATCATGTAATTTTCGTGGAGTAGGCTGGGACACTTTAAGATACTGGGAGATACCGGCTGTAGGTGCACTTATGGTCAGCCAGAAACCCGGCATAGTTATACATGATAACTTTGTTCATGAGGAACACCTGGTTTTCTGTAAAGATGATCTATCAAATTTGACAACACTAATTGACTATTATCTTTCTCATGAAGATGAAACCATGGAAATGACAGTCAGAGCAAACGATCATTTGCGGAAATATCATACGCATATGAAACGGGCCGAGTTCCTGATCGATAGAGCAGGACTTAAAGACTAGCTCGTTAAGCACTTCCTGCTATTTTTTCGTACTCGTTCTCCAGGTAGCGAGTGACAGTGTCTTCACTGAACAGGTCCAGTGCACGTTTACGCGCGTTTTCTCCCATAGCACAGGTTTTTTCAGGACAGGAGATGAGTTCCAGCATGTAATTCATATATTCATCCATGTTGTGCTCCTGTGCAACAAAGCCTACTTCGCCGTGTTCAGATGTACTTGCGAGCAGTTCCGCCTGGGCATTATCAATATGGCTGAGGTGGGAGATGACCGACTTGCCGTGAATCATAGCTTCAGCGATGTTCATGCCGAAAGTTTCTCCGTCGATTCTGTAATGCAACAAAACATCAATACTGTTGTAGAAGTTAGATAGTATATTCTCATCAGTAGTTGGGTCGATAAGTATTATTGATGGATTATTATGCGCCGCTTTGCGCATTATGTCTGAGCCTGCAAGAATAATAAGATAGGCGTTTTTGTGCGTGATTCTTATCTTGTTAAAAACGTCAAGAATAAAACTGTCGTCAGCCAGGTCGGGTCTGGATATTCGGCCAAAAACAAAAGCATCGTCAGGGATGTTGTGGTCTTTACGTGTAGATTTACTGTTACATGGTTTTTTTATTGGGTTATATAAAACCTTACATTTGTTTTTGCACCAGTCTGATTTTTTCAAAAGCCAGTTACTGACAAAGTACAGGTTATTTAGTTTTTTAATGTAGTTCTCAGGTGCCGGGTAGCCGAATATGTTTGTTTCTATACATGCGCTAGAACCGTTACATGATTCTGTTAAGTCATTATAAAATGGCTCCCAATTACCACGGTTGAAATGGATAATATCAGGTTGCACGCTATTTACTGCTTCATTAAACTTTTTTCTGTCACCGGTGAATATATTTCTATAGCCGATTGTTGTTATAAAATCAGGCAGTCTTGCTTTGCTATCAATGTATTTTGTTTTATAACGTTTATAGTATCGGGAAGATAGTTTGCTAAGTACAAGATATCTGAAATACCTGAAACGGGTGTCAGAATCATAGATAAAAAGATAAGGGGTAAACTTCTTACGATTGATGTTCTGACAAAATGTAAGGATTGCTTTTTCAGTGCCGCCGTATCCGACTTGGTTCAGATGAAAAAGTACCTTGATGGTCATATGTGTCAGGAGAAATTATGGTTTGTTATAAAAGAGTGATCCTGGCGACAGAAAAAGATATCTGCCTGAAACAGCGCACGGTCAGTAGTGGTTCGCTTGAGGTCGGTAATGTCAAAAACAGAGAACCCGTTATTATCCATAAACTGTATCACCTCTGCTAGAAGAGGTGCTCCCTTGTTATATTCAAGAATGCTGACCTCAAGTAAAATAATATCAGTATTCTGCATGAGCTTGCGGGCTCCTTTGAGAACTTCAATTTCATACCCCTGAACGTCAAGCTTTAGAAAGCACGGTTTCTCAATTGTGTCAGGATTAATTATATTATCCAGTGTGTGCATGGGTAGTTCGGTTATCTCTCTGTCATACCCAGTGTTTTCCTCAAGAACTGACGAGCCGGTTTCCATAAGATAGTAGGGTACCCTCGGCTTTTCCTCGCTGCCAAGTAGGGAGATACAACATTCAACATTGCTGTTTTTATTACAAACCTCATCAAGTCTGGCTTTTTTGTCTGGCTGTGCCTCTAACATAATAAATCGGGCTTTGGGATACGTGTTAACCACCCTTGATGTCCATCCGCCAGTATAAGCGCCAACATCAATAACCGTTTTGGGAATAAAGCCTCTTCGTTTTATCTCCTCGATAGAAAAAAACATTGAGTCCTTTATGCCATGTGTATAGATTTCATTCATAAAGGTTTTAAGGAAATGAGAGTAGAATTTCTTTTTGAGACGTTTAATGGGCGGTGTTTTCATTATGCTTGAAATTTGATAGATGTTGATAAATGGTTTGTTATGTGCCGTATTGTTTTTTGCTTTAAAATATACTTGGCGTTAAAATTGTCAGTAGAGGTCGCTTGTTGTTTTCATGTGTCATGTATGTATTTTATGATAATCTCAGGTAAAAAGGTGCATTAAGTGCCGAATTATGAATCGGGTATTATTAAGAGAATGTTTGAGAGGGGCAGCAAAAAAACTCTGTTTTGGATGTTACCTGTGGATTAGACTAAGAAATATGTGTGGAAGCGTGAATCAATAGCCGATAGTAACTCACGTCTATAAAAAATATGAGCTGGGTATAATTCCACATTATACAGATAAGGATAATAAATGGCTGGAGCAGTTTAAACATATTGAGAAAATAAAAATAATTGATGTTCAGAATAAAAACACTCTTGATTTTGTTGATAATATTTTGAGCTGTAAAAAAATTGCTTCAAGTTCGCTGCATGGCATTATTACAGCAGATGCTTACGGTGTTCCGTCTGTCTGGATAGAGTTTGCGGATGTTGTAAATGGGTTTAAGTTTCTGGATTATTTTTTATCTGTTAAGCGGCTTGACGACAAGCCGGTAAGGATTGTTGAGTCCACAAGCCTGGAAGAAATTTGTTCTGCGTTATATGATTACAGGATTGATATAGATCTGAATAAACTACTAGATTCAGCACCTTTTTCTTTAAATATTGAGTCTGTTTAAAAAAGTGCTTGGTCTGTTACAGGCTTCAAGTCATTACCTTGATACTTCGATGTTGTTGGTTGGGCTTTAATCAACAAAATGTTCCAGCTAGTTTTATTAAAGTAGCTGTAAAGCTTGTTTCGGTTGTTGCTGGGTAAAGTGACAGGTGCAAAAAGATTGCTATAACGAAAATTGATGTTCTGAGTTATGAGCGCCAGTATGCGTTCAGTATTAAGCTGCATGATGATTTCCCTTATGCCGTTTTTACATATAATGATGCATTCCGTTTTTGCAGATAATAGTATTTTCCTTTTGTGTTTTCAGGAAAATGGCTTTATTTTTACGGGATGGTATGTACATTCTTGGATGATAGAGGTGGTACTGTACAGCAGTAAATTTCACGTTTTTAATTTTCACGCCTGATTGTATTAGTCGCCAGTCAATATCGCTATCCTCGCCAATCCCGGGGGCAAGGTAATCTTCATTAAAGCCGTTAATGCTTATCAAATCCTGTTTGTTACAGGAGAAATTACAACCCAGTAGTCGTATCTCACGGTTTTGTGTGTGGCGTTGTAGTATATGACTGTAAATGCCGCACTCTATATTTTTTGCTTTGTCGGCAGCAAGTAGCGGAATGCTGGTAATAAATAGCAGCCGACTTGCTAAGCGTTTTAATCCGAGTTCTGCATTCCTTATCTTTGTTGAGATACCAATGCCAAGTTCGATTCGTCTGCCGGTGCATGCAAGCCTCTTCCGTGCATATTTCTGGTGCGCCGCAATAAAGCCGTGGTGTGGCAGGCAGTCCCCGTCGATAAAAATAAGATGCTCGGTTTGTGAGGTTTTTATTGCCCGATTAAGAGCGGTATTTTTTCTGAATCCTTTATCCTCCTGTGTCAGGTGAAGTACCGGAAAGTTTAAATTTCTGAAGATGTCAGATATAGATTGTATTTCCTGGCTTTCTCCGTCTTCAGAGACGATGACTTCAAAATTTTTTACTGTCTGCCTGTTCAGGCAGTCAAGTATAAGTTTCAATGCTACTGCGTCCTTGTATACAGATATAACGACAGTACTGATTAGTTGAGTACCTGGTTTCATTTCAGGAAGTGGTTAGCGATTCTATGAGCGCAGTCTGATATATTGATAACGCTCATGTCCGGATTATCTGTGGTGCTTTGCGGGGAGAAATATAATCGTTTACTCTCGGCATTTGTTGTCTGCCACCGGGTTGGGGACGCTGATCTTTTTGCCGGGTAAAAAGCAACCGTATTGATATTCAGGGCGCCGGCAATATGTAACGGGCCGGTAGAGCCGCTGATGAAAATATCGGCGGCATTGATATATTTACAGAAATCGACTATTCCTGTCTTCGATTCATGCAGCGCATGACCGGTTCCATGCAATTTTTCTGATAACTCAGTTGCTTGTGATAACTCACCCGGGCCGGCTGTAGTGATAAAAAACACGTTGGCCAAAGTTGCCAGCTGTTTTGCAAGCTCTGCATACTGGTCGGTATTCAGGTTGATAGCCGAGCCGCCTGTTCCGGGGTGAATGATAATAATTCTGCTGTTGTCAGGAATATCAAAGCCTGTTCTTATTTCATTCTGTAAGTCGTTTATTTCATCGGGATCAAACCTGAGATAGGGTGGTTGAGGTGTTCTACCGGGTTTGTCATGGTTCAGGTATATATAGTATTTGACCAGGTCAATATTATATTCATATTCTGGCTTGGCTGATTGAGAGCGTTTCTGACGAAGACGCTGATTGATAAATATCTGGGCGATTTTTGTGGCTGAGCCGATTCTTAGCTTGATGCCCGAAAGCCATAAAGCCATCGAGGTTCGTGTTTGCAGGAACAGTGAAATAGAAACATCGAACTTCTGTTTTTTTATTTTATTTTTAAGGTGGAAAATGTCGCTGATGAAAAACTTCTTTTTTTCATCGATTAATACATGATCTATCCACTCGCACAGCCGGGCAAGATCGGCAGTATATTCCGGAACCAGAGCCGTTATCTCTGCATCAGGGTACTGCTTCTTAAGCAGGGAGAGTGCGGGCCAGGCCAGCATGAAATCGCCGATTTTATCATTGCGAATAAGCAGAATTTTTTTTGGCTGATCAGTTTGCTTCATCACTGTGTGTGCCTGGTTGTTGTAGCAGTTTTGTGCATGCATCATAAACGCTGCCAACATCAATAGCGTTGATGCCTTTTTCCGGCTGCGGGGTGTTTTCTGAACGCAAGATGATGAACTTTTCCGGTGTCATATAAGGACCGCAGTCGCCGGGGTCTTTCATCGAGAAAAAAGCGATCACCTGCGTGCCTAGTGCCGAGGCCATGTGCATCGGGCCGGAGTCCGGGGTGAGTAACACATCGGCTCTGGCGATCATGGCTTTGTAGCGTTCGAATGTTGATTCGGATTTCAGCAGTAAAATACTGTTGTCACTTTTTTGTACGATTTTTTCGCCGTAAGAAATTTCATCCGGCAACAAAATCATAAAGGCTTTTACCTGTGCCGTGTTGCCCTGCTGTGTATGGGTTATTTTTTTTACAAGTTCGCCATAGTTTTGTGGTGACCAGAGTTTACGCAGTTTTGCATGACGTTTGCGAATACCGAAACGGGAGTAGCCGCTGAATGTCGGGTGTATCATCAGCAGGTGATCAGTTTTTGAAATGCCGTGTTTTTGTAGTTCTTTATCAACCTCATCACGATCCTGTTGTCTGACCGGTAGATGGTTGTAAGTTTCGATTACAGGTTTATTGCAGGCTTCAGCGACAAAATCGAGATAGGCTTTTGCGCAATGTTTGAATTCCGTGGAACCGGTGTATTGCTGAAAATCGGTATCGACATCTTTGAATAAGCCGCCGATGCGCGGGCTGGTATCGAAGCAGATGATTTTGTCGAACTGTGTCTGGCCAAGCTTTTTTAGAATATTGTTTTTGTCGATGATCGGTTTTATCAGGCCGCTACGGTTCCATGTCCAGATGTCTTTTATGTTGTGGTGGAAGTCTTTCAGCAGGGCTTTGCCGGTTGGGCTGACCAGCAGGGTAATGTCAGTATCGGGGTAATATTGCAGCAGTGCCGTCAATGCGGGAGTCATCATCACCGTATCACCGACACGGCCAACGCGTACGGCGAGTATTTTCATGCCGGTTGTCCGTTGAGGTTTAACAGGATTTCATCCAGCTTTTTAAAGTGATCATCGCTGTCAAATTGCCGGTCGGCTTTCTGTTTTCCCTGGTTGGCAAGCTTTTCTTTTTCTTTACGATTGTCGAACAGGTAGCAAATCTGCTGGCACAGATCGTTGGCATCACCGGATTCAAACAGCAGTCCACTGACGCGGTGTTCGATGATTTCCGGCACGCCGCCTTTGTTGCTGCCGATAACTGCAATGCCGCAACGCATGGCTTCGGGCAGTACCAGACCAAAAGTTTCTTCCGATGTGGTCAGGCACAGGCAGTCGCTTATTTGCATCAACTGCTGCGGGTTGTCGACGAAGTCGTTGAAGATGATGTTATCAGTTATATTGTGTTCTTCGGCGAGCTGACTCAAAGTGTGTCTGTAACCGGTGGTCATCTCATGGCCAACGATCAGCGCTTTGATTTCTTTGTTATTTTCTCTGGCTTTGGCGATGGCTTTGATTAACAGGTGCTGGCCTTTACCCTGTTCAAGGCGGCCGAATAAACTGACGATGAAGTCATCGTCGGCGAAACTTTTTTCTTTTCGCAGCGTGGCAATTTCATCTTTGTTCAGAATCTGTTCTGGTTTATCAACGCCGTAATAAAGTGTCCGGATGTGAACGTTGTTTCCGGGAATGAATTTTTTGCACAGGCCTTCGAGTTGCTGCGTAATGGTCAGCATCAGGTTAAGTTGTGAATACAGAAAACGATGGTAGAAATCATTTTTGTAACGGGTGATCATCATCTGCCGGGTGTAGACCAGTTTAGGTTTTTTCTTCGACAGAAATTTTGCCAGCGCCGCCAGCGCCAGGTCTTTACCCCAGTGCATGTGGATGATGTCGATGTTGTCATCATCGATAATTTTTGCCAGCTTAAAAGCGCTGGCTAGTGGCAGCGCGCGCATCGTCGGTTGCAGATAACGGATATCAATGCTATGGGTTTTCAGTCTTTCTGATAACTTGCTGTTCGGTGAAGTAACAAAAATCAGCCTGTGTTTTTCGGCATAGGAAAGCGCGCTGCGAAAAGCGTATAACTCCAGGCCGCCCAGGTCTTTGGATAAGCAGAGGCTGAGAATATTCACGTGGCTTGCGCTTTGTTTTTCTGTTTACGCATGATGATGGCTTTGTTGTATTTTATAAAGACATGCATGAACGACAGGGTGGCGACCAGAAAGCCGGCATAGCCATCGAGAAAGCCGCGCTTGATGAAATAGATTTTTATGAACAGCCAGCTGCCGTGTGTGATCGGGCTGAACATGTTGAACGACTTGTTCTTTTTGATTAATTCTTCGGCGCCGATCTCGGTAAACTTGTCGATGGTTTGCAGGTGATCGGAAATACTGTCGAAGGAATAATGGTAGAGGTCACCGTCCAGCAACTTGATGTTGTCGCCGTTGCTGATGATGTGGTCGTGCGGGTTGGTGCCGCCCCAGTGCGCGGTGTTTTTGTTGAACAGCCGGGTTTTTATGTCGGGATACCAGCAGTGGTTTAACCAGCGGTAAACATAAAACGTTTTGCGTGGCATCTTGTAGGCATCGGCCTGGCTGATGTTGTGCTTAATTGCGAGCAGGGATTCTTGCAGCTCGGGCGACAGCCTCTCGTCACAGTCCAGACTTAAAATCCAGTCGTGGCTGGAGTGCTGAATGGCAAAGTTTTTCTGCTCGATGTAACCGAGAAAATCCTGAGTGATGACTTTATCGGTGTATCTTTTTGCAATTTCGACGGTGTTGTCACTGCTGTTGGAGTCGATGACGATGATCTCGTCGGCGATATCGAGCAGGCTTTTCAGGCAGTCTTCAATTTTTTTCTCTTCGTTAAAAGAGATGATGCAGGCGCTTATCTTAGCCATGGTCGTGTCAAAAAAACTGTTTACACGACTGTCTTAAAGTATTCGATGGTTTTTTGCAGACCTTCATCAAGTGTGATTACCGGCTCCCAGCCAAGTTTTTCTTTGGCGAGTGAGATGTCCGGCTGGCGTTGTCTCGGGTCATCTTCCGGCAGTGGCTGGTTGATCAGTTTTGATTTTGAACCGACCATGGCCAGGGTTTTTTCTGCCAGTTCGCGGATGGTGAATTCGCCGGGGTTGCCCAGGTTAACCGGGCCGATGAAATCATCACCGGTGCCCATCAAACGAATAAAAGCATCGACCATTTCATCAACATAACAGAATGAACGTGATTGCTGGCCGTCACCGTAGATGGTGATGTCTTCGCCTTTCAGTGCCTGTACCACGAAGTTGGAAACCACGCGGCCGTCATCGGCGTGCATTTTCGGACCGTAGGTGTTGAAGATGCGGGCGATCTTGATGTTCAAATTATGCTGTCTGTAATAATCCAGAAACAGGGTTTCGGCGCAACGTTTGCCTTCATCGTAACAGGAGCGAATGCCGATGGGATTGACCTTGCCCCAGTAGGATTCGACCTGCGGGTGAATTTCCGGGTCGCCATAAACTTCAGACGTGGAAGCCTGCATGATTTTTGCGCCGGTACGTTTGGCCAGGCCGAGCATGTTGATGGCGCCGTGTACGCAGGTCTTGGTGGTTTGTACCGGGTCGTGCTGGTAATGAATCGGTGAAGCCGGGCAGGCCAGGTTATAGATTTCATCGACTTCGATAAACAGCGGCAGGGTGACATCATGGCGTAATACTTCGAAACGTGGGTTGCTCATCAGGTGTACGATGTTGTGTTTGTTGCCGGTGAAGAAGTTGTCCAGGCAGATGATCTCATGGCCTTCGTTTAGCAAGCGTTCACATAGGTGTGAACCGAGGAAACCGCCGCCGCCAGTGATGAGAATTTTTTTTGAGTCCATAACTATGGGATTGCCTCTATTATTTATTGAATTTTATTGTGTGTGGAATAATGCACTGAAGCTGTAGTGTGTCATTCTGAGCGCAGTCGAAGAACCTTGAACCCTCTGCTATATTGTTAGCACGGTAGCATAAGATCCTTCGGCTACGCTCAGGATGACAGAATAATACATGCATCAGAGCTTACCCTTAATGATTGAACCCGGCTGTTCATCGTTGCCCGGTTTGTTGTTTTCCCGCATGTAACGAATCGTGTTCCAGATGGCGGTTAATTTTTCAGTCATCATCTTCGCGATGCCTGGCTTCTGTGCTGAAATATCAGCGCGTGCGTTATCGTCTTTTAATTCGTGCAAGCTTCGCTTGCTGCCGTCTGACTGCATTAACAGATAATATTCGTTCGATAATAACCCTATCGTGCGGTTGGTGCCATGTTCGATGGTAAAGGCATAACGCTTGTCTTTGAATGTGCTGTCCAGCAAGTCTCTGCCCAGTGTTGTGTTCAGGTAGCTGGTTTTAGTCAGCGCGGCAATGGTCGGCAGCACGTCGACTTCGCTGGCTATTGTATCAAAGACTTCGGCTTTGCTGATAACACTTTTGCTGTACATCACCAATGGTACACGTAATCCCTGTATCTTCAGCTGCTCTTCGTAGGCGGGCACGTGGTCGCCGGTTGGCGCGTGGATGCCGTGGTCACCAAAAAAGATGAACAGCGTATTGTCGAAATAAGCTTGTTGGCTGGCTTCTTCCATGAAGTGACCGATGCTATGATCCATAAAGCGAAATGAGTTCAATTCTTCGAGTGACTGGAAACCATAACTCCTCGCGTCTTTCGGCAGGTCGGCTTCGGTCAGCATTATAAAATCTTCGTTATCATCAGGGATGGTATAAGGGCGGTGGTTGCCGGAAGTCTGGATAATGGCGAAAAACGGTTTTGTTTGTTTTTTTAGTACGTCATTGGCTTCGCGGAACAGGCTGAGGTCAGAGATGCCCCAGACATCGATGACTTCTGAGTCGTAACTGCCTTCTTCGTATAGCTGCAGATCGGGCAGGTTGGAGGATAACAGGCCGCGGATATTTGCCCAGCTGGCACTGCCGCCGAGGAAGTAGAATTTTTTGTAATCCCTGAAGGCATTGATGATGCTGTGCTGGTCGACGATCAGCGGATTGCGCGATGAGGTCTTATTTTTTTCGATGTCGGGCAGGCCGGTAACAAATGTCCACACCGAACGTGCGGTGCCGGTGCTTGGCGTGAAAAAGTTTTTGAAGTAATAGCCCTGTTTTGCGATGCGGGCAAAGTTCGGTGTCGGGTCGATTGGATTGCCCGACAGGGTGGTTTTGTAACTGGCGAATGACTCGAGGATGACAACGATGACATTGGGTTTGTTGTTCGTTGCCGGGTCGAAATTATAACGGCGGTCGTAATTGAGATTTTCCTGATCGGGCTGTTGTATCGCCAGGTAATCGACCATGGTCGGGTAGGCGCGTCTTGCCGCTTCTACGTCGAATGTTTCTGCGGTATTTTTCAGCGTGCTTTTAAAATAAATCACCGGGTTGGATGCCAGCTGTGAACTGAATGCGTGGGTGCTGAAAAATGCATCGCTCCAGCGTAGCGGATACCAGGAAACCTTCGCCATAAAACCCGAGAGTACCAGTAGTAGTGAGATAAAAATCAGCAGTGCTTTGTGATACCAGCGTTTGTGCGCCCAGTAAGCGTTTTCGATATCATCAGGGATCAGCGCGGTCAGTCTGAGAAAAATAACGATGGTTATCGCGCTGATCAGTGCCAGTAATAAACCACCGAGGATGACCGGGTAGGTCTCCCATACCATGGTGGCAGAGATCAGCGGGTTTTCCAGAAAGCGCAGCGCGCTGGCGTTAAGCCGCTGTTGCAGATAAGCGTAATGGCCGGCATCGGTGATATAGATAATATACATCAGCACGATGGCAATACTGACGAACACCGCCCAGAAGCGTCGGCCGAATGTGCTGTAGACCGGGTGCAGCGGCTTTATCCAGCCCAGCAGCAGGATCGGTAGCAGGGTGCCCAGCGTGGCCTGTAGGTCAAACTTCATGCCCAGATAAAACGCCCAGAACAGGTCACCGCTGGAGATCGGGTCAGCCGGGTTGTTGAATTTCAACCAGAAGATAAAGCGCAGACCGCTCTGTATTACCAGAAACAGGGCTAAAACGATTAAAACGTACAGGTATAAACGAGGGATCTTATGGATAAATGACTTCATTGTCGGCAGCTTGTTTGAGTAGGGGTAGCGGTTTCGTGTTTATGATGGCGTATTGAAATGACAATATGACCATATTTGATGTGTAATTGTTCCAACTCAAAGGTGCCTGTAAAAATAATGTGATCAGGTGTTACCAAGCGGGGCGTATTGTATCATAATCAACGGGCTATATTTGTTTCTGCTGAGTCATACTGTTTAAAATGTCGTTATTAAAAAAGCTTGTTAAGATTATTTTTGCCCTCGCACTGGCCTATGCGGTGGCGCGTTTTGTGGTGGTGTTTCACGATAGCCGCCTGACCGGCTACCGCGCGCCCTATATCCAGATGCTGACGCAGGATAGTGTCATTATTCGCTGGATGACGGAAGAGAATCAGCTGGGCATCGTACGTTTTGGCGAAGATCCAGACTTATTATCGACCATCGAGCTGGAGTCCTCACCGACCAAAAATCACACGGTAAAACTTTCCGGGCTGAAACCGGCTACCCGTTATTATTATCAGACCGGCACCATCAGCGGCTTTTACCAGAGAAATGCGGATCGGCAGTGGTTTTATACGGCGCCTGCCGACGATAAGCCGGTGCGGGTCTGGGTGATTGGTGACTCGGGCAAGGCGGGTGAAACGCTGGATCAGGTGCGTGATTCCGCGCTGAGCTGGATGCGCCAGCATCCGCTGCTTGTTGCATCTCCGTCTTCCGATGAGGCACCTGATGAAAAACCGGACGATAAATTATCACAGCCACCGCTGGTTAATGTCTGGCTGGCACTGGGTGATATCGCTTATCGCTCCGGCAGTAACGAGCAGTTTCAGGCCGCGTTGTTTGAGCCGTTTGCTGAGCTGATGCCGAACACGGCGTTGTGGCCGGTTTATGGTAATCACGATGATCGCCGCTGGACCTATTTCCGTATATTCGACCTGCCGGAAAATGCTGAAGCCGGTGGCGAGGCTTCAAACACAGAAAATTATTATGCCATCGATTATGCCAACGTTCATTTTGTGGTGCTGGACTCGCAGGCCAGCGACCGTGACAAAGACGGCGATATGGCAGACTGGTTAAGGCGTGATCTGGCGCAGAATAAAAAGCCCTGGGTGATTGCAGCGTTTCATCATCCGCCTTATACCAAAGGCAGTCATGATTCTGATAATGAGTCTGACAGTCGCGGCAGAATGCAGCAGATGCGGGAAAACATTCTGCCGATTCTGGAAGCAGGCGGAGTGGATCTGGTGCTATCGGGGCATAGTCATATGTATGAAAGATCTTCTCTGATGGACTGCGCGTATGGCGATTCGAAGGATTTCTCGCCAGCCAATATTGTTTCTACCGGGGTGGAAAATAAGGGGCTGCAATATCTGAAACCGTTAAACAAAAAATCGCATCAGGGCACGGTGTATGTGGTTGCAGGTTCTGCGGCGAAAGTTGATCAGGGCGCGCTGAATCATCCGGCGCATCAGGTTGGTTTGCTGGAAGCCGGCTCGGTGGTCATCGATGTTGACGGCAATAAATTAACCGCGCGCTTTATCAATAATAAAGGGCAGATCAGGGATGAGTTTAGTATCACCAAAGAGGCGGGTTACAGCAGTGATTATCAGGGGTGTTCTGATTAGTTAAAGTCAGCTAACTGCTAGAAGGCGGCGTTGTTCGTCGCTCGTTATTCGTTGTTCGATAAAAGCGCAAAACACGAAAACAGCCAACGGTTATATGACTTTCACTGTTTTTTGTTTTTCACGAATGACGAACGGCGAATAACGAACAACGTTGTCTTTGACTCAGTAACGTAGGGTGGGCAGGTTTTTTTGCCCACGCTGACGCCTTAACCTTCTGATTCCGCGTGGGCAAAAAAAACTGCCCACCCTACGACTATCTGCCAGCAGCGGACATGCAGATAAAAACTTATTTTTCTCGCGGAGGCGCAGAGTTCGCAGAGAAAAACCAAAAGATATTAATATTTTGTTTGCTTTCCTCTGCGTGCTCTGCGCCTCTGCGAGAGTAAATTCTTTATTTCCGCTTTGACTCAGCAGGTTATATTGCCGGCCAGTAATTTTCTGGCTTTCTCCAGATCTTCCGGCGTATCCACCGCCAACCCCTGGTAGTCATCCAGCGTGGTCACGTTGATGGCGATGTCATTTTCCAGCGCGCGCAGTTGTTCCAGTTTTTCGGTTTGTTCCAGCGGCGTTTGTTCAAGTTTCATTAACCTGTTTAAAGTCTCGCGGGTGTAAATATACACACCAATATGAATCTGGCCTTTGTCGGCAATTTCTCCCTGTTGCGTCACCGGAATCATATTCCGGGAAAAATACAGCGCGTTGCCGCTGGTTGAGGTTACCACTTTGACATTGGACGGTGCGGACAAAATCGCTTTATCGCTGCACCAGTGTGACAGCGTGCCCATTTGCGGCCTGTCCTGCTGAATAAATTTTTCCACCAGCTGATCGATATGCGCCGGGTTCAGTGTGACTTCATCGCCCTGAATGTTGACGAAAATATCCGCGTCTGACTGTTGCATAAATTCAGCGATGCGGTCGGTGCCGGAAGCGCAGTTTTCAGAAGTCATGGCAACGCTGTAACCGGCATCGTTCACCACATCGAAGATGCGCTGGTCGTCGGTTAATACGAATACATCAGAAAGTGATTTGCACTGTCGGGTTTTTTCCACCACGTGCAGGATCATCGCTTTGCCGGCGATATCGCTCAGCGGTTTGCCGGGCAGTCGTGATGAGGCATAGCGTGCAGGAATGCAACCGATGATTTTAGCGTGTGTTGCCATTAATTCTGTTTCTCGATTATGCTGTTTATTTTTTGTTTGACATTATCGACCGTAATCAGCGTCATGCAGTCTGCGGTTTTTATGCGCTCGCCCCAGCGTGCATCCGCCACGGTTTTTTGATTGTACTTTAACAGGGCTTGCGGGTATTTGTTGACCACGTATTGCTGATGATTGTACGGCCCGGCGCGCTCGGGATTGGTCGAGGCGTATAGTCCAATAGTATCCGTGCCCAGCGCACTGGCGATATGTACCGGGCCGGTGTCCGGTGCCAGTACGATGTCGGCCAGGTGCAGGGTGGCGACCAGTTCATCGATGCTGGTGGTAGCAATCAGGTTAAGCGGTCTGGCGTTTTTGCACAGGCTTAGAATCTGTGCTGCCGTGTCTTTTTCAAGCTGGCTGTGACCGCCGGTCAGCACCATCTGCATGTTGTGTTGTTCACAAACATAATCAGCGATGGCGGCATAACCTTCAGCAGTCCAGTTGCGCCAGTTTTTAGCTTTGGCGACGGCGCAGGGGTTGATGACAAAGATTTTCTTCTCCTCGGTTAGTCTGTTTGTGGCGAGCCGGTTTTGTATCGATTCGATAGCGGCCTGTGTCACCGGCAGTTGCCATGCCATTTCCGGTTCAAGGCCAAAGTAGCGTGGAAATTCCAGAAAGCTGTCCAGCACATGCTGGTGTGTGGAAGCCGGTGTAATCTGCTGATTGCAGAACAGCGACTGCATGTCTTTGGCGCGCGCTTTATCAAAACCCAGTTTGACCTTTGCCGGAATCGCCAGGCTGGCGAGCGATGCGCGAATCGACAGTTGCATGTGCAGCAGGACATCGAAGGACTTGCCGTCAAGCTGCTGTTTTATCTGCCGGCTCAGTTCGCGATAGGCCGACAGGCCGGCGGATTTATCGAACACGATGAAGTGAACATTCTCGATGGCCTTCACCAGCTGGTATTCTGTTTTGCCGATGATCCAGCTGATTTTTGTCTCCGGCCAGTGTTT
>VAPF01049691.1_pt1 | contig 15519 bp, 5 predicted proteins | sample 3393931 | NCBI WGS metagenome assembly VAPF01 (sample SAMN08290437, study PRJNA428436) | hydrothermal vent metagenome | isolation source: Deep-sea hydrothermal vent chimney | place: Atlantic Ocean: South-mid Altantic Ridge | depth 2773 m m | reverse complement strand
TAAATTCTTTTGAATACTGTTTTCTTGTTACCATTTCGATTTCCTCAGTTAAGTTAATTATCCTTAACTGAGGTGTATCAATCAATTAGACCACGTCACCACCACGCGTATTACAACAAATCAGTCTTAAGCCGATTCGTTTTGACGTCACTGAATATCAGACTTATCCTCATTACTGTGGTGGTGGTGATTGTCAGGAAATTTATTATGCTACGTTACCCGATGACGTGGTCAAAGCAGGCTTGTTTGATGAAGAACTTATCGCGCTGGTGCTTATATGAAACATGTTTGCCATGCATCATTTTCCACGTTGCGTAAATTTCTGCGTGATGTGACGGGTGTTCAGGTGAGCAGAGGATATTTGGCAAATATGTATTCAAAAAGTGAGTGCGTCACTCAACCAACCTTATGCACAATTGCTTAATTTTTTGCCACTGGAAACAAAATTAAATGTCGATGAGACGGGTCATAAGGACCATCGCCAATCATTTTAGACCTGGGTGTTTCGCGCTGAATGATATGTCTTGTTTCGTGTTGACAAATCTCGGGGATCGAAAGTACTGCTTGACGTATTGGGTAAGGAGTTTGAGGGTATATTGAGTTGTGACTATTTTTCCGCTTACCGCAAGTACATGAAAAACTGTAACATGACGGTGCAATTTTATCTGGCCCACTTGATACGTGATATTCGTTATCTCACGACATGACCTGATCAGGACACAAAAGATTACGGAGAAAGAGTACTTAAGGGTGTTCGCTGGTTATTCAAGCTGTTTCATAAGCAAAAAACACAAACCGCTGATGTATTCAAGTTAGCATTAGAGGTAGCGAAAGCCGAACTCTCTGCCATTATTTTAGAGACTGTGTCCAGTGAGCTGGATGCACAAGGAAAAAAACGTAAAATGAAAGTGCAAAATTTGGCTCATCGTTTTCGAAACCACGGTGATGCTTACTTTGAGTTTATTACTACCCCTAATTCGATTTATTGTGATTGATCGTTATATCGTCCAGAGCACCCAAAGCGAACATGGACGCACCGCTTGCGAACGAATTTGGACGGTGATTGCAACGTGTGCAATGCAAGGACGATTCGCTTTGGCGTTTATACACCAGGCCCTTCATGCCGATTAGCGTAATAAACCGCCACCTTCATTATTATCTGATACCGAATGATCCAGTCTATTTTAACGTCGATGTCGAATTAAACGGTTTGGGTGAAATTGCCATTTCCAAAATTCCGTGAACAGTTACGAATATTGTAACCAGTCTGATAAAAACTCGGAACCTATAAAATACATAATCAGGATTTAAACAATTATCATACGAATTCAGGGATTTAAAAACTCATGATAATAAAATAATTCTTACGACTCGGATAAATGATGGTTGATCGAACCTTGAATATGTCCTTTTCCCATTTGGTGGAACCGCTGCGCTTGTTCCACCCTACCCAGGCAGGAGATAGAATTGGGGCATTCATCATTTTTTGTTTCACTCTATTTCAACACAGAGTAAAACCGTAGGGTGGAACAAGCGCAGCGGTTCCACCGACCCAGGTAGAGCTCATTTATTGACTTCAGGCAACGCATTCTCAGAGTCTTTTTCAGGCTGCAATGGCTGAGTCAATTCAGCCAACGGAATCGTAAGATTCAACCCTCCTCCTGACACGCTATAAAGTGGATTCTGCGATGCAATCTGGACAGGTGCGACATTTTGTTTAATGAAGGAAACACTTTGCCCCTTGCCCACAGCCGAGTTGGTGGCGGCAACATCATTAACAATCACCGAGCCTCCCAGAATGGTGCCGGCAAGACCAATAATATTCGCTGAACCAACACCAGCGATGAAGAAGCTGGTGCCTCCCGAAGATACATTCACCGAGATGGGGTTATTAAAATCACCGATAGTGTCACCGGCAAGAATTTCCAGTGTCTGACTACTGAGATTGGGATCAGGAATCGGGCTATTATTACCAATAACACTGCCGGTAACGGCATTAACAGTAAGCCGACCGGCACCAGAATTGACTCGACCTAGCTGGATATCACCCGTATTCGCGGTAATCGCAACATCCCCGCCGCTGGAAGTGGTTGTGCCGGAAAGTGTAATGCCATTGATGGCGGTAATGGTGAGGTCACCTCCATTGGTGGTTGATGAACCCAGAGCAAGCCCGTTACTTTCTGTCAGGGCAATATCACCACTACCTGTGTTATTCAAAAATACGGTTCCCGTAAAATCATTACCACCATTGCTCAATATGATGTTGCCATTTGTGGCGGTAAACCGTGCAGCACCGGCATTGGCAGATTGCACGATGGCACCGGATTGGCTGATATCAGCCGCGTTAACCGTTAACGTTCCACTGCCAACATTGGAGGCTGCCAGGGTTATGTTATTCACATCAGTAATACTGGTGCTGGCTCCTCCGCTGTTTTGCAGGGTTACGTCACTTGTAAAATCATTGGCGGTATTATTGAGGGTGATGTTGTTTGCACCCGCATTGATGTTTGTTGTTCCCTGTATGTTTAATGCCCCCGTTTGGGTCACCGCGCCAGTGGAAATAACCGTGAGGTTTCCATTCAGAGTCAGTGTTGGCAGGTCAACGGTGCTGTTGTCGGTTAACCACAAATTGTTGATTATACCCGTGGAGGAAAAGACTGGTGTGCCTGCAAATTGGTTGCTAGCGCCGTCCAGTATAATGGAGCCACCATTGCCTACGGTAAATGCAGAAGTACCGGTGACAACCACACTGCCTGTGGAGGTGATATCACCTGATCCTGTGGAAATATCCAGCACACCGGTTACATTATCCACGGCAATTGCCAAGCCGTTGGCTTCATTGATGTAGGCATCCACAGTGGATCCGTTGATTTGCAGGGTATTTACCGAGATGGCCAGTGCGAGACCTGATGTGCCGATGGTCGTGGCCTGATTAAACGTCAACGTATCGGCGACCAATACACCTCCCGCACCTTCGCTAATAGTTTCCGCTGCAATGCTTATATTTCCGGCCAGTTGCACGGTGCCATTAATTTGCACGGTGTCATTCCCCAGACCGGCATCGAGTGCAAGATTATTTTTGTTGGAAAATTGCAGTGCAGGCATGCCGCTCATCTGGAAACTGACGGGCTGGGCACCGGCGATACTGCCCGGTGATAACACCATGGCATCATCACCACTGCTCCCCGTCAGTGAAATGTTATCGGCACTTAGCGTATCAGCAATATTTTCAATACCCGTGCCATTAACAAGCTGTGTATTAGTGGCAGAAGCAGTAGTGATAGCCACCTGATCATTGGCCGGACCAAAAACATAGCGGTTGGTCAGACTGGTACCGGAGCCTGTCAGAGTAATGCTGTCGGTACCTGTGCTACCGTCAAAAATAATGGTGCGTGTGGATGCGGCGATATAATCCACCTGTAAATTGTCATCTCCCGCTCCCCCGTTAATGCCACCACTGATATTGGCGACAGCATTATTGGTAATCGTAAAAGTATCGTTACCGGTATTGCCCACCAGTGTTTCTGTTTGAATAAAGGCAATGCCATTCACGCTGCCGCTGTCAGCACCGGAAATAATCCAGTGACTGTTTTGTGTGGGACCATTGAGAATATCTGCACCACTGTTACCACTCACACTGCCGCCCACGGTCAGCGGTCCATTGATATTAATGATGTCGTCTCCCCCACCACTGTCAATATTGCCGGAAACATTGGCTGCAATATTAAAGGTATCCACTGCATTGCCACCCAGCAAGTTGTCAATATTTTGAAAGTCGTTAACATGGGTGAGGTTGCCTGCATCGGGAGTGAGTACATTCCAGGTGTTGTTGCTATTGTCGGCCTGAATCGTGTCGTTACCCGTGCCTCCGTTAATAGTGCCGGTAATGCTGCCAATGGCGATGGTGAATGTGTCCACACTGGCATTGCCGGTGACATTATTAAAACCGGAAAAATTAATACCATTGACCGTACCCGCGTTGGCAGCGGTAATAAACCAGTCGTTAACCACATTGTCGCCCACCAGTGTGCTGTCAACATTATTACCAATAAAGCTTTCGATGTTCTGGTGCTGCCCGCTGGCTAGAGCGGCAATTACCGCACCGGTCTGCGAAGAATAATCCACGGTATCAGTACCACCGGCACCGTCCATAACGCCGCTGAAACTGCTGCCATCGGCAAAAATAAACAGGTCCGTACTGGCATTTCCCATCAGGGTTTCAATACCTGAAAATGCGCCCACACCGGTAACGTTGCCTACATCTGCTCCGGTAATGTTCCAGGTATTGGTAATGTTGTTGGCCTGAATCAGGTCATTGCCTGCACCACCATTGATTTGTCCGCTGAGTGATCCACTGTTAATCACAAAACTGTCATTGTTTGCGCCTCCTTGAAGATTACTGAAGTTGGTGAAACTCACCGGGCCCACAGTCCCGGTATCCAGACCGTTAATGCTCCAGGTGTTCACAATGTTGTCACCGGTCAATGTGCTGTTGGTGCCGTTGCCGGTGAAATCTTCAATGTTGCTGTAACCATTGCCACCCAGGGTAATGTTTACAATGCCGGTTTGCGCTGCCTGATTAACGGCATCGGTTCCGGCACCGCCATTGACACTGCCTGAAATACTGCTGCCATCGGCAAAAACAAAATTGTCTGTGCCAGAACTGCCCACCAGGTTTTCAATATTTGAGAATGCAGAAATACCGGTTACCGAACCGGCATCCGCCGAAGTAATGGTCCAACTGTTAGTCGAGCTGTCGGCGGTAATGCTGTCCGTGCCCGCAGCACCATCAATGCTGCCGGTAATACTGCCGCCATTGAGCGTAAAATCATCACTGCTGGCATTGCCAACAAGATTATTAAAACCGTTAAAGTTCACCGAGCCCACACTACCGGTGTTGATTGCCGTCACGGTCCAGGTATTGACGACATTGTCACCCGTTAATGTACTGGTCAGATTATTGCCGGTAAAGGTTTCAATATTGGCAAAGCCGCCACTGCCCAGTAGCACGTTAACAACACCGGACTCTAGCGAAAGATCCACCGTGTCCAGCCCTGCACCACCATCGACCAATCCGGTAATGGTACTGCCATCCTGAAACTGGAAATCATCGGAAGATACATTACCCAGCAGATTATTAAAATTGGTAAAAGCAACAGAACCCACCGTGCCATCGTTATTGCCGGTAATTGTCCAAAGATTGGAACTGACCGGGCTGCTTATGGTGCTGTCAATATTATTGCCGATAAACAATTCAATATTGGTAAATGCACTTGTGCCCAGAACAATATTGACACTGCCTGCTTCGGCAGCGAAATCAGCGGAGTCATTACCACCTCCACCATCGACAATACCGCTGATGCGGGTGCCGTTACCAAAAACAAATGCATCCAGCTGGCTGTTGCCGGTAATGTTTTCGATTTGTGAAAAACTGTTGATATTGGTCACATTGCCCTGATCCGCACCCAGAATAATCCAGGTGTTGGCAACATTGTCGGCCGTTAATGAATTATTGCCTGCTCCACCGGCAATGGAACCGGAAATGGAACCACCTGTTACAAAAAACTGATCCGTCTGATTATTGCCCAGTAAATCAGTAAACCCGGAAAAACCGACTGTATTGACGGTACCACTGTTTGCACCGGTAATTGTCCAGGTATTGGCCGTATTGGCTCCCGTAAAAGTGCTGTTACTGTTATTGCCAATAAACGATTCAATATTTAAAAGCGAAGAAGCCGATAAACCGACATTGACGGCTCCCAGTTCCGCAGAAAGATCCACAGTATCGCTACCTGCACCACCATTGATAATGCCACTGAAACTGCTGCCATTGGCAAAAACAAAAGTATCTCCCCCGTTTCCACCCAACAGGGTTTCTATTCCGCTAAAACCACCCACCGCAGACAGATTGCCCACATCAACACCGGTAATGTTCCAGGTTGCACCGGTATCATACCCCTGAACAGAGTCATTCCCTGCACCACCGGTAATGCTCCCGGTAACACTGCCACCAATGGACAAAATAAAATCATCCGTGCCGTTATTACCTTGCAGATTATTGAAATCAATAAAACGGGTAATACCCACAGTGCCATCGTTTATGCCGGTGATACTCCAGGTGTTTGATGCATTAATACCGATTAATCTGCTGTCGGTATCGTTACCAATAAATGTTTCAATGCTGCTGAAACTGGCATCAGACAAATCTACACTCACTGCACCGGGTTTTGCCGCATAACTGACACTGTCGGCACCAGCGGCACCATTAATTGTGCCGGACAATGTGCCACCCACCGCAAAAATAAAATCATCACTGCTGGCATTACCGGTAAGGTTTTCAATATCACTGAAACCGGAAACCCCTGAAACAGTCCCAGAGTCCGCACCGATAATATCCCAGGTGTTTGCGCCAATGCCTCCGATCAAGGTATCAATACCCAAGCCACCATCAATGACACCACTGATACTGCCACCGGATAATGCAAAGGTATCGTCACTGGTGCCACCCGTCAGGTTATTAAAATCAGTAAAGGTGGTACTGTTGATAGTGCCGTCGTTAATACCGGTGATGGTCCATGCATTGCTCGTATTCGCACCCACCAGCGTGCTGTTACTGTTATTACCCACAAAGGTTTCGATATTGGAAAAACCGGCTGCGCCAATAACCACAGTGACCGCCCCTGCCACTACCGAATAGTTCACAGAGTCAGTACCTGTACTGCCGTCCACCACTCCACTCAAGCTGCCTGCAGAGCCAAATGCAAAATCATCTGCATCGGCATTGCCGGTAAGATTTTCAATATCAGCAAATGAACCCACTCCTGTTGCACTGCCCGCATCAGCCGTAGAAATAGTCCAGGTATTTGCGGTGTTGTCACCAATCAATGTATCGGTTCCGGCACCGCCATTAAGTGCGCCACTTAAGGTGCCGGACGACAGTGAAAAACTGTCTGCATCAGATCCCCCGGTAATATTGGCAAAATCAATAAATGCCACCGTACCCACCGTGCCATCATCAACTCCGTCTGAACTGCCATTGATATTCCACACATTGGGCGCGTTATCACCCACGATGGAGCTGTTGGCTCCATTGCCGGTATACAGTTCAAGATTGAGATAACGGCCACTGGCCAGATCAACCAGTACCGCACCAGTTTGCAGTGAAAGATCGATGGTATCCGTACCCCCACCACCATCAATGGTGCCGGTAATACCTGCACCATCAACAACACTGAAATCATCGATATCATTTCGCCCGTTGAGATTTTCAATATTGCTAAACGACCCGACCCCGGTCACCGTACCTGCATCGGTCGCTGTAATATTCCAGGTATTGGCCACGTTATCCGGTGCCAGTGAATCATTACCAGCACCGCCATCGATAGTCCCGCTGATGAAGCCTGTATTGAGAATAAAGGCATCGGTTCCGCTACCACCGACAAGGTTTTCAATACTGTTGAAGGCAAACACATTGTCCACACTACCGCCATCGGCTGACAAAATACTCCAGTTATTCGCTGAATTATTTGCGGTAAGGCTGTCGGTGCCTGCACCGCCATTAATCGTACCGGTGGTTGAACCTCCACTCAGAACAAAGTCATCCGTATCACTGCCACCCGTGAGATTACTGAAATCCGTAAACGAAAGCCCCCCTACAGTGCCGTCATTCTGTGTGGTGATCACCCAGGTATTAGCCACATTATCCGCTAACAGGGAATAGTCAGCCCCACCACCAATGAGATGTTCAATATTGGTCACATCGGTGTTCAGCGTAACGGAAACAACCCCGGTGGCTCCCGCGTAATCCACGGTATCCCCGGTGACATCCGCACCGCCATCAAATTGCCCGTTAATACTGCCAATACCCGTTATCGTAAAACTGTCATCATCACTGCCACCGGTTAAATTGGGAAAATCAGAAAAACTAGCACCATTTAATGTGCCGCTGTTTAATGCATTGATCACCCAGGTATTGGGCAGGTTAGGTGCAATCAGAGTATCCCCTCCGTTACCACCACCTTGCAGACTTACACTGCCCCCCGCCAGCGTGCCGGTAAAGCTCAGTGTTTCCGTACCATTGGCATCGGTATCAATGGCAACGGTCAGCGCCTCCGTGCCAGAGTTAGCCGAATTCATCACAACACTGCCGGTACTGTTCACCGTAATAACGCCATCCACCCCCGGACCGTCCGTATCCAGAGAGCCCAAAGTAACCCCGGCACCGGAAATACTCAGCGAACCCCCTTGTGTAGAAATCGTATCGCTTGCATCCATGGTAAAACTACCACCACCAGTGCTGTCAGTATCCGCCGAGAAAGTAATGGAGCCACCACTGTCAATCGCAAAGGCCAACGTATTATCGGCCAAATTATTAATAGTGATGTTATTGGTCGCCTCCAGCACCAGATTACTGTTGCTGACCAATGCCTCCAGTGCCAGTTCACCAATATCAAAAGTACCCACACCCTGCGTGGTATTAGACAAGTCCGGCAACAAACCATCATTGCCCTGTGGACCATCTACCTGATCATAAATGGTGATATCAGTGGGATCTAACAGGAGTGTACCCAGTGCGCCATTATTGGCAGAAAGATCCACACTGGCATTAACCATCATCCCCTGCTTGCCGGAAATTTCCACAAAACCGCCATCACCGGAAATAGCGCCCCCGGTTGCCGAAATACTGCCGGACGCCCAAATTGTATCTTCAGCCCACAACACCACCTCGCCACCCTGCCCGGTATTAATAGCATCAGCCTGAATACGAGTATCACCTCCGACCTGGGTAAACTCTGCAACATGTTCACCGGCCCCCCTGCGAAAGCCACCAATAGCAATGTTACCGCCACCGCTATCACCCGAAGCATTTATCGTCGCATCCCCCAATATACCGACACGATCCCCCAGAATAACCACATCACCACCGCGAGCCTCATTAACACCCACAGCATTAATGTCACCGAAATGAATAACATTGCCGCCCCACCCTTCCAGACGAACCACCCCGCCCTCATTATTGATACGGTTTGCCTGAATCAAACCTTCATTATTAATGACATTGTTATAAATATCATTTGCAGCACGGGATTCTAGTACCACATAGCCACCATCAGCCTGCAAGGCACCGGTATTATTGATAGCCGATTCTGCACCAAGCACATTTTCCAGCGTTTCGCGCTGTACACTGAACTGAATCAGACCATCGCGATCAAAACTCAGTGTCGCCGTATCGGCGGATAACAAATGTACCTTTCCCAATCGTGCCGAAATAGTTCCGCTATTGACTACGGTTTGCCCCACCAAAGCAACCGAGCCTCCCTCCTGCGCCACAATCTGCCCCGCGTTTTCCACCAGACCAATGCCCGTGGTAAAACTGAATTCACCGTTATCATTCAGTGAATCGAAATCCACCTGTAAACTACCCGCCACCAACGCACCCACATTAATGCGTGCCGACTCACCAAAAACAATGCCATTGGGATTCATTAAAAACACCCGGCCATTGGCCTCTATTCTTCCCAATATCTCCGATGGTTGCTGATCAAGAATATAATTTAACGCAGCGGCCTCACTGTTTGGCTGCTCAAAACGCAATAACTCATCAGCAGAAAGATTGAGGCTTTGCCAGTTAATGGAAAGCGTCTGGCTGTGCTGGTTAACCACCGTAGTTTGTGCATTGGGTGTTTGTATGCTGCCAGAGCCGGAAATAATGTCACCACCTTGTGGGGCTGATGAAGATGACAGGGGAAAAGCTGTTGCCAATAGCACACTGGCAACAATGCAAAAAAACCTTCCATTTTTTTCCATAAAATTTTTCATCTTTAATATTTCCCAATAGAGAAATTAACATTCCGGTTTAATCTCGCCATTCCGGCCTTTTCCGAAATAACAGAAAGAAATCTGTAGGGAAAACAATACCTACCCTGAAAAACGTAAAACCGTAGGGTGGAACAAGCGCAGCGGTTCCACCAACAGGCAACTTTTATTGCAGCAAAGGAACAAGCAATCACCCTTGTGCTACAACCACTGATAAAAAAATCAAAACCCTGCAACAACGCTCCAAGGTGAACATCGACAGCAAACCAAACCTTGAATATATTTCTTTCCTGTTTGGTGGAACCGCTGCGCTTGTTCCACCCTACTTGACTACCCGGCCATGTCAGATACAGATATTTTTCCCCTTCTCCCCCCTGAGGAAAGAAGGCCGGAATGAGGAGTGATATGCACGGGGTTAGCTCTTAACTATCACTCCACTTTAAGCACCCAATCATGTCTTGTTTAAATTTTAATGAGGCAGAATATTCCCCGGCCACGAATCACTTTTTTCCATACATTTTCATCTTTAACATTTCCCAATAGAGAAATTAACATTCCGGTTTAATCTCGCCATTCCGGCCTTTTCCAAAATAACAGAAAAAAATCTGTAGGAGAGACAATACCTACCCTGAAAAATGTAAAACCGTAGGGTGGAACAAGCGCAGCGGTTCCACCGACAGGCAATTTTTATTACAACAAAGGAACAAGTAATCACCCCTGTGCTACAACCACTGATAAAAAAATCAAAATCCTGCAACAACGCTCCAAGGTGAACATCGACAGCAAACTAAACCTTGAATATATTTCTTTCCTGTTGGGTGGAACCGCTGCGCTTGTTCCACCCTACTTGACTACCCGGCCATGTCAGATACAGATATTTTCCCCCTTCTCCCCTTGAGGAAAGAAGGCCGGAATGAGGAGTGATATGCACGGAGGTTAGCTCTTAACCATCACTCCACTTTAAATATCAAATCGTATCTTGTTTAAATTTTAATGGGGCAGAGTATTCCCCAGCCACGAATCACAAAATTATAAAATCTAACGCAAAGACGCAAAGCGATATTCTTTACCTATAATCTCCTCATCCTTTGCACCCTCTGCCTCTTTGCACCTTTGCGTTGGTTTTTCCATTATCCGGGCTATACCCCACAAACAAAATCGGTTACCAAACAGAAATACTTAACCCATATTTCTTCAAAACAAATAATTCAACTCAAAAAAGTACTGCGGGTCACGTTCATTACCCACCGGCTCATCCCCCAGCGCATTGGCCACCTCAAACCGGGCAGAAAACTTCTCATACTGAAAGCGCACCCCCGCCCCCATACCACTGAGACTCACTACCTCACGATCACTGGCCAGCGGATCATTCAACCAGCCTTTCGCATAATCCACAAAAAACAAAAACTGCAAAACCTCACCCCAGCGTCTGTTACCAAAGGCCTTCCACTGAGAAAATCCCGGCGCACGCAGCAACCACTCAACACTGCCCGAAACCGCCTTGTCACGTAAAAATTCAGAAGTGGAATAAGCCCGCACACTGTTCGGACCACCAATAGACATTTGCTCCAGCGACGTTAGCAAATCATTTGAATCCTGAGCACGTAATGAAAAATGCAACGTATGTTTTGGCGTCAACCGATACCAATGGTCATAACCCAAATTTGTTTTTGCAAACTGCCCCCCAGCATAAACACCCGATCCACCCCGCCGACTGGCATCGGTCTGTGTCGGATCACGGGTAGGTTCCATAGCCCCCAGCAACTCGTCAAAACCCTCGCTGTATTGAACGCGACCACTCACTAAATGCCGATGGGTAGGACTGGACCAGTCAAAGCCGGTCTCAATACTCGCCACCGTCAACTCATCCGCCCTGTCCTCACCCTCGGTAACATCCAGCCTTGCAGACTTGCGACTGAGTTGAAGCAAACCATGAGTGTTAAATGACCGACCACGCTGAAAAGTATGACGCCAGTACACCTGCGCCAACGTTGTAGTTCCCTTGATACCAAACGGCTCCAAAGCCGCACCCAGTGAATAACTATTTTTACTGGCACCGATACCAAAAATATTATTGGGACCGAACGCATGACGCTCATAATTCAATGCAGCATAAGCGCCATTATTTGGGTCAATGGTTTTCGACAAACTGGCACTGAGCTTATCAATCGCATTCAGCGGATTGTTCCAATGAACATCCAGGCGAGTACGAAACTCACCGGTAAACTCCGAACCGTAATTATCCACATGCACCCAACTATTGACCGCCTTCTCCTCAACAACCGACACCAGCAAATCAGTCTCGCCCGGATTCAACCCTGGCCGAAAAACCGCAAAAGTCGTTAAGCCCGGATAATCATTCAGCGCCAACATAGCAGCCTCGACATTCTCCTTGATCACCGGCTCACCGAGCAGCCCCTCAAAAGGACGTAACATCTGCTCACGCCGGTAATCCCGGTTTTTCTCAATCGTCACATTACCCAGCACCCCTTCAAGAATGCGCAGACTGACAACACCCTGCAAAATTGTCTGCGGCGGAATCACCACCCGCACCAAAATAAAACCCCGATCCCGGTAATATTGAGCCACCTGAGCGGCAATCTCTTGCAGCTGACGCAAAGTCAAACTGTCCCCGGTTCCCGCCTTTTTACGCATGGAACGAATGTTCTCCTCCAACGCCACCAGACGGTTATCCAGACTCTCATCACCGGCCATATTTTCGATGTCTTTCAGTATCCGCGCACGATCTGCGGGAGTTATTTCCACGCTGGAAGACAGATCATTTTTTGCCAGTATCGCCAGGCGTTTCTGCTCCACAAATGCCTCCAGCTCGGTACGTAAAATATCCTGCTCCGGACGGTCAACCACATCCGCAAGCTGGATTTTGCTCACGGAAAGACGTGATTCATCAGGTACCTTGAGCTGCCCGGACACCGACTCTTCTGCTAGGTCAGCCGGTGGCCGGGCAAGAAAACGTCGCATGTTTAGCGGAATAGGCACATTGAATTGTTGACCCGCCTGCGCACCGCCAGGCTTCGCTGCATCAGGATTAGGATTAGCAGCCATGACAGGATTACCGACTAACCAAACTAACAAACAGCCATACACAATACGCAGACACAGCAAAGCCATAGAACGAATACACCGCTCCCTGTGTACATCGTTGAAGAATGTTAGACGGTAAAAATTCAGCAAATGAATACCCGCAAGCCCCTTTCTGTCAGCACAGACTGACTATTTATTGATTGCTTTGTCGTCGCTAACGACTTGATTTCACAAGCTGATGCAGGTTTGGTGCCAGATTAATGGCATCGGATATGGTCATGATTAGTAACGTGGTGAAATGATAAAAAAGAAGGAAAGCAAGGACAGGAAATTACTCCTGTTATACAGGGTATAAAATTATACGTTGGATAGACAACCCCGCAGCAAACTATCTCGCTACGCGAAAGCGGGGTATTACAACTACCAGCTCAAAACCTGAACAGCAACAATCATGGGTTCCAGAACATCTACCTGAATATCGATAGCCGATATCTCCGCATTTGTGCTATAGATATTGAACTCTAGAGAAAATATGGGCTGCTTATATCCCGCGGTAACAGGTTCACTGTTTGCGAAAATCATCATAGAGAACAGGAATATATTTATTCACGATTTTATTGTTTATCAACGGGCCATGACCCATTCGCCAGCTTTATTTTTGTAAAAACCAAATTTCTGAAAACTAACTAGCCCACTATTTGGGCTTAGATACGCAATCGGAGACTTTTTATATTGTGTATCTATAATCCTAGCAATCAAACCATTGCTATATATTTCAATCTTATATGTCCTTTTGGACAAAACCTTTTCCATATCACCTAAAACCCATTCATCATCACCAACAAGTCCTGCCGTATTCATTATACGATGACCATTCTTTTTATCCTTGTAACCATACGCCCAAGAAAATTCTTGCGCAGCTGGATCATATAATCGGGTAATTTTTCCCATATCACCTGAATTCAAGGATTCCCATATTTCTTTATATTTTTTCAGAAGGCTATTAAAATTTTCTGGTGTATCTTCGATGACTTGACCATCTTGCCATGCCCACCGAGGAAATGGAGACTTAATTTCGGCACGGCGATCTGCCGTGGTTTCTTTTTCATTATGAGTTAAAATAGTTGCTATCCCCCCTCCGATACTTGAAAGAGTTCCATCAAGAATTTTTTCCTCAATATTAGTTGGATTAAGTTTTAGATGAAGAATGGGCTCGCCACTATTTAATGGTGAATTTTTTTCTCTAACGGTAATAGTTGCTTCAACATATGCACCTTCCTGATATTGGTATCCATTATCTTCAACAGGAAAACTTTTTACCGTAAGTACATTTATTCCATCAACAATAGACTCAGGCATTGGTTTTTTCGATGAAGTTTGCCCCTGATCATCATAAAAATAGACTGGAATATCGTTAAGCTTAATTTCTGCGCCAGCACCATAGATATTAAATTCCAAAGAAAATACAGGTTGTTTATAGCTAGTTTCAGCAAGTGCAGTTTCCATAAAGATAACCCCTATCAATAAAACAATATGGTAAATATTTTTCATTTTAACGTTTTACTATGTAATGCTTTATTGGCTGTTGTTTTTCGGCATCTTCATCAGGCTTGAGCCAACTCCAGCGTTTTTCTTCTTTCGCCTTAACCGTTGTCTCGCCTTTGATGCGACCATTTTCAAACTTTACATTTCCTTCCAAGCTATCATTTTCAAATTTTTTCTCTATCGAAAAATCATCAAAAGCAGCGTTATTTACTAGTTTTTCGCTTTCAATTTCTACCTTAACCTCTTCATATTTGGTCAAAGTAACATCAATCCCCTTAAACTCTACCGTATTCGAGAAGTAAATGCCTTTATCATCATTACCAAATTCATAACTGCCGGACCACTCAGTCTCACCGCTCATTTCATAATGTACATTAAACGAGATAATAAACCATTTACCTTCTGCATTTATGGCTCCCTCTAGCTTGGCAGGTATTTTGATATCACCTTTAACGGGCTCTACGCTGACATTATTTTCGGCAGCGTTTTGACGCCCCTTTATCTCACTTTCATTAATATTTATCGTGGACTTAACTGTGAAGATGATATCCAGCTCACCACGCAAACCAACTTCCTGATCTTCCTCAAAATCTTGCGCTACCCGCTTTCTTGCGTAGCGCATCAGTTCTGCGACGGGTAACGGGGCTAAGGAAATCATGGATTCCAGGACATCTACCTGAATATCAATAGCCAATAGCGGTTTGGCGGTTAATTTTATGCTGTAGTCATGTTCAACGCAGTGGGTTGTGGCATTTTCTATGAATGTGGAGTCATAGTCGATATTCAGTTTTGGCCAGTCGATGACGAGGCGGGTTTCATTGCCGTCTGTATTGTCTTCACCTTCGGCAGGTTTGGGCTTGTCTGTTTGTGTACCGATGCGCATTAATGCCGCTTTGGGGTCGTTTATCACTTCAAGCACTTTGCCAATGGAGTCACAAATTTTCTTAAAACCATCCAACGGTTTTGTTATGTACTCTTTGTATTTTTCTTTGGCGTCATACTTTTCGCCGTCATATACCCATAGCGATTGAGAATTAGGCTTAAACCACATTCCATTTTCTTGAAAAATAAAGTGTTATTGATTACCCTTCATGACCATGAAAGATTTTTTAC
>VAPF01010555.1_pt1 | contig 15525 bp, 12 predicted proteins | sample 3393931 | NCBI WGS metagenome assembly VAPF01 (sample SAMN08290437, study PRJNA428436) | hydrothermal vent metagenome | isolation source: Deep-sea hydrothermal vent chimney | place: Atlantic Ocean: South-mid Altantic Ridge | depth 2773 m m | reverse complement strand
GCTCTTATATACCTTATAGCTCAAGCTCTCTGGATGCGACTGATTTAGGTCAGCCAGAAGGTAAATCAAAACTCTGCTTGTCATGTCATGATGGTACGATTGCAATAGGTTCTGTTAATGTGCTCAACCGCAAAGAAAACCCAACGATTTCTTTTACCGGAACGGAGTCTGATGGGTCGATTGACGAAAGTGATCAAGGCAGTCGCAGTGGTTATACGCGTCGCTTGGGTGTCGATCTTTCAAATGATCACCCGATCTCTTTTACATATGATAGTGCATTGAGCCTGAGAGATGGTGAATTACGTGCTCCTAATGAACCGGGTCAGTCGGTTGCTGAACGTAGCCCCGGAAACCACGCTAAGTTGCCGTTAGAAGATGGCCAGGTGGAGTGTATTAGTTGTCATGACCCACATGTCACTGATGATGCTTCTGAAGTCAGTATCAAATTTTTGCGAGCCAATCGTTTTCAACAAGTACCGCCAACCGAAGGTGCTTTTAATGAGAGTGGTGATATTATCTGTCTGGGTTGCCATAAAAAGGAAGGTTGGGTGAATTCAGCGCATGCTAATCCTCTGGTTGCGGATGAACTTTATGAACGTTCAGCCGCAGAATTACGGGAGTTTCCTCAAGGTATGCCTGTGTGGCAAGGGGCTTGCGTGAACTGCCATGATCCACATGCTGTTGAAGGTTCTCGTCGTCTTTTACGTGAAGGGTCGGATGGACAGGAGCAAATTGCCTTTAATGGGGCGAAATATAAGCAGGGTGGTGGCCCAGCGATTGAAGAAACATGTTATATGTGTCACTCGAAAGATGGCGGTGTTTTGCAAGGCCAGGGAAGCACGGGCTTTCAAGTGCCTGATGTCAAAACAGATTTTACAACGATGTTGCGTCGAATGCCGATTGCAACGATTGATCAGCCCGCTGGAGTGGAAGTTCATTCCATTGGTACAGGAAACGGAACTCAGCTAGGTAAAGACTTTGTAGAGTCACGCGAATTATTAGGGCATGGTGATCTAAGTAACCGCCATGCAGAGTGCACCGATTGTCATAATCCACATCGTGTTATGAAAAAACGTAAATTTAATGATGATGGTGCTATTCCTGATGAAGGGGGTACACATATTGCGCCTACTAATATTGCATCAGGTGTGTTGCGTGGCGTGTTCGGTGTGGAGCCTAAATATGGTAATACTGCATTTGGTTCACTTGCAACAGGTTATGATGTGAAGCGAGGTGATGGAGGTATTGGAGCCAGCGAAGCTGTTGAGTCTGAGCATTTAACTCGCGAGTATCAACTCTGTTTGAAGTGCCATTCAAATTATGCTTATGATACTCCACCGATGTTAGGTGGGCGCTATCGTGGGGGAACACCGCCAGGCACAAACTCAATGGAGCAATATACGGATCAAGCAATGGAGTTCCAGTCTCCTGATGGCCATAAAGGTGGCGGTACCTCTACAACACCGTCTGGTGCTCATGCTAATTATACTGAAAATAATCATCGCTCATGGCATCCCGTGGTCAACAACACGGGAAGAACACGGGAAGTTCGTAAAGCAGATAAAGATAATTGGTTACCGCCCTTTAATAAAAGTGTAGGCAATCAAAATATGTACTGTACCGATTGCCACGGTTCAGATACACCGCCAGGTTCAATTGAGCCAATGGGCGGGGAAAACGGTTTTGCCTGGGGACCACATGGCTCGAATAATAACTTTATATTGAAAGGCGCATGGGATGACCGAACTGGAGGGGATGGCGCGAATGGTGGCACGCCTAATGCACTCTGTTTCAAATGCCATGACTATAATGATTATGGAAAATTCGTAGATCTGTCCAGTGGAGAGATGTCCGGCGAAAGCGGTTTTCAGGTTCAATCACCTTCAATTACTGGTTCTCAATGTATCGACTTTGCTTTTCAAAATAAAAATTTGCACAGTGGGCATGTGCAAGCATTGACTGGTGTGACTAATTTTCGTTGCTCTTTATGCCATGTTGCCGTGCCACATGGCTGGAAAAACAAAACATTCCTTGCAAATTTGAATGATGTGGGGCCAGAGGCGGGCTTGGCACCGGGCACTCAGGTAAGAAATAATAAAGAAGATCGCTATTACCAAGGCCCTTATTACAATGGCGCTGTGCTAAAAGTGAAAAATTTCGCACGAAGTGGTGAGTGGCTGCCTGAAAACTGTGGCTCAGTCGGTGTGCCAGGCAACAGTGAATCTGGATTGAACTGGATGACGGGGCAAAAAGGCAGCCCAAATCAATTTTCTGACCCCAATAGCGAGGGATGTAACGCAATTCCATGATTAAGATACTGGCCTCTTCCCGCTTGACGTTGGTGGGAATGCTACTTCTTGGTGGGGGGGCAATTCTCAGCTACGGTAATCCTGTCGACATGCCCGTATGGGTGCTGGTTATTCCAATGGCATTTTTGGCATTGAATCTGGTTTGTGCCATGATCAGCAACCCTCGAATCAATCGTCGCTACGGTCTGCTGGTATTTCACGCAGGCCTATTAAGTGTAGTCATTCTTGCGGCCATCGGTCGTTTGACCCACTTTGATGCACATGTTGAAATGCTCAATGGCGCAGCATTTGACTCTAAAGATTTAATCAACATCCGCCAGGGTCCTTTACATAACAGCAGTGCTCTGGAAACTGTTCAATTTGTTCAGGGCGATTACACCATCAGCTACTCTCCAGGTATTGCACGCGGCCCAACACATAATCAAGTCACATTACCCACTAATGATGGTGAAGGGCAGCCGGTGATATTTGGGGATGCTGTTCCATTAGTGATTCAAGGTTACCGTTTTTATACCAGTTTCCATAAAGGTTTTGCCCCAATTATGACCTGGATTCCTAATCAAGGCGCAAAAATCACAGGTACAGTGCATATGCCGCCTTATCCACTTTATGATTATCGACAAGCAAATCGCTGGCAGCCCCCCGGAGCGCAGGAAATTAAATTCTGGTTACGACTGGGTACCGGGATTGATGCCAACAGTGATTGGGTATTGGATGCTAAAAAAGCAACAGGGATATTGGTTGTGAATAGTGGCGAGCGGCGTATTGAGTTGCAACCAGGAGAAATGGCACAGTTACCTGGCGGTCAATTACGCTATGAATACATGACCAGCTGGATGGGCTATAAAGTATTCTATGATCCCACGTTACATTGGCTATTTTTTACATCAGTGATTGGAGTGATAGGATTGCTGTTTCATTTTTGGCAAAAGGTTAATAAAAAATTAATATGATTGGATATGCAGGCGAACTTCCGTGGTTATGGGCAGGGCTGGCGGCTTATGCAGTCGCAACATTTATGGCCATTTATTCTGTGGTTTTTCGTCCACAAATGATCGCCAGCCAGCGTGATGAAATGATCGTGCTGGGATCCATTACAGCAGGCGTTGTATTGCTCGTGATCGCAATGGCAGTGCGTTGGATACATTTAGGGCACGGCCCTTTTGTGAACTTGTTTGAATTGCTCGTGAGTCAGTTATTCAGCTTGGGGCTGATTTATGCCTTGATATATTGGCGCTTTCCAATATTACGCTCCAGTGCCGTTGTGGTGTTGCCCATCATGTGGGTGCTGGGTACTTGGGTGCTCACGCTAGAGCCGAGACCGAGTAATTTCCCCCCTACATTTGATACTCCCTGGTTATGGGTTCACATTGGTTTTGGTAAGGTGTTTTTATCCTTTTGCCTGATTGCGACAGGTCTGGCCGGAATCATTTTACTTCGAAATATTTCAGCGTTAAAAGCACGACTGCAATCGTTGCCATCGAATGAAGTGCTGGATCGTTACGCCTGGCGCTTTATGATTCTGGCAATGGCATTTGATAGCTTGATGTTGATTGCCGGTGCAGTGTGGGCGCAAGATGCGTGGGGGCGTTACTGGGCGTGGGATACACTGGAAACATTATCATTTATTAACTGGTTGATGTTAGGGCTAGCTATTCATATACGTTTAACCTGGAACCTCCCTATGAATGTTACTGCGACAGCGGTTGTTCTAATTTTTGTATTTGCATTTTTCACCTATTTTGGAACGCCGTTTTACAGCATTGCTGCTCATAAAGGAGTGATATAGCTTTATGGCTGAAAAAAAAATAGCTCTGGTCTTGGTGATAGGTCTTATTTTTTTAACTTTTTTTCTATCGGATTTTAATAAAAAAGATGATTTAAAGTCGGAGAATATGCTCGTTGAAAAATCAGGTTTGAAGGGCAATGTAGACAAACCTGAAGATGAATTACAGCAACAATTTCAAAAAGCGGCCAAGCAGCTCAATGCTAGACAGTATGATGATGCGCTTAAAACATTGCATCGTGTACTGGAGTTAGCCCCGGATATGCCAGAAGCTCATTCCAATATGGGCTATATCTTATTGGGTATGGAGCGTTATGATATTGCTAGAGATTATTTTCTATCGGCTATTGATCTAAATGGTTATCAAGAAAATGCCTATTGGGGTTTGGCTGTCGCTTACGAAAAGCTTGATGACCTACCTGCGGCGATGGGCGCAATGCGCAGTTACATTCACTTGGCACCAAAGGATGATCCCTTTGTGCGCCGTGCACGTTCAGCGCTTTGGGAGTGGGAAACAGCGCTTGTACGCGGCCCCTTGCCTGAAGCAGAACAAGAGTGGTTGGATCGTAATCAAAAGTTGTGGGAAGAGCGCAACAGTGCGACGGTTGATGGCGTAGAGAAACCCGAAACTGAGGTAATTTTATCACCGATTAAATAGCATGTTGTCGAATGCCGTTAAAAAACTTGTTCATACAACAAAAGGATATTGTTTTGGAAAGTTTAAGTATTACCGAGTTACTCGCATTCAGCTTCAAAAATGGTGCCTCTGACCTGCATTTGTCGGCGGGTTTACCTCCCATGATTCGTGTCGATGGCGATGTTCGTCGGGTGAATGTTCCTGCACTCGATCATAAAACAGTGCAAGGCTTGTTGTATGACATTATGAATGATCAACAACGCAAGTTGTTTGAAGAACATCTGGAAACAGATTTTTCATTTGAAGTGCCTGGGCTGGCGCGTTTTCGTGTCAATGTATTCAATCATGACCGAGGTGCTGCCGGTGTTTTTCGTACCATTCCATCAGAGATTCTTTCACTGGAAGATCTGAAATGTCCTGATATATTTAAAACAATCGCTGACAATGTTCGTGGGTTGGTGCTAGTCACAGGGCCGACAGGTTCAGGTAAATCGACAACGTTGGCGGCGATGGTCGACTACCTGAATAAAAAAGATTACGGACATATATTAACGATTGAAGATCCAATCGAATTTGTTCATCAATCTAAAAAATGTTTAATCAATCAGCGTGAAGTTCATCGTGATACCAAAGGTTTTAGCGAAGCGCTTAGGTCGGCATTGCGTGAAGACCCGGATATTATACTCGTGGGTGAGATGCGAGACCCCGAAACAATTGGTTTGGCATTAACCGCAGCTGAAACAGGGCACCTGGTTTTTGGTACATTGCATACCAGTTCGGCGGCTAAAACAATTGACCGAATTATTGATGTATTTCCAGCCGCTGAAAAAGATATGGTGCGCTCAATGCTCTCTGAATCTTTGCGAGCTGTCATTAGCCAGACTTTATTGAAAAAGACTGGCGGCGGGCGTGTTGCAGCACATGAAATCATGATTGCAACTCCAGCGATACGTAATTTGATTCGTGAAGCTAAAGTTCCGCAAATGTATTCCGCGATTCAAACAGGTCAAGCTGTGGGAATGAAAACACTGGACCAATCACTATTGGAATTGGTAAGTTCTGGCATCATTGGTAAAGCGACTGCACGTACAATGGCCATGAATAAAGATCAGTTTTGAGTGTGAAAATGCATTTGTTAACAGGTGAACGTTGGGATGGTATTTGCTAATGCGTCATCTTATGATTCCTTCGTTAGTTGTGTTTTCTTGTTTGATTGTATTGTTGATTTATTTTGGCATGAAAGCGCAATCGTACGAAGAGTCAAAATATAATAAAGCGATTGCCTTTGTCTGGAAAGTAAAGCAGCATAATACTGAAAGTAATACGATCCCCATTGAGTACTTGGTTGAGTACCAAAAATATAATGAATCACTAAAACAAGATAGAAAAAAGTATCAATCTATAATGTTGATAGCATCTATTTGTTTTATTTTACTGTTTGCCTGTTTTATGTTCATCATGAGTCGTAATTCAGTGGTGTTGTTTAGAGAAAAAGCAAGATCAAAGACGGCTCTATCATCCATTAATGACGGTGTTATCGTAATAAATGAAAGTGGCTTGATTGAGTTTATTAATCCGGCAGCAGAAAAGTTGACAGAACATAAAAATGAAAAAGTTGTCGGGCAGCCTATTGAGCACGTATTTAATCTGGTTAATGAAAAAACGCACCAACCGGTAGAAAATAGTGTCCGCTCTTGTTTACGTAACAGCGAAGTAATATCAGAGGGAGAGCATACCGCATTAGTGACATCAACCAATGAACCTATCGCAATTAAGCATTCAGTGGCTCCCATACTGGATCATAATCAGCAGCTTTCAGGTGCGGTGTTGGTGTTTGAAGATGTGACCATCAGTCGGCGTATGGCGCGTGAGTTGGAGTGGGCGGCGACGCATGATTCGTTGACAGGCTTGGTGAATCGTCGAGAATTTGGAAACCGCATTGTTGAGGCTTTGATTACCGCACAGCTGGATAAACAAAACCATGCATTGCTTTATATGGATCTGGATAAATTTAAAGCAGTGAATGATGCAGGGGGGCATGCGGCGGGTGATGCTTTATTAATTCAGGTGGTGAAAAGTATTCGCAGTGTTTTACGTTCAAGCGATACTTTTGCCCGTTTAGGGGGCGATGAGTTTGCTGTGTTATTGACTTACTGTCCATTAATCAACTCGGTACAGGTTGCGAATAAAATTATCAAAGTTGTTCAAGAGTTGGATTTTGAGTGGAAAGATCAGGGGTTTAATGTTGGGGTCAGTCTTGGTGTGACCGGTATTGATCAATATAGTAAAAGCGACTCTTCAGTGATGAGTCTGGCAGATGATGCTTGTTATATCGCTAAAAATGATGGGCGTAATTGCATACGTGTCATTGAAATTAAGAAAGGCGTTGTGCGCAAACGTTACACTGGCGAGGATGTATTAAAAGCAGACTTTAAACTACATTAGGAAATAATTAGGATGGGTTGTTAATGCGATTTTTAATATGGCCTGTAGTTATTGGTATGGTGACTCTGACTCTGATGTTGTTTCTTCACTCCAGGGTGATATTGAACTTTATAGATGTCAATATGATTGTTTCCGATAGCCTTATTTCTTTAATGGGTCAAAATATACAGACACTATTAACTGGTTTGCCTTCGTATTACGAAGGGTTGGCAAAAGATTCGTTAAAAAGTCATAGTATAATCATCTTGTCGATGATTGTGTTTGTTGTTTTTTTTATTTATTCGTTACTGGCTTTAAGTCGAAATACAGCCTTGTTGTTTCAGGAAAAAGCACGTTCAAAAACGATGCTTGCATCCATTCATGATGGTCTGTTTGTGACTGATGATAAAGGGGTCGTTGAGTTTATTAATCCAGCGGCTGAACGGTTGCTTGAGTGTGAAAAAAGTGAGGTGCTGGGACGACCGATTGAAGAAGTATTCAAGCTGGTATATTCAGGCACACTCACGCCCGTTGATAACGGTGTGCGTCGTTGTTTAAGTGGTGGTGAGTCCTATTCTTTTAAAAGAGGTAACACATCAATAATAACATCCCGTCAAAACCAAATTGATGTTGAATATGAAGCGGCACCAATCAAAGGTCGCAATGATCGTGTGACGGGAGTGGTGATGGTGTTTGAAGATGTAACACATCGCAGGCGCATTACTCGTGAGCTTGAATGGGCCGCGGCACATGATCCATTAACTGGATTGCTTAATCGGCGGGAGTTTGGTAATCGTATTGTGGATGCATTAGTGGCGGTACAGATGGATAAAAAGAATCACACGTTGCTCTGTATGGATCTTGATAGGTTTAAATCAGTTAATGATCAAGGGGGGCATGCTGCAGGTGATGCGCTATTGAAGCGGGTTGTTGAGGAAATTAAAAAGGTGTTGCGCTCGGGCGATGTTTTTTCTCGATTGGGGGGGGATGAATTTGCGGTGTTACTCATGTATTGTCCTATGAATAAGGCGATACACTTGTCACATGAAATTATTGATGCGGTTAAAGCGCTTAATTTTGATTGGCAAGGGCATGTATTTAAAATTGGCGTGAGTATTGGGGTTGTCGAAGTCAATAAAAACAGTAAAAATGACTCTTGTGCATTGAGTTTGGCGGATGAGGCGTGTTACGCCGCAAAAGAAGATGGGAGAAACTGTGTCAGGGCTATTTCTCCAGAAGGTGTGATGCTGAAGTGAGTATACTTCCTGATACATAATATCAAGTTGTTTCGTGAACGTTCCTCAGGGGGAGTAATAATGAAAAATATAATAATATTTGGAATCGTGGTTTTATTTGTTGCTATATCGGGCTGCACTCAGGAGATGCAAAACAAGGTCAGTCGGGCTGTTCAGAATTATACGGGCACGGATGGCGTGCTGGATGTTTATGCAGGTGATAAGCTTGTTAAACGTTTTATTGGAATCGATAAAATTACAACGGCAGTGAGTACCAGTGGTAATACTTCAAGGCCTTATCGCTACGGTTATGGCATTTGGGATAAAAATCAAAACTACCAAAAAGATGTGGGTGAGAAAAAAGTCTATTTTGAGTTCAGTGATTACTCAACAAGTTATATTTTTTATGAAAATCCAGATTAATAATATAATTCATATTTTTATACATGAAAAAATTTCTCTTTATTAACCAGTAACGATCTGTCGAAGAATGCGCCGTAGCGATTTTTATTACGATTTACCTGATGAGTTGATTGCACAATTCCCATTAAAAGAGCGTAGCGCCAGTCGTTTACTTTGTTTGGATGGGGCGCGTGGCAGCACCAATGATCGAATGTTTAAAGATTTACCTTCTTGTTTGAATGAAGGTGATTTGCTGGTATTTAATGACACGCGTGTATTGCGTGCCCGTCTATTGGGTCAGAAATCAACTGGAGGGCGTGTTGAGGTGTTGGTGGAGCGAGTACTGGATGAACATCGGGTTTTAGCTCATGTTCGAGCCAGCAAATCTCCCCGACCAGGAGCACGTTTGATACTGGCTGAGCATGTCAATGTGGACGTGACCGCTCGCTCGGGAGATCTGTTCGAGCTATGCTTTATTGATGGGCCTGTATTAGATGCTTTGGAACAGTATGGTCATTTACCCTTGCCGCCTTATATAAAACGTGACAATGATGCTTCTGATGAATCACGCTATCAAACTGTTTATGCGCAAAAATCAGGTGCCGTGGCCGCGCCCACGGCAGGCTTACATTTTGATGATAAAATGTTGGCAATTTTGCAGGCACTGGGCATTCAAAAAGCCTTTGTGACATTGCATGTGGGTGCCGGTACGTTTCAGCCTGTGCGTGCTGACAATATTAAAGATCATCATATGCACTCTGAATACACCGAAGTCTCTGAAACTGTGTGTCGTCAGGTGCGTGAAACGCGTGAGCGAGGGGGGCGTATTGTCGCCGTAGGGACAACGTCGGTGCGGTGTCTGGAAAGTGCTTCCCAAGGGGGTGATATTGAACCATTTCAAGGTGATACTGATATTTTTATCTATCCAGGTTATGAATTTAAAAGCGTTGATGCATTGCTGACAAATTTTCACTTGCCTGAATCAACACTGCTGATGCTGGTTTCAGCTATGGCGGGTTATTCAGAGGTGATGGCAGCCTATCAGCACGCGGTGGCTGAAAAATATCGTTTTTTCAGCTATGGCGATGCGATGTTTATAACAAAGTAATTTTACGAGTATTTCATGAAGTTCAAGCTGATAAATAGCGACCAATCGGCGCGTCGTGGCCGTTTGACTTTTCCCCGTGGCACTGTCGAAACGCCTGCTTTTATGCCCGTTGGTACTTACGGTACAGTCAAAGCCATGACTCCAGAAGAGTTGCAGGAAACGGGTGCAGAAATCATTTTGGGGAATACATTTCATTTGATGTTGCGTCCCGGTGTTGATGTAGTGAAGGTGCATGGTGATCTACACGATTTTATGCATTGGCAAGGACCCGTTCTGACAGATTCTGGGGGGTTTCAGGTTTTTAGTTTGGGCGAAATGCGAAAGATTACCGAAAAGGGTGTCACGTTTCGTTCTCCCGTTGATGGCAGTAAAGTTTTTTTAGGGCCGGAAGAGTCAATGGCAGTTCAGCAAGCACTGGGCGCTGATATTGTGATGATATTTGATGAGTGCACACCGTACCCAGCCACCCAAAAACAAGCCAAAGATTCGATGGAGTTATCACTGCGATGGGCCGCACGCAGTAAAGAGGCGCATACTGGAAACGGGGCGGCACTGTTTGGTATTATTCAAGGAGGCATGTACCCTGATTTGCGTGAGCAATCTTTAAAAGGTTTGCTGGATATTGGTTTTGATGGTTATGCGATCGGTGGGCTTTCAGTAGGTGAGCCTAAAGAACAAATGCTTAAAGTATTGAACGGGTTGAACCCTCATATGCCAGAGCAATCACCCCGTTATTTAATGGGCGTAGGGACACCATCGGATATTGTCGAAGCCGTGCGCTTGGGGGTCGATATGTTTGATTGCGTGATGCCTACACGTAATGCACGCAACGGCCACCTGTTTACCCAGTATGGTGATGTGCGTATTCGCAACGCTTCTCATCAGTATGATTCCCGTCCCGTTGACAAAAATTGTGGATGTTATACCTGCAAAAATTATAGCCGTGCTTACTTGCGCCATCTGGATAAAACGCGTGAAATTTTAGGGTCTCGTTTGAATACTATTCATAACTTATACTATTACCAGCAGTTGATGCGTGAAATTCGAGTAGCGATTGAAATGGGCGAGTTTGCGCTATTTTGTCAGAAATTTTATGCCAAGCGCGGTCAAACGTCGCCAACTGTGGCATAATCCGCCACTGGCAAAAGTTCGAGTCATAATATAAGTATTGGCTGTTTCAGTCGTTTTTGTTTTAGAAGATAAGTTTTGGGGGATATTATGGAAGCAATTTTAAGTTTGTTTGTTTCAAATGCGTGGGCAGAAGGCGGGGCATCACAAGACCCTGGTTTTCTAGGATTTTTACCACTGATTATTCTGTTCGTTGTGTTTTATTTTTTGTTGATTCGTCCTCAAATGAAGCGAGCAAAAGAGCATAAAACTCTGGTTGGAGGCTTGAGTGTGGGCGATGAGGTTATTACCAATGGTGGAATTATGGGGAAAATTCGTCAGATTGATGACGGTACAATCTCTCTTGAAGTGGCTGATGGTGTAGAGATAAAACTCCAACGCAACTCTATTGCTTCCTCTGTACCCAAAGGAAGTTTGTCGACAAAAGAAGACAAATAGCCTGGTTTTTTCACTCATGAGGTACTTTGATTGTGAAGTGCCTCCTTTCAGAATAAGAACATTATGTTAAACCGATATCCTCTCTGGAAATACCTGCTTATTATCGTTGTGATTGTGGTGGGTTTTATTTATGCGCTGCCAAATCTTTATGATAAAAACCCATCCGTACAAATTTCGTCATCCAGTGAGCCGATGGATGATGAAACACAAAATAAAATTGTAGCGCTACTTGAAAGAAATAATTTAACGCATAAAGCTCTGGAAGTGAGTGATAGTGGTTTTTTGGTGCGTTTTGATGAGATCGGTGAACAGCTCAAAGCGAAAGATATCATTACAAGTTCACTCGGTAATGGTTATGTCGTCGCGCTTAATTTAGCTCCAGCAACACCGGATTGGTTGGCCTCTTTAAAGGCTGATCCGATGTTTCTTGGCCTTGATTTACGCGGTGGTGTGCACTTTTTGATGGAGGTGGACATGCAATCGGCACTTGAGCAAGCAGAGCGGCGCTATCATGCTGATATTCGTGCTTTGCTACGCAGCAATAAAGTTCGCTACCTCAGCATTAAATATATCAAATCTGTGGGTGTGGAAGTGAAGTTTCGTGATGATGAAAAACGTCAGCAAGCGTTTGAATTGATCGAAAAAGAGTTTAATGGTCTGGAGCAAAAAGAAGTAACCCGTGAGGGTGATTTTTATCTGGATATCAAACTGGGTGAACAGGAAGCCAAGGAGATCCAGGAATTCGCACTTCAACAAAACATTACGACCTTGCGTAACCGTGTGAATGAGCTGGGTGTATCAGAGCCTATTGTTCAGCGGCAGGGTGAAAGCCGCATTGTTGTTCAACTTCCCGGTATTCAAGATACTGCGCGTGCAAAAGAGATACTGGGTGCAACGGCAACATTGGAATACCGTCTTGCGGATACCACAAATGATGTGGAGGATGCGGTTAATGGACGCGTTCCTGTTAGCTCCAGGCTCTATTATGAGCGAAATGGTGACCCTGTTTTATTGAAAAAAGAGGTAATTATTACGGGGGATCAAGTCATTGATGCATCATCCGGCCTTGATCAGGATTCAGGTTCACCTGCGGTATTTGTGACCTTGAATAGCAAAGGGGCTAAAAAAATGGGTGAAAACACCAAAAATAATTTAGGCCAACCCATGGCCGTGGTGTTTATAGAGCATAAAGTGGAAACTCGGATGGTTGACGGTGAGCTTGTAAAAGTTCGCCGTAAAATAGAAGAGGTGATCAGTGTCGCCAATATTCGCGGAGTTTTTAGCAAACGCTTTCAAACAACGGGTCTGGATGGTTTTGAAGAGGCGCGTGATTTAGCACTATTACTACGTGCAGGCGCGTTATCGACTCCCATTGAAATTGTTGAGGAGCGTACAATTGGCCCAAGCCTGGGGCAAGATAATATTGATCAGGGGTTTCAATCTGTTGTGATTGGCTTTGTTTTAGTGCTGATTTTCATGGCCGTCTGGTATCGAGTCTTTGGTTTGGTCGCCAATTTAGCATTGGCATTGAATTTGGTTTTAATCATCGCGGTACTCTCTATGTTGCAAGCAACACTGACTTTGCCGGGTATTGCAGGGATTGTTTTAACCGTGGGTATGGCCGTGGATGCTAATGTACTCATTTTTGAGCGCATTCGTGAAGAGATCAAAGTAGGCAACACGCCCCAGGCGAGTATCAACGCAGGTTATGAAAAAGCCGTAGCAACCATCGCGGATGCCAATATCACCACGTTGATTGCCGCAACCGTACTGTATGCATTTGGTACAGGACCCATCAAGGGGTTTGCGGTCACTCTCTCTATTGGTATTCTTTGTTCTATGTTTACAGCCATCATGGGAACACGCGCAGTGATTAATCTCATCTATGGTGGGCGTAAAGTAAAAAGACTCTCTATTTAACAGGTTTGATTTAATAGATATGAAAAAAATAACATTGGATTTCATGGGAAAGCGACGTTTTGCTGTGGCTTTTTCTTTGGTATTAATAGGTATCTCGCTGGTTTCATTGTTTACCCGTGGCCTGGAGCTTGGTATTGATTTTACTGGTGGAACGCTCATTGAAGTGGGTTATGACGCACCCGTTGAATTACGTGGGGTACGGGATACGTTGGATGCCGCAGGCTTTGATGATGCGATTGTTCAGCACTTTGGTTCATCCACGGATGTATTGATTCGCTTGGCACCGCGTGAATCCATGAATGACACTGAAGTCAGTACACAAGTACTTAGAGCGCTGCATCAAGCTTATCCTGATGAGGTTGAGATGCGCCGTGTTGAATTTGTCGGTCCGCAGGTGGGTGAAGAGCTTACAGAGGATGGCGGGCTTGCGATGATTTGGGCGTTGGCGGGAATTCTGATTTATGTTGCGTTTCGTTTTGAGTGGCGATTTGCTGTGGGTTCAGTATTAGCATTGATTCATGACGTAGTGATTACGCTTGGCATTTTTTCTATTTTTAAGTTTGAATTCAACTTGACGGTATTGGCAGCGATTTTAGCGGTGATCGGTTATTCACTGAATGACACGATTGTTGTGTATGACCGAATTCGTGAAAATTTTCGGAAGATGCGTAAAGGGACTTCAGAGATGATTGTCAATACGTCATTAAACCATACGCTTTCTAGAACATTGGTAACATCTTTGACGACAATATTGGTTTTGGCAACATTGTTTGTTTTAGGAGGGGAGATTATTCACGGCTTTGCACTGGCTTTGTTGGTGGGTGTGGTTGTGGGTACTTACTCTTCAATCTATGTCGCAAGCAGCAGTATATTGATGATGGGGATCAGTAAAGAAGATCTGATGCCTGTGAAAAAAGAGGGTGAAGACCAGGATGACCTGCTGGAAACACCATAACGATACTCACGTTCTGACCTGTTATCTTTTCGCAGGTCAGGACGTTGTTGAGTATACCCATGTATTAATAAGTTAGGATATACAAGAGATGGTAGGTGAGCAAGGCTGGGTTTTAGTGAGTCATATAGGCGATGGTTCAGAGGGAATGGTCTCTATTGTCAAACAATCAGGTGACGAATTTATTGCAATAAAGGTGCCTGTGACTATGTCACCAAAAGCTGCAATTTTTCTAGGTATGGATGGCTCTGGAAATGTAACTTTAATGGATCCTGTATCCAAAGAGATTACATCACAAAAATCTTTACCTATGGATGCTTTTCCCGCTTATGCTTATCGTGATACGGATGGTCAGCGTATCTGGTTTATGAATGATGGCGATAAAAAAAGCGGTTGTGATGAAATTAATTGTGGTTTGAGTGGTTCCAGCGTTACAGTAATACAGCAAGCTGATGACAGTTCAACTCTGGAAAAAGTAATTTGTGTTGGGCGAGGGCATCATGTGACCGCTTTTACAGCGCCCTCTGAATCAGCCCCTGATGTGCCCCGACATGCTTTTGTCAGCAACCTTAAAGATGGCACTATCTCCGTGCTGGGTCACGATCCGAAAGATGGCGAGCGATGGCTCAAAGTCATCAATACGATCAATTTGTATGATGCATCCTATGATGAAGGTGGGTCTGGTCTGCCTAATGGTGCTTTTCCACATGGCATGGAATACTCATCTGCCACAGGTAAGTTGTATTGTCTGAATAATGGTTACGCTACAATTTCAGTGATTGATCCTGTGCAAAATAAAATAGAAAGCACGATCGAAATGTCGGTGAGCAGTAATCTGTTGCTGAGTCCAGACGGTCATTTTATTATTGGTAAAGGTGCCGATCGAAAAGCGGATAACCAACATGTAATTGGACGGTTATCTGTCGTTGATGTGGTCAGTCAAAAAGTAATCAGTGTGCTGGATTTGCCCGATATTTATCCGAGTACTTACCGCTTTAACCCCGATGGATCAAAGCTTTATGTGACAACGGCGGCCACGGGAAAAGGTGAACAGCGAGATAACCTTAAAAAATCTCAGCTGTTGATATTTGATACATCAAATTTGCCAGAGATGAAATTGATCAAAGAAGTTGATGTGGGTGAGGCCGATTGTGGTCGTCGTCCGATCTCTTTTTTGAAAGATAAT
>VAPF01047177.1_pt1 | contig 15547 bp, 15 predicted proteins | sample 3393931 | NCBI WGS metagenome assembly VAPF01 (sample SAMN08290437, study PRJNA428436) | hydrothermal vent metagenome | isolation source: Deep-sea hydrothermal vent chimney | place: Atlantic Ocean: South-mid Altantic Ridge | depth 2773 m m | reverse complement strand
ATGGCGCGTGCTTCGTACACCTGATACGGATTAATGATGAAATCTTTGCGAATGACAGGGAGCTTACAAGCTGCGCGGGCTTGTTTGAGGTAAATCTCGGAGCCTTGAAAAAAATCAGCATCGGTTAATACGGACAAACAGGCAGCGCCTCCTGCTTCATAAGAGGCGGCAATTTCAGCGGGCTTAAAATTTTTACGCAGCAAGCCTCTACTGGGTGAGGCTTTTTTTATTTCGGCGATGACAGCAGGTTTTCCCTGGGAAATTTTAGTTCGGATGGCATCAACAAAACCACGGATCTCAGGCGCATTGGCGGCCTGTTGTTTGAGTTCATCTATGGGAACCTTGTGACTGCGCTCTGCAATCTCTTCAAGTTTACGGTTGAGAATTTTTTTTAGAATGTCAGGCGGGTTATTCATGGTGAATTATAGCGTTTGTGTGTATTGAATCAGAGATTCAAATTTTTTCTTGGCGGTACCATTGGCAATAACTTCAGCTGCTTTTTGAATGCCTTGGGCCAAATCATCACTTAAACCAGCGGCATAAATAGCGGCTCCTGCATTCAGTTTGACGATATCCAATGCAGCATTTTGAGTGTTATCAAAAACGGATTGAATCATCTCCAGGCTTTGTGCCGCATCATCCACTTTTAGTGAGGCAATATTAGCTCGTTGCAAACCGAACTGTTCGGGTGTCACTGTATAAGTGGTGATTTGACCATTTTTCAGCTCAGCGACTTGTGTGGCAGAGCTGATGCTGATTTCGTCCATACCATCCTCGGAGTGAACCACCAATACATGCTTGCTGCCGAGTTGTTTCAGTACGTTGGCCAGTGGTTCTAATAACTCTACACTGAATACACCCAAGACCTGATTGGGCGCACTGGCTGGATTGGTGAGTGGCCCGAGCACATTGAAAATAGTGCGTACACCCATTTCACGGCGTGGGCCAATGGCATGTTTCATTGCGCGGTGATGCTTAGGCGCGAACATAAATCCGATGCCCAAATGTTCAATACATTGAGCGACTTTCTCAGCATTCAGATCCAGGCGAACGCCTGCCGCTTCAAGTACATCGGCGCTGCCGGATTTGCTGGATATGGAGCGGTTGCCGTGTTTGGCTACTTTTCCTCCAGCCGCTGCGACAACAAAAGCACTGGCGGTGGAGATGTTAAATGTGCCACTTGAATCGCCGCCAGTGCCGCATGTATCAATCAGGTATGGGCCTTTAACGGCCACAGGCGTTGCGAGTGTTCGCATCACTTTTGCAGCGGCGGTGATTTCATCAACGGTCTCTCCTTTCATACGCAGGCCGACCAGAAATCCACCAATTTGAGCAGGTGTTGCCTGACCACTCATGATGGTTTGCATGACCTCAGTCATTTCAGTATTGCTTAGATTTTGATTTTGTGTGACGGTGTGAATGGCCGATTGCATATCCATGAAAGTAATGCCTCTTTATTTAAGATAAAAAGTTTTTCAGTAGGTCATGACCATGTTGGGTCAGGATGGATTCAGGATGGAATTGTACGCCTTCGATCGCTAATGTTTTATGGCGAACACCCATGATTTCGTCCAGAGAACCATCAGAGTTTTGAGTCCATGCAGTGACTTCAAGGCAATCTGGCAGTGAAGCGGCCTCAGCGACCAGTGAATGATAACGCGTTGCTTCATAAGGATTGCTTAAACCACGGAATACACCACGATCATTATGGTAAATCATTGAAGTTTTTCCGTGCATGATCTGTTTGGCATGAATGATTTTTCCACCAAATACTTGGCAGATACTTTGGTGACCCAGGCAAACACCTAAAATGGGCAGCTTTCCAGCAAAATATTTGATGGCTTCCAGCGAAATACCGGCTTTATTTGGAGTGCAGGGGCCTGGGGAGACGACTAGATGAGATGGTTCGATCTTTTCAATCGCTTCCAGAGTGATCTGGTCATTACGGTAAACCTGTACGTCAGCACCTAGTTCACCAAAGTATTGCACGAGGTTATAGGTGAAGGAGTCATAGTTGTCGATCATTAATAACATAATTTCACCTACCTCTATTTGTGGGGTGCAGGAGCATCAAGCCCCTCAGCGACCATAGCGACTGCTTTGAAAATTGCACGGCCTTTATTCATGCACTCTTCCCATTCACTGGCTGGGACTGAATCGGCAACGATTCCCGCGCCAGCCTGAATATGTAGAGAATCATCTTTGATCACAGCGGTACGAATAGCGATCGCGGTATCCATGTTGCCATTCCAGCCAATATAACCCACCGCACCGCCATAGATGCCTCTTTTGACGGGTTCCAGTTCATCAATAATTTCCATAGCGCGTATTTTAGGTGCACCGCTGAGCGTACCTGCTGGGAATGTCGCACGTAATACATCCATAGTGCTGTGATCAGGGTGTAGTTGGCCGGTGACATTCGAGACAATATGCATCACATGTGAGTAACGCTCAATCGCCATTTTATCCGTGAGCTGTACTGTGGAGGTTTTTGCAACTCGCCCCACATCGTTACGTCCCAGATCAATAAGCATTAAGTGTTCAGCACACTCTTTAGGGTCGGCGAGTAAATCTTCTTCCAGCGCTTTGTCTTCAGTTTTAGTCGCGCCACGAGGGCGTGTGCCTGCCATCGGGCGAACGGTGACTTCGTTATCTTCAAGTCGCACCAGAATTTCAGGGGATGAACCGACGATATGGAAGTCACCCATATTCATGAAAAATAGGTAAGGTGATGGATTGATGCAACGTAACGCACGATATAAATTCAGTGGGGGCGCTTCGAATGGAATAGAGAGGCGCTGAGACAATACCACTTGCATCGCATCACCTTCGACGATGTATTCTTTAATGCGATTGACTGCCGCTTCAAAATCTTTACGCGCAAAACCTGTTTGAAATTCAGACTCGTCAACTTTACGTTCAGGCATTGAATAGGGCGGTTTGGCGCGCGTATTCAGTTTTTGTGTGAGTGTGTTCAGCCGTTTCTGGCCTTTTTCAAAAGCGTTTTTTTCGGCAGGGTTGGCGTGAATGATAATGAAAAGTTTACCGCTGAGGTTATCGAAAACGACCACCTCTTCTGATACAAGCAATAAAATATCAGGCGTATTCAATGGGTCAGGGTTTATTGTATTGACAAGGCGTGGCTCAATATAGCGAACCGTATCAAAGCCAAAATAGCCGACCAATCCTCCTGTAAAACGAGGTAGTTCATCAATATCAGGGATTTTATAGTGTTCGGCCTGATATGTTTCGATCCACTCCAGTGGATCTTCAACTGTGATGGATTTTAATACCTGACCATTTTCTTCAACTGTAATGCAATAGCCATTCACACGAATCAAGCGCTGACAGGGTAGGCCAATAATGGAGTAACGCCCCCATTTTTCACCGCCTTGAACGGATTCGAGCAGATAGGAGTAAGGAGCGTCGGCCAGTTTTAGATAGGTGCTGAGCGGTGTGTCGAGATCAGCCAAAACCTCTTTCATTAATGGAATTCGGTGGTAGCCTTGTGCCGCCAGTTCGGTGAATTTTTGTTTATTCATGGGTGTTACCTTCAAGAAGTTTTAATGATTGATCGTCAGTGAGATAAAACAGACATAGGCCAGCTACGCCATCGTCTGCCCATCGTGCTGTAGTTATTTCTCTTCTTGAAAATAATCATTGAACTATGAAGCGGCCTTAAGTAATTCAGGCAACTCTGACATGCAATCCATGACGGCATCTGGTTTGGCTTCACGAATGTCCACGCCATGATTGTAGCCGTAGGTCATGCAGGCAATTTCAAACCCTGCAGCACGCGCCGCTTTCACATCATTAGTTGAATCACCAATCATGAGTGAGTTTTCTGGGGCGACACCAAAAAATTCAGCAGCATGCAGTAGTGGCATGGGGTCAGGTTTTTTCCTGGGCAAAGTATCGCCACTGATCACTATTTTGAAATAATCAAAAATACCCATTTGCTTTAAGAGTGGCAGTGTAAATGCGGCTGCTTTATTTGTCACACAACCAATCTGATAACCTGCGGCTTCCAATGTTGTTAATGCTTCTTTAATGCTGGGATAAAGCTGGCTGCGTTTGCCATTGTGCTCGGCATACGCATCCATAAAAATTGGAAATGCCTTTTCAAAATCGGCTTCATCAGGCTCACCTTCCACAGCGCCGATCAGTGCACGACGTACTAAACGTTCAACGCCATTACCAACCCAGTCACGAACGCGTTCATCACCGCAAGCAGGACGACTGATTTTTTCCATCATGATATCAATAGAAAATGCAAGATCAGGTACAGAGTCGACCAGTGTTCCATCCAGATCAAAAAGTAACATCTGTGGTTTTTTTAAAGGCAATATCTTTGGCTCCATCTATTCTGTAACTCCCATGATTTAAGTCATGGGAGAGTTGCAGTGTTTGCTCTATCTGCCTGCTTTAGCCAGTTCGGTGCGCATAGCATCAATGGTTGTTTTGTAATCAGGTGTGTTGAAAATGGCTGAGCCTGCAACAAACATGTCAGCGCCTGCTTCGGCGATTTCACGGATGTTATCAACTTTGACACCGCCATCAATTTCAAGAGAGATATCATAACCACTTTCGTCGATTAACTGGCGAGCTTTGCGTAGTTTATTGAGTGTTTCAGGGATAAACGATTGACCACCAAAACCAGGGTTCACTGACATCAGTAAAATAATGTCAACTTTATCCATGACATGTTTGAGTATATCCAGTGGTGTCGCAGGGTTGAACACTAAACCTGATTTACAGCCCAGTTCACGAGTCATTGATAGTGAACGGTCAATATGCTCGGAAGCTTCTGGGTGAAACGTGATATAGCTCGCGCCTGCCTTTGCAAAATCAGGTATGATGCGGTCGACAGGTTTCACCATCAAGTGAACATCAATATCGGCTGTTACGCCATGCTTGCGAAGTGCTTCACAAACCAAAGGGCCAATGGTCAGGTTGGGGACATAGTGATTATCCATCACATCAAAATGAACAACATCTGCACCAGATGCGAGTACATTGTCGACCTCTTCGCCTAGTTTGGCAAAATCGGCTGACAGGATAGAGGGTGCAATTTTATAATCTGGCATATCGTAGGGAGCTCCTGTAGTAACGTACATAATGATCTATTTTATAAAGCGGGATTTTACCTGATATTGGTAAAAATTTCACCAAAAGAGAAACAGGAAATTCATATTGAAAAAATTAGCTATATTCATTGTTATTGTACTATTAGCAACTTCATCACTACAGAGTTTTTCAGAAGAGAAAAAAGGTGAAGTTTATGCCGATGTCGGGCTGTTTAGCCATTATGTGTGGCGCGGCCAGAAATTAAGTGACGGTCTCGTTATGCAGCCCAGTATCGGGCTTGTGTATGAGGGAGTTGGGGTTAATATCTGGTCTAATTTTGACCGTGAAACAAAGCGACATAATGAAACCAACTTCACGATTGATTATGCTTTTTCATCCGATGCTTTCGAGTTTGGCCTAGGGTATGTCTATTATGCTGTTGCCGAGGGTGATGATCAAACAGGCGAGTTATTTCTATCGACAACTTACGATACGTTACTGAGCCCTTCCGTCATACTCTATTATGATACTGACGAAGGTGATGGTGGTTTTGTGGAATTTACTGCGGATCATACACTGGAACTATCAAATACAATGCAACTCGATATAGGTGCTTTGGTGGGCTATAACTTGAGTAACTCAATCATGGAAGATGGGAAATCATTTAACGGTTTTTATAATGGTGAACTGTCTGTTTCATTGCCTTATTCCATTTCGGAAGTGTTCTCGGTTGAGACCTTTCTGGCTTACTCACTTCCTCTCAGTGACAACGCCGAAAAAGCGATTCAATCAATGAATGATGAGGGTGATAGTGCACTATTTTACGGCGGTGTAACGCTTTCACTCGCTTTTTAAAAGCCTGAATGGCGTGATTGCTAATAGGGTGTGATTAGCGGTGGCCTATACAGACTCATTCTGGCTCGATTTGATTATCGGCTTAATCATTGCCACCATTGTGATCCGAGGTGGTTTGTATATTATCTAACAGACGCCAACCGTGAAAAATACCAACTGGAGGTGACTCAATATGAAGACTAAATATGGCTTTGGAAAAACGGTTTCCATGGATTTCGAGGCAGCGATTGATCGCGTGATTCATGCGCTGCAAGTCGAAGGCTTTGGTGTGTTGACCGATATTGATGTGGCCGCCACGATGAAGAAAAAACTGGGTGAAGATATGCCTCCTTACCGCATCCTTGGCGCTTGCAATCCTTCGCTGGCTCATCAGGCGATTACAAGTGAACCCTCCATTGGCCTATTGTTGCCTTGCAACGTGGTTGTTCGTCAGGAAGCGAGTGGGGTCGTCCATGTGGAATTCATGGATCCCTCTTCGGTGTTAACCCTGGTAGACAATCCAGCCGTTGGCGAGCTTGCCGGAGTCGTGAAGGCTCACCTCGAACGGGTGCTTGCTGCACTATAGTGATGCGTCGATTCATCGTCCAGTTGCTGATTCTCTCCGTACTCGTCACGAATGCGGCCTATGCCCTGGATGATCTGCTATCGAAAGATATCGTCGTCTACAAAAAGCCAGAGTGTCACTGCTGCGTAAAGTGGATCGATTATCTGAAGGAATACAACTACAACGTCACCGTAAAAGATACCCGCAATGTCTTTGCTGAGAAGGCGCGGCTGGGCGTTCCCGAAAAACTGGCCGCCTGTCACACGGCGGTGATTGATGGCTATGTGGTGGAGGGTCATGTCACCGTGCGGGACATCAAACGATTGTTGCTGTTTCGCCCGGAAATAAAAGGGATTGCCGTGCCCGATATGCCGGTGGGAACACCAGGTATGGAGAGAGGTAATGCCAGAGAACCCTATAACGTCATGAGCTTTGATGAACAAGGGAATGTAAAGGTGTTTGTTAGCCATGAATAAAATAGTAAAAACATGGTGGGTTTAGGGTGATTTTTATTGTAAAGGCTCAACTTAATGTGCCGATAAAGTTCATACCACAGAATTAGGTAAAACCAATCACTTAATGGTTTTATTACTTTTAATGGCTTGACAATATGACAATGAATCACCTAAGTTAGTACCCGTAATGAAAAAAATATTGATCTACTTACTGCTGTTAGCACACCTGTTTACAGGTTTGGCTTTTGCTTTGGATACCCATCCCGAAGCGGTCGTGGGTCATGATTCAGCTACGATTGATTTACATTATGACCACTCCAGTGACCTGCAGTACGACGACTACCACTGCCATGGTGCGGCTCACTTGGTCGGGCTTATTTTCACACAAAGTACACAGTTCATGGCCAGCAAACATCATGATTTTTTTGTGCAAGCCCAAATTCCAGTCCATCTTTATATCGCCCCACTTTTAAGACCTCCCATCGTTTAATCCTTCTCGATTTTTAGTGTGTCGCTGATTCTGTGTGGCGACATGTGCTTTATTGCATTTGAAGGATTTACACCATGTTTTTAAAACGTATTTTTTGTGTAGGCGTATGTGCCTCTTTAACGCTGCCTATATGGGCAGGCACTACGCCCGAGTATAAAGAAGCTACTCTGTCGATCAGCACTCATGCAGTGCAAAAAATAGACCCATCACTGCAGGCTTTCATTCAACAGGTGTGGACAGAAAGCCCCACCATGCAGGGCGCGCAAGCGGCTGTGAATGCGGCTCAGGCACGCGCTGATGGGGCGAACCGCCCTATCTACAATCCCAGCTTGGGGCTGGATGTCGAACGTACCGATATTAATACGACATCAATCGGCCTCAGCCAGACTCTGGATTGGGGTGACAAACGAGAAGCCCAGACTCGTATTGCAGATCAAGCGCTGCAAGCCGCAACAGCTGGGTTATTAGTGACCCGTCAACATATTGCTGTAGAGGCGCTGGATGCCTTGAGCCAATATTTCACCGCACAGAAAATGCAGGAATTATCGGCACGTCGTAGTGAGCTGATGAAAGGTTTTATTGATACCGTTAAGCAGCGCCAAGCGGCTGGAGATATGGGGGCGCTGGAAGGCACTCTGGCTCAGGTCGCCTATAGCGAAGCTTTGATGCAGCAGGCAGCGCGCGAAAGTGAGCTGGCTGAAGCACAAGCGGCACTACAGGCTGTGACGGGGCTTGATCTGAATGCTTGGCCTCAGTTGCCCAGCGAATTAATTTCCCCTCCTGATCATGTTGATTCAGCTTTACTGCAAACGCTGCCAGCGATCGAAGTGCTGCGCAGCCGTATGGAAACCGCTAAAGCCCGCATTCGTCTTGAAGAACGTAAAGGTCGCGCCGATCCCACCATCGGCATCCGTGCCGGTCGTGAAGATTCCGCATCTTTGTTGGGGCTGAGTCTCGATATTCCACTGTTTGTGCGTAATAACTTCAAGGCTGAAGTACAAGCGGCCTCTCATGACGCAGTGGGTGAAGAACAAACTTATCGTGACGCACTTCGTCGAGCCAAGGCACGCCTTGATGGTAGTTTAGGGCGATTTCAGAGCACTGCCCGTGCCTGGAGTACCTGGCTAACCGCTGGGCAACAGGCTCATCGGCAGCAGATGAATTTACTGGAACAGATGTGGCAAGCGGGTGAACTGACCGCTACGGATTATCTGATTCAGGCCAAACAAAATGTTGACACCCAGGCGGCGGCAACCATGCTGATGGGTGAGGTGTGGCAAGCAGCTATTACCTGGTTGGATGCTTCGGGTCAGGTCGAACTATGGTTAGATTTAGTCCCTGCACAAACAAAAAATTCTGGAGAGTAAAAAATGAAGAACAGATTAGTTTTATTGATGTTATTGAGCCTTGCGAGTCCCAGCGCGATATTTGCGGCAGAAGGACACGCACATGAAGATGATGGTCTAGATGATTTCTCTGGTATTGATATGGAAGAGGGTCACGGTGACCATGGCGATGAAGGCCATCAACACGAAAAAGAAGGTCACGGTCATAAAGATGACGGCCATGAAGAGAAAGGTCATGACGACCACGGTGGTCACGGCGAAGAAACATCGGCTGCTGAATTAAGCGATAGCCAACGCCGCATGGCAGGCATTGAAACATTGACGGTCAAACGTCAGTCCTTAGGTCGCGCAATTACCGCGCCCGGTGTCGCAATTCTTAATGCCTATCGCACAACAAAAATTACGCCGCGTATATCGGCACAAGTGATGAAACGCCATGTGCGTCTGGGTGATCATGTCAAAAAAGGGCAAACATTGGTTACGTTGTCCAGTGTTGAAATGTCTGAAGCGCAAGGTGCTTTGATGGCCGCCAGTGTCGAGTTACGCCGAGTCGAAAAGCTCGGCCGTAAAGTGGTTTCCGAGAAACGTTTTGTTGCCGCCCAGATCGCCTATCAACAGGCCTATGCCAAAGTCAGCGCCTATGGGATGACTAAAAAGCAGATCAAGTCGTTACTAAAAACCGGCGATGCAACACGCGCAATCGGTGAGTTTCAACTGCTTTCGTTTCAGGATGGCACGGTGATGAGTGATGATTTTTTGGTGGGTGAGTTGATTGAGCCGGGTTATGTCTTGATGGAGATCAGCGATGAATCGGTGCTCTGGATTGAGGCTCGCCTGACACCTGACGATGCCGCCCGTGTTGTTTTGGGATCACCCGCTCGTGTGCAGGTCGGCCAGCGCTGGCTTAGCGGTAAAGTGGCTCAAGCTCGCCACACGATGGATGTCACCACGCGCACTCTGGCCGTGCATATCGAAGTCGAAAATAAGCATGATGAGCTGCATCCGGGTCAGTTTGTGACGGCAGTGATTGAAGGCACACAGAAACAACACGGCATTGCTGTTCCCGTGGCCGCAGTGTTACGCAGCCCCGAGAGCCTGCCCCGTGAGCGCAGCGAACGCTTTGGGTATGGTGATTGGCAGGTGTTTGTAGAGACTTCTCCTGGACGTTTTGAACCTCAGGAAGTGACCATCATCGCCACCGTTGGCGATCAAATGCTGGTAGAAGGCATTGCTGAAGGTGTGACCGTCGTCGGTAAAGGTGCTTTTTTTGTGCAATCTGAAATGGCCAAAGGTGGGTTCGACCCACACAACCATTAATCACTGATTTTTAGGAGAACAAACCATGTTGAATCGTTTAATCGACTGGTCAGTGAACAACCGTTTGTTGGTTGTGATTGGCCTTCTGGCGCTGCTTGCGTCGGCTACTTTAATCATCCCAAAATTAAATTTGGATGCGTTTCCTGATGTCACCAATGTGCAGGTTTCGATCAATACCGAAGCGCCGGGCTTAGCCTCGGAAGAGGTAGAGCAACTCATTACCTTTCCCATTGAGGCGGTGATGTATGCGTTGCCCGATGTGGAACAGGTACGCTCTATCTCTAAAACCGGCTTGTCAGGTATTACTGTTGTCTTCAAAGAGGGCAAGGATATCTATTTTGCGCGGCAGTTGGTTTTTGAGCGTCTGCAATCGGCAAAAGAGTTGATCCCCGAGGGCGTGGGTACGCCCGAGATTGGCCCAAATACTTCGGGTTTAGGTCAGGTTTATCAATATCTGTTAGTCGCTGACAAAGAGACTGGCCTTGATGCGATGGCACTGCGGAGCCTCAATGACTGGGTGGTTAAATTATTGTTGATGCCGGTGGATGGTGTCACCGATGTTTTATCGTTTGGCGGCGATGTTCGGCAATACCAGGTTAATTTAGACCCCACACGCCTGTTGGCTTATGATTTAAACCAGCAAAATGTGATTGATGCTCTGGAAAATAACAACTCCAATGCCGGTGGTTGGTATATGGATCGCGGCCAGGAGCAGCTCGTTATTCGTGGCGTAGGCTGGTTAAGTCATGACAAAAAAGGTCTGGAAGAGTTACGCCAAATCCCATTAAAAACAATTGATGGCACGGTGGTGACCGTGGCACAAGTGGCTCACGTGGAACTCGGCAGTGAAATACGCCAAGGGGCGGTCACCATGACGCGCCGAGACGGCCAAGGTCAGGCGGAAGCCTTGGGTGAAGTGGTCGCAGGCATTGTCTTGAAGCGCATGGGATCTAATACCAAAAGCACGATTGATGGCATTAATAGCCGTGTTGCATTGATTCAGCAAGCGCTACCGGAAGGGGTGCGCTTTGAGGCTTTTTATGATCAATCGGATCTGATCACTCAAGCGGTCACTACGGTCGTTAATGCATTGCTGCTCGCCTTTGTTTTCATCGTCGTTGTGTTGGCGCTGTTTTTGATGAATTTACGCGCCACTTTTTTGGTGTTGATCTCCATCCCTATCTCAATTGGCCTTGCCTTGATGGTGATGTCCTGGTTTGGTTTGTCGGCCAACTTGATGTCTTTGGGTGGCATTGCGGTGGCTATTGGTATGTTGGTGGATGGCTCGGTGGTGATGGTGGACAACATGTTCAAACACCTTGCTCGCCACGAAGAACACCCCGATCCCGCAGAAAACAAAAAAGCCATTGCCTTGCGTTTGCAGTTAGCCGGTAAAGAGGTGGCGCGGCCTACATTTTTTGCCACCATCATTATTTTGGTGGTGTTTTTGCCGCTGTTCAGTTTTGAAGGCGTTGAAGCAAAATTGTTTCAACCCATGGCGGTGAGCATTATGCTGGCCATCATCGCGGCGGTATTCGTTGCACTGATTATTGTGCCAGCGCTAGCGACCTATTTGTTTCAACGTGGCGTGCGAGAGAAAGATAGTTTTATTCTGAAACCGCTGGATAATCTCTATCGCCGTTGTCTACGTTGGGCATTGCAGAAGACAAAAATAGTGGTGGGATGTTCGGCGATTTTGCTCCTTGCGGCGCTGGCTTTGGTGCCTCAATTAGGCACGGAGTTTGTGCCCGAACTGGAAGAGGGAACTATTAATTTACGTGTCACCCTCGCACCTTCGGCCAGTTTGGAAACCGCGCTCACAGTGGCCCCCAAGCTGGAAGCGTTGTTGCTCGAATTTCCAGAGGTCAATTACGCCTTAAGCCGCATTGGTCGCGCTGAAATTGGCGGTGATCCAGAGCCGGTCAATAACATCGAAATTTACATCGGTCTGAAACCCGTTAATGAATGGGTGAGCGCCAGTAACCGTCAGGCATTGCAAGGATTGATGGAGCAAAAACTGGAGCAACACCCTGGTCTGCTGCTTAACTTTTCACAACCCATTGCCACCCGTGTGGATGAGCTTCTGTCGGGCGTGAAAGCGCAACTGGCGATCAAACTTTTCGGCCCGGACTTAGCTGTGCTGGCTGAAAAAGGTCAGGCGATTGAAAAAGCGATCCAAAGCGTTGACGGTGCGCGGGATGTGGCGATGGAACAAATCGCGGGTGAAGCACAGCTGGTGGTGCGACCCAATCGAGAGCAACTGTCACGTTTTGGCTTGGCGGTGGAAGATGTCATGGCCGTCGTGCGCGATGGCTTGGGCGGGCGTGAAGCTGGGCAGATCATCAATGGCAATGAACGCTACGATATTTATGTGCGTCTCGCTGAATCTTTTCGCAAAGACCCCAACAGCATTGCTGACCTGCGCTTGCAAGCACCGACGGGGGCATGGGTGCGCTTGGGCGATGTCGCCAAAATTAGCATAGAATCGGGTCCACCGCAGGTGCGTCGTGATGATGTGCAGCGACGTGTGGTCATTCAAGCTAATGTGCAGGGGCGTGACATGGGCAGCGTGGTTGCCGATATCAATCTTGCAATTGAACAGCAAGTGCAACTGCCGCCGGGCTATTCGGTGGATATTGGTGGTCAGTTCGAAAACCAGAAACGGGCGCAAAAACGACTCAGCATGGTGGTGCCCTTATCCCTTGCTTTGATCGCCTTGTTGCTCTACTTCGCGTTTAATTCGGTAGGACAAGCGCTACTAATTCTGGTGAACGTACCGCTTGCGGTGATCGGCGGCATCTTTGCCCTCTATATCTCTGGCCAATACCTGTCGGTACCCAGCGCCATCGGTTTTATTACCCTGTTTGGCGTTGCGGTATTGAATGGCGTGGTGATGGTGGAGAGTATCAACCAACGCATTGCTGATGGCTTGTCATTGGATGATGCTATTTTTGACGGTGCAACGTCGCGACTAAGGCCGGTATTAATGACCGCCATTACTTCAGCGTTAGGGTTGATTCCCATGTTGATGTCAACTGGTGTTGGGGCAGAAATTCAGAAACCGTTGGCCACCGTGATTGTAGGTGGTTTGCTGACCGCAACGTTCTTGACGCTGTTTGTACTGCCAACACTTTTTGCCCGGTTTTCGAAAGGTAAGTTAGCAGAGTAGGAAGCTGAGCTTGTAAATTAAGTTGTGTCACGATCCATTATTTACAGGCTCGGCAATTAATTTTTGAATGTATATTCTACTATGTCGTAATTTCCACCACGCAATACACTGCTTACTTGTTTACCTCTCATTTTTTTGCCAGTCACTTCCTCTAGTGCGCCCTGAATAACGCCTAAAGTAAAATCCAGCACTCGAGAAGACCCCATTTCTTCGCCTGATGAACACATGGTATCACTAAGAGAAACACGAATAAGTTCACTTTCCAGTTGGACTTCATTCAATATACAGAGCTTGGTTCCTGATTTTCCAAGAACATCAGCAATCGCTTTAGACCATACTTCAACAGGTTTATCGGTATTGCTTAAACCGAGTGCCTGTGCAACTTTTTGTCCACGTTTACGCCCTGCTAAACCAAGCTGCCTTTTATTGCCATTGCACCTACGATACTTTCAATTCCAGAGATCATCGCTTTTAAACAGACAATACTACTAAACTCTCCAAGCTCTTTTCTTACGTATGTTTCCATAAATATTTTCCGTTATTAAAAACTATTTTATTAAAAATCAAATATACTTTGATGCCGATAATCGATAATGGATCAATGAATTCAAAGCCCGAAAAATCGAGAGAATGATCAGTAAATCCACTAAAGTCAATATTTTTTATACCGTTAATTTTTTCCCAATAAAAGTCAGAGTGTTATGATTAAGTCAATTATTCAAAGACTTGATTAAGAGAAGGGCAATAGGGGACAGACCACGATTAATCTGTCCGTAATATCGATCGGTGAGATTCAGCGTGGTATTGAATTAATTCGATATCGAGGTGATACAAAACAGGCGAATTTACTGGAGAAGTGGATTAGCATGATTTTGAATTATTACAACGATAGTATAAACCCAGCAGTCCAAAACAACGGCTTTATACCGCGCCACTTGAAAAAAATAAAGGTTAACGAGGAGTATCTGAAATGGGACATGACCATCATCACGATGTAGAAACAATGGGCGATCGTCGCTTGGGCTGGGCCATTGCCATTAATATGCTTTTGACGCTGGTGCAGGTCATTGGCGGCATCGTCTCCGGCAGTCTGGCATTGATCGCTGATGCGTTGCACAATTTCAGTGATGCGGCTTCACTGCTCATTGCATGGGTGGCACGGAGGGTTGGTAGGCAACCTGCGGATCACTTCAAAACCTTTGGTTATAAACGAGCCGAGGTCATCGCCGCATTGATCAATCTCGTCACATTGGTGATTGTTGGGCTTTATCTGATCTATGAGGCACTGTGGCGCATGTTTGAGCCACAAATTATTGAAGGCTGGATGGTGGTTATTGTCGCTAGTATCGCATTAGTGATCGACGTGATCACCGCTGCATTGACCTACAGTATGTCTAAAAACAGTATGAATATTCGTGCTGCTTTTTTGCACAACGTCTCCGATGCTTTGGCTTCACTTGGGGTGATTATCGCGGGTACTCTGATTATTCTCTATGAATGGTACTGGACAGATACAGCATTGACTCTACTTATCGCTGCGTATGTGCTTTATCAGGCCGCGACCATGTTACCCAAAACCATTCATATTCTTATGCAGGGCGCACCCGAGGGCATTGTTATTGATGATGTTATCAACAATATGGAAAGTATTGAGGGTGTTGCAAACGTTCACCATGTTCATCTATGGCAACTTGATGAACATCAAAATGCACTGGAAGCTCATGTGGTGATTAATGATTTCAGCGATACTGAAACCATCAAAGCAGCATTGAAAACGAGTTTGGAACAATATTTTAACATTGCCCATTCGACGTTGGAGTTTGAAGTCAAACATTGTAATGAAGGGTGCCTGACCTAAGGGATGAACACGGAATAACTTCCCTTTTTTATTTAAATACTCGGTTTTCTTCAAAAAAATTTAATAGTGCTTGTTTCTGTCTTTGTTGACTAAATGTTGCAATATGTGGCCCTGACGTTCTTATGAGTTGTTTGGGCTCCTTTGCTGCTTGAAATAACTCTTCGCCATATGAATAAGGAATAATTTGGTCATTTGGGCTGTGAAAGAGCAGGATAGGTGTGGGAGCAATTTGAGAGATATAATCAATAGGGTCATAGTCTTGTACGACACTCCATGCAACCGGATATTGAATGACCCAGGTTAACCAGTGCTGATTGGCAACATGTTTAGAAATATCACTATAGCTTGTAAAAGCAGCGTCGCTAACGACACCACTCAAGTTTGTTTTTGCTTGATTGTTCGTTGCTGCAAAATATAGCCCTAAGCTTCCCCCCAAACTTTGCCCT
>VAPF01044493.1_pt1 | contig 15559 bp, 11 predicted proteins | sample 3393931 | NCBI WGS metagenome assembly VAPF01 (sample SAMN08290437, study PRJNA428436) | hydrothermal vent metagenome | isolation source: Deep-sea hydrothermal vent chimney | place: Atlantic Ocean: South-mid Altantic Ridge | depth 2773 m m | reverse complement strand
CCCCCCCCCCTTTGAGTTCGGTGTAAGTGGCCCGAATAAAATTAGCAGGCTTTTGTTTGAAGCTGAAAAAGCTGAAACGCTCAGCCAATTCCATACAGGCGCTGGCCCTGGACTGAGCCGGTGTGCAGCCCTTACCCATCTGCTTCTTGGTGCGGATAACTTCAAAAGCCTCCTTGCCGCAAACGCTGAAATAAACCGGAATATCCAGGCGGCCGTTATCGACCCGCCGCACATCGTTCAATATATCAAGTCCGGTATCGACAAGTTTCTGTTTGAACCTAGATACGGTCTCTTCCGGGCTACAGACCTTATCCTGGTCATAGGTGTAATGTTTAAAACAATCCCCATAGGTGACGGGGGCAGGCATGAACAGCGGCTTGGTTATTTTACTCATGGTAGTCCTAATTTTCGGGGATCAAATAAATGACGGATTGTAACTCTTCAGCGAGGGCTGCAAATTACCCTCAACTCGTAGCCGGAACTATTCAGGTAAGCGTAGACTCCGATACTTCCTGTACGTGAGGAGGACGAACCGGCGGGTTCCGAACATACCCAAGGCCATTGCCCTTGTCAAGTTTCATGATACAGAGTGGTATCAAATGCCTTATTAAGACCCCAAGACAATGCGCCAACAAAAAATTTCTTGTCAAAAAAGCAGCCGGGGGTAGAATCCGGGGGGCGATATAAGCGCCTTTAAGGTTACGAGTTGATGGCAATTCCCCGCCCTCACTGAATAGTTACAAAGAAAAAGGTCTCTAAAACCATACGACCCAACAACCAACGTGCAAAACCAATTTATATATGAATTTTTCATGACCTTTTCATCTTACCAGCACCGAAGACGAAGCAAATACCAGATAACGTTGTTGAAGACTATTTTATTTTTAGCCCTCATCATTATCCCCCAATCGGCCGCTGCCGTCATAAATCCCTTTCCCGTTTTTCCCGCTATCCGCGCCAATGTGCGTTTTTGGGAAAAGGTTTATTCCCGGTATTCTTCTGAACAGGGTTTAATTCACGACAGTAATAATCTGGGCATAATTTACGAGGTAATCAATCTACGGGATGGTAAAATACCGGCAAACTCAAGATTAAACCGCCGGAGAATAAGGTCTGTCGAAAAAAAATACCGCCGGATTTTGCGTCGTCTTGCCAATGGCCATCCCGCCGTATCCACTTTGGAGAAAAGGATTATTACGATGTTTGGGGGGCATCCAGGCCGCAAAATTTTGCGGCAGGCCTCTCATGATGTACGTTTTCAATTATGCCTTAAAGATCGATTCCGGCGGGGCATAATAAATTCCGGCCGTTATCTGGCCAAGATGAAACAGATATTTCGCCAAAATCATCTGCCCACCGATCTTGCCTATTTGCCTCACGTGGAATCATCATTCAATTACGAGGCTTACAGCAAGTTTGGAGCGGCAGGTATATGGCAATTTATCCGCTCCACCGGCCGCCGGTTTCTAACCATTAATTACACGGTTGATGAACGGCGCGATCCTATCAAGGCGACAAGGGCCGCCGCCCGGTATTTAAAAGAGAACTACCAAAAACTTAGGAGCTGGCCTTTGGCATTAACTGCCTATAATCACGGGGCTGGCAGTATATGCCGGGCGCAAAAAAAATTTGGCACCTATGATGAAATTATAGAGAATTATCAAAACTGCCGTTTTGGCTTTGCCTCAAAAAACTTTTATCCTGAGTTTCTGGCAGCTCGGGAAATTGCCAAACATTATCGTAAATATTTCCCCGACTTACATATGAAACACGCTATTTTTACCGACAGCGTCTCCCTGGCGGGATATGCGGGTGTGGTTGATCTGGCAACTTTTTTTGGGGTTAATATCGCTCGGCTGAGGGCTTTGAACCCGGACTTGCGTCCCCCTGTATTCAGCGGTCAAAAATACATCCCCAGACATTATCGGCTGAGGTTGCCCAGAGGCACAATCAGCAAGTTCGCCATTATCCCAGCCAATCTATATAAAAAAACCCAGAAACGCAGCCGCTTTTATCGGGTCGAGCGCGGGGATACAGCTGGTAAAATAGCCATGATACAACGCGTTAAATTGCGGGATCTGCTGGATTTTAACCAGCTTGGCCGCCGGGCTATTATCTATGTTGGCCAAAATTTGCGTATACCGGTACCGGACGAGCAACTTACGGCAAATCTAAACGTCAAAACCGGCAGACGCCGGATTTACCCCCGTAAAACCAAGAATATGGAGATTAAAAGTGTCAATAAGACGCCGGTAAAAAAAGCGGTTAGGCTGACTGCTTATACCGGCGCGGCTGTGGAGACTCCCGCTATGCTGCCATCCCATACTACAAATTGGCATCTGGGTGAAATCCCTTTAGCTGCCAGTCACGGGGTCTGGCAGGAACAACCGGCCATTGAACCGTCGCCCGCACATATGATACCAGTGAATCCCGAAGTTCTGATTGGTAATTTCCAGCTTGAGAAGGTGTTTACTGACCGGCATGGCAGGCACTTCGGAGTGTTACGAGTTGAAGATTCGGAAACCCTGGGGCATTATGCCGATTGGCTTAATATTCCCACGCAGAGAATCAGGGATTTAAATCACCTGCCTTTCCACCGCCGCATAAAAACGCATCAAAAAATAAAAATCCCCCTGGGCAAGACCAGCAGAGAGAGCTTTGCCGAACAGCGTTACGAGTTCCATAAACAGATAGCGGAGGATTTCTTTGCCGCTTTCAAGGTAGCTGGTGTTAGCACCTATAAGGTCAAAAGTGGCGATAATATCTGGACAATCAGCCATAATGAGCTGGATCTTCCTCTCTGGTTAATCAAGCAATATAATCCGGGCACCGATCTTGAAAACCTGCACCCTCGGCAGAAACTTTTTTCTCCCATAGTTGTGAAGGTTCCTTAACGCAAACCGTCCTTTTAGCACCTGAGCACTTCGGCAGGCTCAGCGAAGAAGTATAATTATTTTGCAATTCCTTATAACCATGATTATCCTCGCCATTCACTAATGTCCGTTTTAAGAACCTGGAGTACATCCGGAGTCTACGCTTACCTGAACAGTTACGGTTACGAGTTGAGGATAATTTGCCGCCCTCGCTGAATAGTTACTCTGCCGGATGTCACGGCGCGCACTTAATAATAAAAGGTCTGTAATGCCCCCCAAACCAACTGCCAAATACCGGCTTGATTACCAACCGCCGCCATTTACGGTAAAGTCTGTTGATATTAATTTCGATCTGCATGAGGACGCTGCCATCGTCAGAGCCGACCTTGTCATCCAGCGAAATAGCCGTTGCGGTGATCTGGTGCTGGACGGCCATGAGCTGGAATTGCTTGGCGTATCCCTGGACGGGCGGGAACTCACGGCGGCAGACTACACCCTGAAAAAGGGGCAGCTCATTATCAAAAATCCTCCCCTGGGATTCACCCTGTCCAGCACCACCAGGATACATCCACAGGACAACACCTCTCTGGAGGGATTGTATCGATCCAACGGTATTTTTTGCACCCAGTGTGAGGCGGAGGGATTTCGTAAAATCACCTATTTCCCCGATCGTCCCGATGTTATGGCTTTATTTACCACGACTATTACGGCGGACAAGACAAAATATCCGGTTCTGCTCTCAAACGGTAATTTGCTGGAGCATGGCGATATCGGTGCCGAACGGCATTTTGCCAAATGGCGTGATCCCTTTCCCAAGCCCTGCTACATCTTCGCCCTGGTGGCGGGCGATCTTGCTGTACTCAGAGACAGCTTCACTACCTGCTCCGGCCGCCAGGTGGAATTACGGATCTATACGGAGCATCATAACGCCGATAAATGCGGTTATGCCATGCGCTCCCTGCAAAAGGCCATGCGTTGGGACGAAGAGCGTTTCAATCTTGAGTACGACCTCGATCTCTACATGATTCTGGCAGTTGATGATTTTAATGCCGGAGCTATGGAGAACAAGGGGCTTAATATCTTCAACTCAAAATATGTGCTTGCCCAACCGCTGATTGCTACAGATAATGATTATGAAGGTATTGAATCGGTCATCGGCCATGAATATTTTCATAATTGGACAGGCAATCGTGTTACCTGCCGAGACTGGTTTCAACTGAGCCTGAAGGAGGGACTCACCGTATTCCGCGATCAGGAATTCACCGCCGATACTGCTTCGCGGGCCATTAAGCGGATTAATGATGTAAACATACTACGTAACCGGCAATTTTTAGAGGATGCCGGCCCCATGGCCCATCCGGTACGGCCGGACTCATATATTGAAATAAACAACTTTTATACCCTGACTGTCTATGAAAAAGGGGCTGAGGTGATTCGGATGCTGCATACCATTCTGGGGGAGGAGACCTTTCAGCGCGGTATGCAGATATATCTTCAACGGCACGATGGCCAGGCCGTAACCACGGATAACTTTGTCCAGGCCATGGATGATGCCTGGAATGAAATGAGCCAGGCTCAGCCAGGTGGTTTGGAACAATTCAAACTCTGGTACAGTGAACCGGGTACGCCGCGCCTGACCGTTTCATCCCGCTATGACGCTGAGGCCAGCACCTATACCCTCACCATAGCGCAGGAAGCAGCCCGGATAAAGGGAGCCAGCGGCAGGGCCATGCATATCCCCGTCCAAATTGCCTTGCTGGACGGGCAGGGTCATGAACTGCCGCTGCAATTACAGGGGGATAGCAATAAAAATCTTGATGCTGGTGTCTTACATATCACAAAGACCAGGGAGGAATTTATCTTCACCACGGCCAGCCGGCCAACGCCGTCCATTTTGCGGAATTTTTCTGCCCCCGTTCATTTGCGCTACGATTATAGCGATGATGATTTGGCTCTTCTCCTCTGCCATGACCGGGATTCATTTAATCGCTGGGAGGCTGGTCAACGCTTGCTGACCAACCGGATTATGGCCATGATTGCTGACTATCGGGCCGGCCGCCCTCTGGCGGTGGATAAAGGCCTGGTGGAATTGTTCCGGCTTGTCCTGGCCCCTGGGTTTCATGATGATGCGGCTTTTATCAGCCACATTATGACCCTGCCAGGTGAAGATTATCTGGCTGAGAATATGCCGGAAATTGATGTGGCCGCCATTCACGAGGCGCGGGAGTTTGTCCGGCGGGAATTCGGTCGGCAGTTGGCGGAGCCCATGCGCCGTATATACCGGGGCTACAAGCAGGAACCATACACCTATAGCCCGAAGATGGCTGGTATCAGGCGGTTAAAAAATTTATGTCTCTCGTACCTGATGGCGGCAGGTACGGATGAGGCCCGCGCCATATGCCTTACCCAATTCAGAGAGGCCGATAATATGACCGATGAGTTGGGTGCTCTGACTGCCCTGACTCATTCAGGTTGTCGGGAAAGTGAGAAGGCTCTCAGCGTATTTTATGAAAAATGGCAGCAGCAGACTCTGATCGTGGATAAATGGTTTACCCTGCAGGCGACAACCCCCCTGCCCCCGACCCTTGGGAAGATCAGAAAATTGATGCGGCATTCCCGCTTCACCATTAAAAACCCCAATAAGGTAAGGGCCTTGATCGGCAGTTTTGCGGCGGCAAACCCCATTTGTTTTCACGATATTACGGGGATGGGATACGCTCTGCTTGGCGACACGGTTTTAGAGCTTGACAGTCTAAATCCTGCTATTGCCGCCCGCCTTCTGGGATATCTGAGCCGTTGGCGCCGCTACGCCGGGCCTCAGCGAAATTTGATGCGGGATCAACTAAAAAGAATTATAGGTAAAGGTGATTTGTCTAGGGGAGTCTATGAGGTGGCGGCAAAATCGCTGGAGCCGGCATAGCCTCCCCGGTTGAGCACCCAAAATAATAAAAATACACAAAGGGAGAACCTTAAGATGCAGAAATTGATAATTGTAACGGCCTTGTTTATGTCATTAATCTCTGCCAGCGCCTATGCCGGGATGAATATGGACATGAGCGGCATGAATATGAAATCTGGCAAGATGATTATGCTACCGATGACCGCTACTGACGGTGTAAGTGCCATGGCTCACTTAATGGATATAAAGGCAGCTATGCATAAAATGGGCATGGCCGCCACCAATCATTTTATGATTATGTTTACCGATAAGGCCTCGAAAAAGACGCTTACGGGCGGCATCGCGGCCTTAAAGATTACCCGTCCTGACGGCCATACCGACAAGCCATTGAGAATGATGGCCATGAAAAATGCCTTTGGGGTCAATATAGTCATGGCAGATAAGGGGACATACAAGTTTACCGTTGGTACCCGGCTGGCCGATGGCCAGAAGAGAACATTTAAGTTTAAATATACAGTAAGATAGCCTCGTCGGTCTATCTTACATTGAAACCTATCTCCATGGCTAAGATACTGGTAATTGATGACGAGCTGAGTATGCGGGAATTTCTCCAGATTCTCCTTGAGAAGGAGGGTTACGAGGCAACGGTTGCGGCTGGCGCCAATGCGGCTCTGGAGGCTATGGCGGGAGATAGTTTTGACCTGATCATCTCGGATATCAGGATGCCGGGGATGAGCGGTCTGGAATTTTTGGAGCAAATCCGGGCCGATGGTCGAGCTGTCCCGCTTATCCTTATTACTGCTTACGCTTCACCGGAAGATGCGGTATTAGCGATGAAAGGCGGTGCTTATGACTACATTACCAAGCCGTTCAATGTTGATGAGATCAAGCAGATAGTTCGTTCCGCCCTCATAGACGCCAGAGGCTCGACTCCGCCCTCCGGGGCGAAATCATTCCAGAACATTATTGGGCAAAGCTCCGCCATGTTGAAGATATTCGATCTCATCAAGCGGATTGCTCCGACTCATGCCAATATTCTTATTCAGGGGGAGTCCGGCACCGGTAAGGAGCTGGTGGCCCAGGCCATCCACAAATTGAGCAAGGCCGCCAACCATAGTTTTGTGCCGATTATCTGTAACGCCATTCCAGAATCTCTGTTTGAGAGCGAGGTATTCGGCCATACCAAGGGGGCTTTCACCGGTGCCACTACGGACAAGAAGGGCCTTTTCGCCGAAGCAGATCATGGCAGTGTCTTTCTTGATGAGGTGGGAGAGCTGACGCCGCTTATTCAGACCAAATTATTGCGGGTCATTCAGGAACGGGAATTCAAGCCGGTGGGCAGTTCTCATATAGTAAAGATAAATGTCCGGGTTATAACCGCCACGAATCGTGATTTGGAGCAGGAGGTAATTGCCGGACGCTTTAGGGAGGATCTTTTCTACCGCCTGGCAGTAGTGCCAATACGCGTACCGCCCCTGCGGGAACGCAAGGGGGATGTGCCTCTGCTGGTCAGGCATTTCCTCCGTAAATACGCCAGACTTTTTGATAAGAATATCAATGAATTATCCTCTTATGCGATGGAAGTTCTGCTGAATTATGATTTCCCCGGCAATGTCCGTGAGTTGGAAAATATCATTGAACGTGGTGTTGCTCTGGAGACATCCAGTATAATTCTCCCTGAAAGCCTGAAAATTTCAGCCCATAGACGGGCAGCGGCAACCACTACGCCCGGCCACCAAAACACGGCGCGACTCTTTGATATCGGTATGGAGGAGGCCGTGGTTCACCTGGAGAAAAAGATGATTTCCAAGGCCCTTGTACAGGCGGGAAATTCCAAGATGAAGGCCGCCGCAATACTGAAAATAAGTTTCCGCTCCCTGCGTTACAAAATAAAAAAATATGGAATCGCGTGTGCCGACCTGCCGTAGCCATCTTCTGAAGCATACTGAAGCAGCCACTAGGGCAATAAAATGGCAGATAAAATTGCTTCTCTTGCTCAGGGTCTCCGTATTATCGCTTCTTCTGGGGGTGATTGCCCTGTTCCAGATCAGCCTGCCAAATCTGTTTATTGTCCCTCTCCCTCATATTCTGGTCTTTATCATTGCCGTTTACGCCTTCAGTATTATCTCGGCCAAGTTGCTGAAGATCACCCGGAAATATTGTTTATTCGCCCTTATCCAGATTTTAGCCGATTCAATTCTGGTGGGCATTATTGTCTATTTCAGCGGCGGCAGCCATTCAATATTCACCTTCCTTTATTTTTTCCCGGTAATCAGTGGCGGCCTGCTGCTCTTTAAAACAGGCGGCCTGCTTATTGCCACCTTTAATTTGCTCAATTACATCCTGGTTCTGGCCACCTATGAATTTGACCTATTCAGCCATATACCGAATAATTGGCACCAGATAATAAATGGCTTGACCAAGAACTTCCCGCAAATGGCTATTTACGGTCTCTCATTCTATCTGGTGGCGATACTCAGCTCGTTATTAGGGCAACGCCAGCGTTATACCGAGGACGCCCTGGATGTTACCTCCCGTAATTTTGATCGGCTCACCCGGCTCTACAAGCAGATATTTGCCGATATATCGTCCGGGATCATCACCGTTGATAATCGTGGGGTTATCACCTCCTTTAACCCAGCGGCGGAAAAGATAACCGGTTATTCCAGCCTTGAGTCCATCGGCTGCTCCATCAACCGGCTAGCGGATTTCCCTATGTCCAATATCGGCAGAGAACGACCAGTCATCAGGATAAAACGTAAGAATGAGACAATGATACCGGTTGGTTACTCGTGGGCCAGATTGAATATGCCCGATGGCTGTGACGACTGCCGGGTTTACACCCTGCAGGATCTGAGCGGAATACGGGCCATGGAGAAAAAGGTTAAACAGAGTGAGAAGATGGCTGCCATCGGTGAGATTGCCGCCGGTATCGCCCACGAATTTCGTAACCCGCTGGCGGCTATTTCCGGAGCGGCGCAGGTTCTGCAGCAGGATGACAAAACCAGCGTGGGCAATATACGTCTGTTAAAAATAATCTTGCGGGAAAGTAATCGTCTGGAGGAAAAGATCATTGATTTTTTGCAATTTTCCAAGCCAGCCATTCCTGAAAAACAGTGGTTGGCGTTGGAAAATCAAATTACCGAAAGCCGTGACATACTTGCGCAAGGCGGTAAATTACCTGTTGATTGTCACATAGAAACAGATATTCCGGCAAATCTCGAGTGCTGGGCTGACCCGCACCAGCTGAGGCAGGTCATCGTTAACCTGATTCAAAATGCCGCTCAGTCCCTGACAACGGCAGGCTCTATCGTCATCAGGGCGTTTGAACTGGCCAATAGCCGAAAGGCGGCTATCCGCATTGAAATCAGTGACAACGGCTCAGGAATTACCGAGGGAACAATTGAAAAAATATTTGCGCCCTTCTTCACCACCAGAAAATCAGGCACCGGTTTGGGATTAGCCATCGTCCAGCAAATAGTCAATGGGCATGATGGGCAAATCAGCGTTACCAGTGCTATCGACGCTGGAACAACTTTTACTATTGACCTGCCCCTGCCATAACTCCCAAAATGGTCAGTGCCAGATAGGAGATAAACCAGAAAATCACCCAAAAGCTGCCCCACCGTCGCCAGATATTGCCTGGAGCCAAAAAAAACAGGCCGATTAGGAGAAGAGACGGCCAGACAATACCGGCCCAGAATGGCGGGACATAGCGCAAGAGTTCCTGCAAACCGATAAAGAACCAGGGGCCGGTTATATGGAACACCCCAATTCTGGCGGGTTCCATGGGGGCGGGAATCAGAGCTGACCAGGCAAATAAGGCCAGAACCAGCCAGGGGAATTGGTGCCATCCTACCATGTAGCGTCTGACATGAGGCCATGTCAGCACCAGCCACAACAGTCCAAGGCCAGCCAGGTGATTGACGTAAACTCGTTGCAGTCCGCCTGATTTGACATCAAGCAATAATAAATCCAGCCCCCGGCCGATATAGGGTATGGAGAGAAGAATATTTTCGGCGATACGTCCGGCTGATGAACCGGTGGCATCCGCCCGCAGGATATAACCGCTGAAGACAAGCAGTAACGCCACCAGCATGGAAAACACCAGCTTGCACCAGGCCGATACCGGTAACGGCTGCGGTTTATTCAGTAACACCGTGATAAAGTGGCCAACAAGCAGGAGCAGGAAAGCCTGGCTGCTGTAAAAATGCAGGGAACGCCAAAAACCGCCAAAGGGAACCAGGATATCGATGATAGAGACTGAATAATACGGATGCCCCGGATCGTATTGCAGGGCGACAATTATCCCGGAGAACAACGACAGGTACAGGGCAACCATACCCCTGGCGCCCCATTTAATATCGAGTAGTGCTTTTAGTCTCTCAGTCATATCAAGGACTAACCCCGATGGACAAGAAAACTGCGGTAACAGGGCGGCAACAGTGGATATAAATTTTTCATCAGCCCTCTAGATAAGCACCACATAGCCGGTTCTTCCCCCACCAGTTCTAGCTATTTTGTAGCTGGGCAGATTAAGCTTTGCGGGCCCGGCCAAGCGTTTGCCATGCCTGGAAAAAACGCTTTGATGACAGGGACAAATCAATCGCCTCTGCGTCTCATTGTAGGATACCAGACATCCCAGATGTGTGCATCGGCGCGACACAGCCCATACCGTACCGTGCTTGTTCGCAAAGACTATAAAATTCGCACCAATATAAAAACCACCCGGCGGAATATTTTTTTCAATCCTTATTCTTTTAGGCTTCCTAGGGATGGAAAAGCCCAAAAACTTCAATAATGGATATAAAATAGCGAGGGTCAGGATGCCGCCCAGCCATTTGCCGCCCTGATTTAGTATCTGCCGACGGTTTACCCCTGCCAGATCATCGTCTTTTTGCTCAGGAGACATGGCTGCATTTTCCACTATTTTTCAGAATGCCAAAGGAGTTGAACCACCACTTATTATTTTGCCGTAAGATTGCCGGCGGCTGGTCAAAATCTGGCACTGGCCATGCCTTGCCGGTATCGCTGACAAAACGAATAAAATTAACCCGCAGCCCGCGCACCCCGGAAATTGGATCAGGAACGCTTCTGGTCATAAGCGAGGTGTCAGACACACCCTGATTAAAAGCGGCCCGCATAAAGGGTGACCGGCAGCCAAAACCGTGCGCCATATAGGCACAGTCAACCCTGATTTCCGTTGTCACCCTTACCTTAATCGGTGCCAGACTGCGCAAGCCATCCTGGTTTTCCAGAAACAGCTCGACCCCGTCCAGAATCCCCATCTGCCGGGCCACCTGCTCATTGAGCCATAATTCGTTGACCGGCATCAGAGCACGCAGGCGGCGATTATTCACCATCCCCCTTGAATAGACCGGCGACCGGCCAAACAGGAGGCGTAAAAAACCGGCCGGCGGCAAACTCACCGGCTCAAATACCGGCAGCGTCTTGCCCGTGCCATCGGGAAAATTTGCCGTAAGATGGATCGGGGCGGCAATAGGAGCAGCCGCAGGCGGATCATTTTTTATGTCCTTTACCAGAGCAAATCCCTTCTCCTGCAAAGCCTGCCAACTGAGTCCTTCGGCTCGCAACTCATTATTCAGACGTGCCAAGGCCGAATCAAAGGTAAACCCCTGTCCCCGTCCCAAGCGGGAAGTTAATTGTTTAACAATCCAGTATGGGCCGCGCGCCTCAAAACGTGGCTTTATGACGGCTTGTCTGATAGCCAACCGCCTAGGCTGCAGTTCCTTGTTGCCAATAATCTCTGCCCGCTCGAGAAAACTTGCCTCAGGCAAAATTATATCGGCATACATCGCAGCTTCACCGGGATAGACATCACAACAAAAGGTAAATGGCACCTTTTGCAAAGCACTGATGGTGCGGTACGGATTGGGATAAGCCTGCAAGGGGTTCTGACCCCATATGCCGATAAATTTAACCGCACCGGTCTGAACCTTGTTTATAATTGTCGAAGCAAAGCGCTCCGGCGTGGGAAACCTGGTGGCATTTATCCCGCCTGAAGATTCCGTCGGCCCGGCTCCCAGAACGGCACTAAGTATTGCTCCGGCTCGCAAACGCTGAACGTCATTGCCATACCAGGCGGAGTTATCACCCGGATAAAGACAGACGGCGGGGGCCAGACTGGCCATAACCTGAGCGCTGTTTTTTAACGCTGCCACCGGGATATCGGCAATTGCCGCCAAATTGGCCAGGCGATAATTGGCCAATTGATCTTTAAGCTTGGCCAGGCCGATAAACCGGCGCTCCAGGCTATGGTTATAGAGGCCATTCTCGATAATATATTTGAGCCAGCCCAGCAACAGGGCCGTATCGGTGCCGGGGCGGATCATGAGGTGATAATCAGCTCTGGCGGCAGCAGTGGAACGCCGGGGGTCAACCACGATGAGTTTCGCTCCTCGCTCCATGGCCTGATTAAACTTACGCATAACCGGGACTTGCATGTTTTCGCCCAGATTGGCACCCACCAGAACCACACATTGGGCCTCAGCAAGGCCTATTTCTCCTTTTCCACCCCGGCCATAGGTCAAATCGTGGGCCAGCTCGCGATTAGCCCGGTGATACTCATAGAACGGGTCATTCAAACGCCGGCAGCCAAGCTCAACAAAAAGATCTTTAATAAACGATGCTGAGGTGCCGCTATGAAATAATGCCAGGCTATCCGGGCCATCCTGCCGCAGGCGTTTATCCATCTGGCTGAAGATGGTGTCGATGGCCTCACCCCAGCTAATCCGCGCCCATTTGCCAAGTCCCCGTTTGCCAACCCGTTTCAGTGGAAATTTCAGGCGGTCAGGATCATCAGGCATAATTGCGGCTGCCGCCCCGCGCTGACATATCTGACCGGCGGTCAGAATATCATTGGGATTGCCGGTAATTTTTGTTATCTTGCCATCCCTGACGGTAACATCGATAAGACAGCCTGCCCGGCACATTCCACAGACTGAATGTATGGTGACGGGTGGTGTATCATTGGCAGACCCGGAGTCAGCAAAAGAAGCCGCTCGGGCAAGGTGATCCAGAGGCCAGAGCGCGGCGGCAAGGCTGGTATTTTTAAGAAATGTGCGGCGGCTTAGAGTCATGTTGATTTTTGCATGAATTCTTCACGCAAATGCTCACAGACATGATCGGGGACAAGACCGCTGATGTCGCCGCCGTGCCGGGCGGCATCCTTGATAATACTGGAGCTTATATATATCCACCGGAAAGCGGTCATCAGAAATACGGTTTCTACCTCACGCTCCAGGCGCCTGTTCATCAGGGCCATCTGAAATTCATAATCAAAATCTGACACGGCACGCAAGCCCCGGACAATGGCCTTGGCCCCTTTACGGTAGGCAAAATCAACGATCAATCCCTCAACAGTCTCTACCCTGACCCTCTGCTCATTGGTAGCGAAAGAATCTCTTATCATTTCCAGGCGCTTATCCAGACTGAAGAGCGGTTTCTTGCCGGGGTTTATGGCAACGGCAATGATTATTTGATCAAAAATTTCCAGGGCCCGGTTAATAATATCCAGATGTCCCATGGTGATGGGATCAAAGGTGCCGGGATAGACTGCCACCTTTTTATCGGTCGGTTCCGCTATAAAGGGCTCGTAATCTGTCATGGGTAGAACTCTGTTAAAAATTATCTATGAAAACGTAACTATGCAGCTGCACTCCATATTCGCCCATTTATGGCTTCTTGAGTAGCACAAGTACGCTGCCGAACCACTACGCCTCGGAGTCTCACTACGTTCGCTTACCTGTATATCGAACTTTTCGCAGTCTTCGCTTAGCTGACTTAACCATCTTAAGTTAGTGGTGGACTTTTTACGAGTCCATCACAGCTCAGAGTGCGGAATAAATTATTGCACTCGCTGAATAATTACATGAAAACCTTGAAAATCTGATTTTTCAATACGCTCCACAAACGGCCAAATATCCGTGCCGCGTGCTTCTAGCCTGTCCCCTGACAGCGGTAAAACCAGAAACCGGTATCTCCGTAACGCCGTTGGTCAAAGAGTTTTAATTTTGCCAGGGTCTCCGGCATGGTCTCGGAGCTGGAATCCTCACAAACAACGATAGTATCCGGACCGATTATATCATAGTCCGGCAGCTCTGCCAGCAAACTATGGCAAATTTTTTGCCGGTAAGGCGGATCGAGAAAGAGCAAGTCATAGAACCCTCCCAGTTCATCTCTGCCAGACAAGAAAAAACGATCTTTCAGAAGATCATGCCGGATAACATGAGTTCTCGCCGAAAAACCGCACAGGGCAATATTCTTGCTGATAAGACCAAGAGCGAAAGAGGCTTTTTCTACCAGCACTGCCTCAAAAGCCCCACGGCTCAGAGCCTCAAGAGCCAGAGCCCCCGTACCGGCGAAAAGATCCAGCACCCTGGCCCCAGTGACACTGGCAGGGCCAAGAATATCAAAAAGTGCCTCTCTGGCCCGGTCGGTAGTGGGGCGTATCTTCTGAGCGTTTCGGCCCCGGCCCGGCGGGTAAAGGCGCCGCCCTTTGGATGTCCCGGCGATAATTCTCAAATCACAAATACCCGGAGATAAGAACTTCCGCAATCTGCACCGCATTCAGAGCTGCTCCCTTCAATATGTTGTCGGCGACAACCCAAAGATTTATACCATTGGCAAGAGACTCATCTTCCCTGATCCGCCCCACCATAGTCGCAAACTCCCCCTCACAATCCAGAGCCAGCGGATAACTACAATTATCCACATCATCAACCAACTTGGCACCTGGTGCCGCTTTAATCAGTTCTTTGACCTCAGCGGCACTAATCTTCGTATCGGTTTCGATATTGACCGATTCAGAATGGCCGAAAAATACCGGCACCCGTACCGCAGTGGCGGTAAGGGCAATACTATCATCCTCAAAAATTTTATGGGTTTCATTAACCATCTTCATCTCCTCCTTGGTATAGCCATTAGCAAGGAAGGTATCAATGTGAGGCAGACAGTTAAAGGCGATCTGATGGGGATATACCGAGTGCCGCACGGGTTTACCGGCCGCCCAGGCCCGCACCTGCCCCTGTAATTCAGCAATAGCTTTGGCCCCGGAACCGGAAACCGCCTGATAGGTAGAGACAACGATTCTTTTAATCCCGGCCTTGTCGTAAATAGGCTTTAAGGCCACCATCATCTGGATGGTGGAACAATTGGGATTGGCAATAATGCCCCGTTTTTTGTAACGGCCAATGGCATGGGGATTGACCTCCGGCACCACCAACGGAATTTCAGGATCCATACGAAAAGCACTGGAGTTGTCGACCACCACCGCGCCGGCTGCTGCTGCCGCTGGCGCAAACTCCAGAGAACGGGCGGCCCCGGCAGAGAACAGGGCCACATCTACCCCGGTGAATGAGGCTCCGGTCATCTCCTGCACGGTGTACTCCCTGCCCTGAAAAGATATTTTTTTGCCGGCTGATCTTGAGGAAGCCAGTAATGTTAAATTATCTACCGGAAAATCACGCCGAGCCAAAGTCTCAAGCATTGCCCCACCAACCGCGCCAGTGGCACCCGCCACCGCAATATTAAATTTTCTCTTTGTCATTGTTGTTCTGGTTTACCTTTTTGTCTTTTAACCGCATTATTCATGCTGCCTTTTGGGCAACTGCCTCTCCCCAATACACCTCCGGTTTCTTTGGAAATACACCTTAACTCATTGTCTCGTTCCCTGGGTCCACTATACTTTGTTCCCTGCTAAATACTGAGGTAGCACTTAGGTGGGATTAAGATATTCGATGCAAAGCTATTTGCTTCAACTTCTTTT